>Ga0210040_10001567_pt1 | contig 34171 bp, 32 predicted proteins | sample CryGeyCG12114_NA_FD_185462 | JGI IMG/M metagenome (GOLD analysis project Ga0210040, IMG submission 185462) | Groundwater microbial communities from aquifer - Crystal Geyser CG19_WC_8/21/14_NA (SPAdes) (version 2) | ecosystem: Environmental > Aquatic > Deep subsurface > Groundwater | place: USA...
TTCCAAGGTTGCATCGCAAATGTCCGCCGGGTGGTGCTTCGATCTTGCACGCGGCTGACCTTCCCTCTTCTTTCCTCGTCCACCTCACCTCTCAGTTCGGTGTCTACATCTCCCTCCAATCACTTCACATTCAGAAACAGGAAGAGAAGCGGAAGCCTATCTACTGAACCACAGCCGCAACGAGGCTCATTATCCGCGAGGACGCCGACTCCACCTCTCAACATGTCGCAACTATATCGTTAAACGCATCAATGACCTTTAGCCCACATGCTCACGGCCGTTCGTCCTCGGTCCGTCAAACGGCAGCAACCTAGAGAAAATCTACAAGCATCTCGTCCAGGCACACAATAGGGGGTCCAACTCCCTCGCCAACCTTGTGAGCTTCAATATGGACGAATACGTCAACCTCGTCAAGGTCATCCAGAATAAACGTTTACGGCCTATCGCGTTATTTAGCAACTCACGCTCTTATGCTGTTGAACGGGTTTGACAATGAGGGATTACCAAACGTGATCTGAGACCCCCTACTCCATACTCCGTCCATAGAATTGTTCCTACAACTTCGAAGATATCAACTTTGTGAAAGCCGTGGGTACACTCCCACCCATCTCCACCAGAGTACTCTTATTCCTGACCCACGCCTCAAGGCCCTTCCTCCCATTCTCGACGCCCACACCACTCTGCTTCCACCCACCCACCGCCATCTCCGCTGGAGACTCTCCCCACGTGTTTACCCACGTGATGCCAGCTTCTAGCTGCTTGATCACTCTGTGACACTGGTTGAGGTCGTTGCCGAACACACCCGCGGCCAGGCCGAGTTCCGTGTTGTTCGCGCGCTTCACCGCTTCATCGACGTTTTCGTAACTCAGGATGCACATGACGGGGCCGAAAATCTCCTCCTTTACAATCCTCATCTCGTCGGTGCAGTCGGTGAAGACGGTAGGTCTGACCCAGTATCCTTCCTTGAGTTGTGATGGAAGCGACTGCGGCTTCTCCGGGCCACCGTACAGTAGCTTCGCCTTGTCGACCTGCATGCCGTGCTTGACATATCCCATCACCCTGTCGTAGTGGGCTTTGCTAACCAACGGGCCAAAGTTCGTGTTCATGTCGAACAGGTCGCCGGCTCGGAGATACGCCATTTTTTCTAGTAAGCGCTTCTCGAATTGCTGTTTCATCTGCGACGGTACGAAGACACGAGTACCATTCGTGCAGACTTGCCCTGTGCTGAAAAAGTTGGCCATCATTGCTCCGTCGACAGCTTGGTCCACATCCGCGTCAGGCAGGATGACGACAGGGCTCTTGCCTCCGAGCTCCATGGTCACATACTTCATCTCGCCTGCTGCTGCGCCGGCGACTTTCTTACCGGTGGCTACCTGGCCTGTGAAGCTCACTTTTGCAATGTCCGGATGCTTGGTGAGGTAGGCGCCAACGTCGCCGGCGCCGTAGACGACGTTGAAGACGCCATCCGGCACGCCTGCTTCCTTGTAAATTTCGGCCAGGAGCTGAGCATGAAGTGGAGTCACTTCCGATGGCTTGTAGACCATGCAGTTGCCAGCGGCGAGGCAGGGTGAGGATTTCCAGAGTGCGATCTGAATTGGGTAGTTCCAGGCGCCGATACCGGCACATACTCCCAGTGGTTCTTTGGAGGTGTAAACCCATGCGGTGTCACGGAGGTGGAAGGATTCGCCATTCAGACCGCCAGACGCGATGAGGGAAGCGTAGTATGAGAGCACATCGGCACCAGTGACAATATCCACGGTGGAGGTTTCCGAAAAGGGCTTGCCTGTGTCGAGGGTTTCGACTTTGGCAAGTTCATCGTTGTGTTCGTGGAGAAGACTGGCTGCTCGGAGTAGAATGCGAGAGCGCTCAATTGGTGGGGTTGAGGACCAGGAGGGAAAGGCGGATTTGGCGGAAGCGATGGCCAAGTCTATAGAGGATGGTTTAGAGGTGTGGATGGTGCAAGTTGGTCTGGCGGTTGAAGGATCTACAGATTGGAAGGTCGAGGTTGAGGATGTGGGCTGTGGCTTGCCAGCATAAAAGGTATGTCGGTCTTGCTGAGACATGGTTTTGAGGTGGAACGATGTCGAGTTAGGTCAGTACAATCAGTACAGCAACGTTGACGCCTCAAGTAACCAGCTCGATTTTCAAGCGACTTTGTCCAGATTGACTTTGGTCGGATGTGAAAGATGGCTTCACCTTCGTGGTGCAATTGCAATTGTGGTCTCTCTGGTCGACGTCCAGGCTGCACCTACCGTCTATTGTTCGTATCAAGAGATGAGGGGTTCTGGTTTACTAGCATGCACGTGGCTCGTGAAAGTAATGCTCGGTTATCGCGGGTGTAGCCTTGTTAATAAAACTGCTAAAGTCGTAAGGCTTTCAGTGGAGCAGCGTGAAGAGATGTCGACTTTTTCCCTGGGCCCTTCAAAACTAATAATACGCCGCAATGGATCCGGACTTGTTTTCCCTCGGTGGAAAGACGGTAACATGCCAGAATAAAGATGCAACTTACGTACGTACGTACTTCCTAAGGTACCTACTTACCTACCTGGTAAGTAGTCACGTGGTGATGACGAGGAGACCGCCAAGGTGATTGATAGACCGCGACTCGGCCTCGGAATCGGACTCCGAGGATGTCATGTCCAGAGACAGCTTAGTTCATCTGCAATCTTCACTTGTTGGCGTCTTCAATTGCTGCAAATTCAACCTCATGCTTACTACCGAGTCGGGTGCTAAGCCTCTCCTGGCAATCAGGACCACCGTGACCGTGACCCTGACCGTGACACCGCCTGTACCCACGTCGAACTTTACAGCTCGCGATGGCCATCACTTTTGTAACAATGCTGACTTTTCTGCTCGGCCGTACCCGTCCATTCCAGGGCCGAGAATATACCTTGGCCAGACGGGCATCGGCATCGGTACGGGCGGCGAAACGGTAATACAGCTGAAAAGCTATTGCCCATAAGGCTGTCATAAAATGCAAGTGTGAATGCAGGGCATGGGCATCTTGATAACTTTTGGGCACATGACCGCCGGCTCGTGCTTTTTCACATTGTCTTCAACTTATTACTTTGCTTTGTGTGTAGACATTCGATAAGCTAGTCACTCTCCCTCTACACTTTATCTAGCTACCACCCTACAGGACATCTATTATGGCCACTACAGATCATCTACCAGAGTCCGATGTGGATAGCTACGACTACCTTATCGTCGGTGGCGGCACGGCGGGATGTGTTATTGCTTCACGTCTTGCTGAATATCTACCACACAAGAGGATTCTCTTGATTGAGGCCGGTCCCAGTGATTTCATGAACGACAAAGTCTTGGACCTAAAGCAATGGCTCAACTTGCTCGGCGGAGATCTTGACTATGACTATGGTACCACTGAGCAGCCTATGGGTACGGTCAGATTAACCGTAACGTATAACGAGAAACTAAATTGGGCAGGAAACTCGAATATCAGGCACTCCCGAGCAAAAGTCCTTGGAGGATGCTCATCTCACAACACCCTTATCTCGTTCCGACCATTCCAGTACGATTGCCAAATATGGCAGTCCCTCGGTGCCAAAGGCTGGACCTTTGAAACTTTCATGCGTGTGCTCAACAAGCTCCGCAACACAGTTCAGCCAGTGCACGAACGACACCGAAATCAGCTATGTCTAGACTGGGTCGATGCCTGCAGCACGGCCATGGACATTCCTGTGATCCACGACTTCAACAAACAGATCACGGAGACGGGCGCTCTCGAGCAAGGTGTTGGCTTCTTTTCCGTCAGTTACAACCCAGACGATGGCCGACGCTCCAGTGCAAGTGTGGCGTAAGTTCTCCCCTTCGCTACTGCGAACCATTCCGTGGATGGTTACTTTCTCCAGCAAATTGACTGACTTTGATATCACTTTGTAGCTACATCCATCCCATCCTCCGTGGCGAGGAGCACCGTCCAAACCTCACCATTCTCACCAACACCTGGGTTTCTAAGATCAACGTCCACAACTCTGCCGTAACAGGCATCAACATCACCCTTCAAGATTCCACCAAACTCACCCTCCGAGCACGCACCGAAACCATCCTCTGCGCCGGTGCTGTCGACACCCCACGACTCATGCTCCTCTCTGGCCTTGGACCCTCATCTCAACTCTCTTCGCTCTCCATTCCCGTCGTGAAAGATCTTCCCGGCGTTGGCGAGAACCTCCTTGACCACCCTGAAACCATTATCATGTGGGAGCTCAACAAGCCTGTCCCACTCAACCAAACCACCATGGACTCGGATGCCGGCATCTTCCTTCGCCGCGAAGCCCCCAATTCCGCCGGCCACGCCCATCCCTTCAACCCGCACTCCATCCCGGACTCTAAAATCGCCGACGTCATGATGCATTGCTACCAGATCCCCTTCTCTCTCAACACCGCACGCCTTGGTTACGACTCGCCCATCGACGCCTTCTGCATGACGCCCAACATCCCACGCCCACGCTCCCGCGGCCGTCTGTACCTCACCTCATCCGACCCGACCGTCAAGCCGGCCCTGGACTTCCGCTACTTCACCGACCCGGAGGGCTACGACGCCGCGACATTTGTCTTCGGCCTGAAGGCGGCCCGCAAGATCGCCAAGCAATCCCCCTTCGCCGAGTGGATCAAGCGCGAAGTCGCTCCCGGCCCGGACGTGCAGACGGACGAGCAGCTGTCGGCGTATGCACGCAGCGTCGCGCACACAGTCTACCACCCGGCCGGAACGACCAAGATGGGCGACGTCCAGAACGACAAGTTCGCCGTGGTGGACGAGAAGCTACGCGTCAAGGGCCTCAAGGGTCTGAGGATCGCGGATGCGGGTGTCTTCCCGGCGATGCCGACCATCAACCCGATGTTGACGGTGCTTGGAATCGGCGAGAGATGCGCGGAGATTGTGGCGGAAGAGGCCGGCTGGAAAATGGAAGGCACCATGGAGAAGGCTAGATTGTGAGCGAGGTTCCGTGTGGAGACATGCAAGTTGGTGATGTGATTCTGTTTTCAGGCGCGGCAGGACGCAGCTGGCGTTAATTTCTTCGGTGTTATGGGACTGTGGGAAACCGCGGCGATTATTCCACCAACCTCGTCGGCATTGACTGCGAGAATGAGTAAATTGAAGGCTCAAACTCAATGGACACGAAAACTCCATATAGCGTTCATGGTTTGTAAGAGTCGATTTCGCGTGAACGACCCCCCCCCCGGTACAAATCCTGCCGCTGCTCGATGCATGTGCCGCTTTTACCTATAGCTTAGCTACCGCGCCATATCCGTCCTTCCCTTTCACGCAGCCATACGCGCCGCCTCCCTTGCCGAACATGTCCCTCATATCCTGTATGCAATGTTCCGGCCTCTCCCAGGCAAAGAAGTGACCACCGCTGCTGTGGTACCTCTCGAAAACGACGTTGCCCTGCGTCCTCGTCCACGTAGACGGCAAGACGCGCAACTCTTTGGGATTATGACTCAACCCCAGCTTCACATGCGGTATGTACCGACACGTCCTATCTCGTGTGATCTTCCTTACTGGATCGTTCCATGTGTGCGTCGCTTCATAGTAGATGCGTACGCTGGCCGCGGGGCCTGCGGTGCTGAACCAGTAAATGGATATCCACGTGCAGATCTCATCCTCTGTCCAGGGGTACGAGTCCGTCCAGTCGTGGAGCTTCTCGTACATCCACGCGAGCAGTGCCACGGGAGAGTCCGCAAGCGCGTAACCTAGGGTCTGGGGTTTGGTGGATTGCTGGGACCGGTACCCGGAGCCTTCCTTGAGAAACCAATCCATCCGCTTGCCGCCTTCGCGCTCGTATGCGTTGTAGGGCCGCAGCGCGTGCTCGATGGCCAGAATCGGGTGCTTGGTCAATGTTGGTTGGAAGCCTTGGTCGAAGTTAACGTGTGTGGCCTTGCAGTGCTGCGGGTATAGAAGTGAGATTGCTCTTGTGATGTAGTAGCCCCAATCGCCGCCTTGAGTTACGTACTCGTTGTACCCAAGTTTGAGCATGAGTTTGTGACAGGTTTCGGCGTATTGCTCAATGGCGAAGCCACGTCTGCAGAGGCCGGATGAGAAGCCGAAGTTAGGGAGGGAAATAACGACAACATCGAAGGATGGAGCAGAACCGGTGCCGTGTGAAAGCTCTTGGAGGATCTTGGTGCCTTCTATGAAGGACCCAGGCCAACCGTGCACGAAGAGCAGCGGAATGGCAGAAGTGTTGTTGGACTTCTTGTACATGAAATGTATCTGGAGCGGATCGTAGCCATCCACATGAATCTCTGTTGTATAGTGTGGAAGCTCATTGAGCTTGCTTTCTGCCTGTTTCCAGTCATATCGGTCCCGCCAGTATGCTGTCAAGCGTTTAACGTCAGCGAGAGGAGCACCTAGGTCCCAAGCTGCGGAATCGAGCTCGTCTGGAAATCTGGCCAGAAAAAGCCGTTGTTTCAGGTCATCAATCCGAGAGTCAGCTATGGAAATGGTGTATGGGGAATACGCCATGGTTGGGGATTACGACCGTGCTATGGATAGATAAGCTGGACAAGAGGGAGGACTAGGACACGAGTTGGATGTATATTGCGCGTATCTGTACGGTTTGTCTGCCTCATCAAGTCTATGTTGTTCGCAGGAAGAACGAGCTTTATTGCAGGAGCTGTTGACGAGTCCTGAACTGTACTCGAAACCCAATCACAAAGACTGTGACGGTGTCGCGGAGGATGTCATCAGCGCTAAAGAAGGCCGAAGCTTATGTTCAATTGTGGCAGCATCCGAGACTTATGCTGCAGCTTGGAGCTCCAAACATGCACGATGTCGCTGCCGCATGACGACACAGACACCAAGAAGGTGGAGGGACAGTAGTTTTGTAGCTACTCAAGGTAGTAGCTCAGATTCGAGCAAACGTTCCGTCGAACGAAAACATCAACACCACAATTCCTCCCGACACTGACTTCGAACGTGTTTGGCGACTATGGCTAGGAAGGTTAGAGTGCAAAGGGTCAAATATTTATTTATCCATTCTAGAGACATTATATGGGATCATAGACATTCCATTCACCATCATTATAAAAGTACAGAATGAACAACAGCCGCTCACACTTTTCACCACATTTACTGGATTTGCTTGTCATCAGCACAATCATTAAAATCCAAGGCCTAGGGGATCTTTGGCAGTACCCTGAACAGGTCCTCTCGCTCCCGTTGATTTCGCCGCAGCACCATTTGCTCTCGCAGGAGCTCCGCCTTTGATATTACCAAGACCCAATGGGTTGCCAGCGGAACCGGCAGCTTTGTTCACGGCACCAGTTGATCTCCCAAGCGCTCCTTGAGCAGTGCCTGTGACTCCCTTGGTCAACCCTGAGGCCGTCCCAGTTAGTCCACGCGTCACTCCGGTTGCGGTGTTGGTGGCGTTTTTGGTAGCTCCGACAGCAGTGCCGGGAACTCGCTTGGCGACACCGCTGGCAGTACCGGTAGCGTTCCTGACACCTGACTGCACAGACTTTGGTGCCGCGGATGTTGCTACTTTCTTGGGACCGGCAGCAGGTGGAGGGTATGGCTTCCCAGCTGCTGGCGCCCCTGTTACGACCTTTCCAGGTGTATTGGCAATCTTTTTCTGTGGTGTCGCAGTTTTGCTTGAAGTTGTCGAAGCCTTCGGGGTTGACGCCTTCGGAGGGTAGTATACCTTCGGACTCGTTACCGCATTCTTGCCCTGGGCTTTGCCGCTACTAAGCCCTAGAGGATTGGCAGCAGTCGATCCTCTACTGCCATCCGCCTTTGTCCAGTCCATGATTGAGTTGCCATAATCCTTAGCTCCGTCACCGTACCGCTTGATGGCACCATTGATGCTATTTCCGACGCCATTAACCGAATTCCCGACAGCGTTTACTGCTCCTCCGGCCATTCCGCCAGCTGACGAAACAGCATTCGACACTGTTGGTGCGAGGGCGTCGGTCACCTTGCCCATTATCCATCCTGTGGCCATGTTTGCTTAGGAGAAATTGATCTTTACTTCTGTTCCTTTGCGGCGCTCTTGCTTGGGCCTAACTTGGGAGGCTTACGCTTCGGTGCTTGGTCGGCGGCTTTGGAGGCGGTGTCGGCGGCCTTCTCCTTGAGTTCGTCGGCTTGGTTCTGACGAGAGTGAACGAGCTTCTCTCTCTTTGGGGGTTGTGGGCGACCGCTGTGGTCTGGAGCTGGCTCCTTGGGAGGTAGCTTTGGTGCTGTTCGAACTTTCCACTCAGGCTTTGCTTTAGGGGCAACTTTACCACGAGTAGCTGTGACGTTGATGAAGTCCTGGTCAAAGAATACGTCAAAAGATACGTTAGGCATTGGGAACGTTTGATGTGGCGTGAATCTTGACGGTGAGGCTGCTATATAATGTGATGCAAGATGGGTACTGGTATATGTACAGTCTGTAGGAAGACGTAATGCCTATGTAGCTATGATCTGGGGGGAGGGAAGCGTCACGTCATCTCAGACCCTGGGAAGACTCGAGTGGACCTGATGGTGACACCGCCACAGCAGAGTGACAGACTTGGACAGACCTAGACATGGGGTTTGACCTGTTTTTCCTCGCAGCTGGCCCTCTTGAAACCGGCGCCAACCCTGTCGCTGTTCTCTTTCGGGCTGGCTTGACAGGGATAGCTTTCCAAAGCTGCCGGAGGAGGTCTGGCTCTGATCGTAAGATGTGGCTAGAAATCATTGATCGGGCAGAGAGATGCGTGAGGTGCAGGACGGTTACCATGGTTTCGGTCGCTCTGGTCGCTCGCTGAGGTCATTCGTGCTCTGACAGCCAGACGCCACATTCTCCCTGCCCGGCTCGACAGTCTTTCTCAGTCCTCTCTCGCGTGAGCATGCACATTATCAATCCTCCCCTACAGCTGGCAGGGGGATGTTCGAGGTCAGCAACTGTGCCACGCCTTCACTACGTCAGCGCCGTGTTGGACAAAGCAAGCTAAGCCACTGCAACTGCAACTGCCAGCCACTGGCACCATAGAGTACTGCATCCTGGCCCAAAGAGCATCCATCACGTTCGGGATTACCATTACCGCATCCTTATTCTACCGCAGTATGTGAATTCATCGTGAATGAGTTCCTTCCTTTGACTTCCGCCTGCAACGACACAATGCCCAAGTCAAAACCGCCAAAGCTGGACGCTGGCGGAGGCTTCTCCCTCGCTTCGAATCCTGATCGTGTACCATTGAAAAAGGGTGAATACTCTGTCGCATCGCGTGCCCTTGGCTTGACAAGCTACTTTTTGTCCGGCGCTCTTGCCGTCAACTTCTCCCAATTCCTTGGTACACCATTGTATCTGATCAACCAGGACTGGTACAACGCATGGATCGCATTCACGAAGCAGTCCTTCGGGCTGCTCACAATGACCCTGACCTCAGCCTTTGCGCCTACCAAAGTCATAGTCTCTGGGGACAAGTCGGTCCGTGGTCAACTACTGAAGACGACAGACGGCCAACTGTTGCTGGATTTCCCACAGCGACTTGTGCTCATCAGCAACCACCAAATATACACTGATTGGATGTACTTGTGGTGGATTGCCTATTGCAATGGCATGCATGGACGACTCTTCATCATCCTCAAGGAGTCTCTCAAGCGCATACCAGTTCTAGGCTGGGGCATGCAGTTCAGTCAATTCATCTTTCTCAAGCGCAACTGGGAGAAGGACAAGCCGCATATGGCTCAAGCACTGCACCGATTGAACAAGGCTGGGGATGCTATGTGGTTGTTGCTCTTCCCGGAAGGGACTAATCTAGCTCCCAACACCAGAGAACGCAGTGCCGCATGGGCTGCTAAGAATGGTATCGCGGATATGCGTCATCTTGTGTTGCCACGAAGCACCGGCTTGCATTTCTGTCTTGAAGAACTCAAGAACACCGTTGACTATGTGTATGACTGCACCGTGGCATATGAGGGTGTGAAGAGGGGCCAGTACGCCCAAGACATATATACCTTGAAGGAGAGCTACCTTGAGGGTCGGCCTCCGAAGAGTGTCAGCATGTACTGGAGACGATTCGCTATTAAAGACATACCCATACACAACGACAAGGCTTTCGAAAACTGGCTTATGGCAAGATGGCGGGAGAAAGATGCTTTAATGGAGACATACATGGCAACTGGCTCCTTCCCTGCTGACAATGGCTCGTCCAGATACCCATCCACCGGCAAGGTCATTCGGGGTTGTGGCCATCTTGAGGTTCAGATTAGGCCGAATAAGTGGTACGAGTTCCTACAAATATTTGCGCCTATGGGTGCGCTAGCCATGGTGCTGTACACGTTTTACGGTGCCTTGCCACAAAGATTTTGGAGAATGATCAATCATCAAGCTTTGAAGACACATACCGACGACCTCAAAACGATCCAGCAACAGGCAGGGGGCGCTCTTTCAAAGGTCAACTACTCTACTCTGGATGCGATGTTCGATGCAGACAGACAAGAGGATACATTCAAGCAAGGTGCAATGGCCGTACAAAGTTGGCTCAATTCTCCATCAGCACAGAAGATGATGAGTCAGGCGGACCTTGTGTCGAAATGGTTGGAAGATCCGCAGAAAGTACTGATAGATACTGTGACCGGAAAAACAAAACAGAATTTCTTGGAATCTTTGCAAATCGAAGAAGCTAAGAGAGCGGGACAAAAAACAATTAAGCCATCCAAGAAGAGCAGTAAGGGTAAAGGCACATTCTGGAAAGAGCTCGAGAACGTCGAAGCAGCCAAGCAGGGTAATAGTGCTTCTTTGACTGTGGGGAAACCCAAGGGCAATTTTTGGAAAGAACTCGAGGCTGTTGAAGGTCGGAAAGGGAGTGTGACGAGCACTACTGGAACGACTCGGAAGTCGGCTTCGAACACCAACTTCTACGACCAGCTCAAGGCAGCAGAAGCAAAGAAGAATAACACTGTCTCCACACGCCCAGCAAAGAACGTTAATGGTAATGGTAATGGTAATTTCTGGGACAAAGTGAAGAAAGAGGAAAATACCAGGTTTGGCTCCGTCAACACAGTCTCTAGTGGATCAACTGCTGTAAGCTCGACGCGTTCTGCATCGACTACTGCTGCAGGCTCTACTGTGGGTTCTAAGAAGGCAGTCCCTCTTGGTCCGCCCAAAAAGAGTCCTCTCAAGCAAGCAACCACAAACAGCGCTCCACCTAAGCTGGCTTCTTCAGCGTCAAGTACGACTTCTCCTCCTAAACTTGACCAAAAAGCGAAGCCAGTGGCGAAACCGGTGATGAAGGCAACAAAAAAGCCCTCGGCGAAGGCGCAGCCGACCAAGAAGCCTGCCAGTTCGGTCGCGAAGTCGCCGGCATCAATGAAATCCGCAAAGCCTGTCGCCACACCTGCAAAGTTGAAAACTTCTCCCACGAAGGCTGTGGGTACGGGTAAAGGCTAATGGTCGTCTTTGGCTATGTCGTTCTGTCACGGGTTTGTAATGCTGAGCTTTTAATGATGGACCGCACAGTTCTGAAGCGGCTGGGAGCTTGGTCATCCGATTGTATACGATATTGGTGTATAATCTCCGAGAGTCTGGTGGCCTTGTGTCGAAGCCGGAAGTGATACATACGGCGAGGGGCACAGTCAAACTCTCGAAGATTTCAAGTTACCAAAGCTGCTACATGCGATTTCTCTGGATGTGAAGAGGCGTTAAGACATGCAATCAAAGCAATGCGCTTTCTGCCGCAGAGTAATGATATAAATGATACCATAGGAGTACAAAGGAATGTTGGTAAAGTGTACGAGTACAACTTGAAGCAGCTTTCAATTGTTTATTTGGCAGCCTATCACCGACTGCCTTGTCTTGGCATTTAATGCATGCCTACATTTGTGTTATTATGAATTATGAGCTATCTTTTACCAAACCTGCTTGAGTGAATCTTGCTTCGTCGACTCTGCTTGTTGACTCTGCTTGAGCTATCCGTTGCCCGCATAGTGCGAAAATACCTTTGCCATCATTCAAATATTCCTTCTGAAGAAATGCTACAGCTGTCCACAGCACCGTTTGTTTAAAACTGTCCTCTTTCGGTATCACAACACGTTCGGCAGTACGGAATCCACTATGGCTTCCATTCAATCAACCAATACCAAATCTGTACATCCGGAGGATCGAGAGCTAGTTGAGAAATTGGCGAATCTACAGTCTATGTACCAACGCATCCCGGAGCTGCGTAGGCTGTTGCCGGAACGCTTGGTGAATCCAGCTCTAGCTGCACTCGAGAATCCGTCAAGAGTTTCTCCGGAGACACTGGCTACGTATATGCACAACACGGTCATTGAGGGTAGACGAACAGTGGATGCCTTCAACAAAGAATGGCACAACCAGGAAATGCGTGAACTATGGCAGAAGGCCAATTCTGCAGATTTTCCCCAGGGCCGCGACAGTTGGAATGTCGATTATACGGTGCTATCAAAGGTGATGATCCAGAGTGCTGGAGCAGCGCAACCTCCGGGAGACTCTGCCAGCAAGGAGCACGAAGGCGAAGGCGAAGGCGGAAGTGAGGACGAGGATGGCAAGGAAGTTGTGAGATCATTTCGAGAACGACTTGAACACAAGAATATTCAAGTCGAGGTACTGGACGAAGAGCAGGGATACCCGCTCGATGTTGTGGTAGCTCAGATGGCATTTAGGATTGGCAGAGATGATTCACAGCAACCGAGCATTTACACCGTGGCTCTCAAGCCGAATACCACCGGCTCGAAGCTTGAACAAAGCATTCTAAAGATTATCGAAGCAAGAGACAACACACATAGTCTAGTTCAACTTCTGGTATGTATTCATCGGACAAAAGTTATGATCTTGCTAAAGTTCTCCCAGAACCTACTTGCCGCTTATCATGACATCAAGTCAAAACCATGCTCGAAGTGTCAGAGGATATTCGACGATTACCTCCAGTTTCCTATTGTTCGGAAGCTTGAAGCGAAAGACAAAAACGACGACAATGTTCCTCGGTGGGCTGCATTCCACCAGGTTTGCGTCTGAATAAGTCCGACGCTCAGGCAGGACGAGCTCTAGTCCCACACTTATGCAGAACGAGCCTTCTCGCCCTGATAATTCCTCACCACCAATGGCCATAGTAGCAACGACGCATGCCACGATCTCCAGCATAGAATGGGTGTGGGTGTCCAAACGCATCACGGTATCCCAATGGATCTTCATGGTGGCCATCGCGACAGTAGAAACTGTCACTCCACACACCAGGATGCCAAGGCACATATCGTCTCGTTCGAAAATCGTAACGCTCACTGGCTCTCCGATCCGCATGAAACAAGGGCGGCGAAGGTGGCGATCTTGAAGCGTTCGCATCACGACCCCATAATGACCACCCGGCTTTCGATGGCCCGCCTTTGAATGGAAGAAGGTCGGTTCTGCCGATGTAAATATCTGGGCCTTTTCCGGAGAGACAGTCTTTGAATTGGTCCCAGCTGTTTCTGTGCCATCGTTGCTCTACAGGACCCGGTCGGCGATCTCGTGGCCAGATGAAGCCCTTGATCTGGTCTCGAGGCATTCTGCCTGGACACTTGTGGTGTTGTGAGGGTAGGTGACAAGTCTGGCAAGAACAATAATGTACACGGTGTGCGGCTGTGGACGTTCCTTTATGTTAGTCACTGTAGGTAACTGCTACACTATCCGTCATTCACTACAGTTGAACAGTATAACACACCAAATGTGTGTTTTTGACCAACAAACACCTGCCATGACCGCGAAAACCTTGACAGGCAGTGACTTGCTTGCATGTCCTGCATTTCTTATACTCACCAGCTTGACAATCAAACGCCCTCTAACGTACAGTCATCCTCTATGTTGGATAATTTCAGGTCTGCAAACATCATGGCTAGACTCAGCAATCTGAAGACCCAGTCATCAAATTCGAACCAGCTTGAACCCACCTCTACAACCAGACAAACGTCCTCCATGTCAAGCCCGGTCGAAACAAACAAAAAGCACACGCCGGAAGATCACACACCATTTACATGGCAGTCGACTTCGAAGAAGCGACAATCAGATGGTAGCATTAAGGAGGGCAGCTGGTCGGTGAAAAAGCTCGAGCGACCTTTGACCCATGACGAAGCAACGTTGGCAAAAGAGCAGAGACAGACAAGAGAGTTGAACCTAGCAATTATTACGGCGAAAGAGAGTGTTCGTGGGGAGGAGTTGCGTAGAGTGTCTCTAGGAAAGTCAGAGTCAGCAAAGAACGAGAAGGCTCACCCAGCATACCACCAACGTGGGTCTAGCTTCCTCGACTGGGAAGAGCCTCAATTGCGATAGGTGCTCGACCGATGTCAACATGACAAGTACAGGAGCCTAGGAGTATACTGTACTCCGACTTGAGTGGCGCCTCTTAATTCTCTGTGGCAACCATGTGAAAAACTACAGATGTTTACTCGTAGACGTCTGTTGATACTATGTGGGCGAAGTGCCCGTAATGCATGTTTACCTTTCTTTGTTGCTGCAGCTGAGTTCGTATGCATGACACTAGGAGGGGATAAATATAGCGCGAGATGCAAGTGCAGGTGCAGGGATGCGTCTCCCGAGTGTTGTGGAGCAGCTCCGGGCAACGGATTGGCGACTGCGCCAGGGTGCGCCACCAGGGTGAGACAACGACTCGGAGGGCAGTAATAATATCCATTACATGTCCATGTAGAGTCTTTTGGACTGTTGGACTTTTGGATTTTTGGCCTCTACACTCTTGCTACATATCCGTTTACTTATTCGCATCCGTACGCTCGCTTCAAAGAATCTTTTGCTTAGTTGGAGTCGGTGACCTTGATTGCCCATACCATACATAATTATCGTTTCAATCATTACCCTTACCCCTGGGACGAATCACCAATCCGCGAGCCTCAACAAACGGGGAACCACATCACCCAAGCAAGATCAGAGACAGTCTCTGAATTTCCCCTCTTCACCCGCCAGGATGAAGGGTGGCCGACTTTCCATCTTTACAACCCTACTTCTCCTCTTCACAATTTTCGCTGCGGCATCGATATGGCCTCCTATGGTGGAAGATAAACTTAACACACTTTTGCGGCGGCAGGAAGAGGAATCATGTAAGCATAGACCGGTAACCATTCAGACAGCGCTGATAGGACGATAGCCACCGACGAGTCTTCGTCTTCTGCCACCAGTACATCGAACCCCCGTTCCACGATCACAAGTGCAGCAACGACCGAGACTGATAGGTCTGCATCCTCGACAGATGAGTCTGCATCCTCGACAGCGTCAGAATCCGCCTCTGGAAGTACCGCCGCGACCACCACCAGCGGTACCAAGTCGAGCAGCGGCAAGTCCTCCAATACGAGCTCCTCTGCGACCAAGACAAGTCCAATCGATCCAAGATTGCCTCCTGGCGGTATTCAATTGATTACACCTGCGGCGATTGATGGAGCTCAATATTACAAGGTCGGCGACTTTGTGACCTTCAAATGGAACTACACTTCGCTTAGTGTGACACCCAGTGCCATCGATATCCTTGCCTCTTGCTCGCTCAATCAAGCTACTTACACCCTTGCATTGAATCAGTCTGTAGAAGAGACGGGAGCGTTCACGTGGGACACTGGAGCGATGCAGGCATCAGCCACACAGCCCTTTGTTGTTGCGACATATACTCTGGTTATCCACGATGCGGCTGTGGATGTTACTGCGGCAGCCTCTGCAGGATACCTGGCACCGTTCTCAAATTACCAGTTTGGCATGTACACAGCGCAACCCTACACTCCACTTAACGAGTTCAAATGTGCTACGTGCAGTGGCGCTCTCTCAATGCACGAGAAGCAAGCATTTGGTGTCCTGCTGGGGACTTGTCTAATCACGATTTTGTCATTCACCTTTTTCGCCTCCGGATTCGGGGCTTTTGCGTAATCCACGGAATGATTTGAGAAGAGTATACTTCATCACGAAACCGATCTACGACAGCATAGCGGGTTTGGGAAAATTGGGTATTGTTTGGGTGTAAATACAGGCTCCGGCGTCCAAGTACGGGAACAGTGCACCGGGGATCGGGTCTCTGCATCCGGTAGCGAATTTGGAAGAGTAAGCATACTGCTTCTAGGTACAATATCCGCGAATACAAGCTTTTGTTCTCGATCACCAAAACGATGGTACTCAACTTCATCTGACCCAACAATCGCTCACAGCAACGCATCATTTTCCCGGATGTCTACCTTTGTCGTCGAAAATGCTGACCTTTCGCTGCAGTTTGACCTGAATTTGCTATGATCACTACATCACATATTTGTCAAGCAACACGGCCCTATAACCTTACTCTGCTTGCATCCGGTTTTCGGTGGGCGGCTCTGACATCGCAGGCAAGCAGAAAGACCATGACCCAGGAAACGCTTTTGGATCCGTACGTGGTCAAACACGTGAACATTTGAGATTCTGCGGGACTCCCTTCAACACTCATGTGGTATCGACTATTTGCTGCGTTTCACTCACCGACCACTTCCAGCTTCCTCGCATAAATTGACAAGCAGACCTCAACGTTGCACTTTAAAGCACAGCAAAATTCCTGTCAAACGCAATCTATCTCTTGCATAGCTCACAGCGAACGAAAGTCAGCTCTCGACATCCTTCTGCAAACCGAGGCATAGTACAAAGGCGCTCTGTACTCCATCAAAAGATCAAAGGGTCACACTCAGCATTACACGACGAGAAGGTCGAAGCATTCCTTGCCCCAATCCGAACCATCAGTCCCCATCCGTGCGGTACCAAGTCGGCACAGAACCAACCAGCCATCCAACCATCCAAACCATGCCTCAAGCAGGATCGCCAACCAAGCCGGCAGGCTGGGCTGCTGAGCACGACATATTCGTTCGACGTCATGCAAAGAACGGAGAGGATGCTAGTAGTATTACGATCTTGTTGGAGACGGAATATCCTAGGGTCGCTGTCACGAACGCTTGGATTAAGAGGAAGGTGGAGGAGATGAGATGAGATTAAGATATGTGGAACTGCTGGCTGGGGCAAAGGGTGTCTGTTGATTCGTAGGATTGCGTGTTATGAGCTCTAACGAAGTCGGTGTATTTGGCTGACAACAGTGGTGGTCACAAGACGGGTTTAGAGCCGTTGAGAACTCCACCAATCCGGGACTTGGTGGATGGGCTACCTAGCAATACAGTCCGTGATTCCAAAATAGCAAGCAGCATATACGGATCACACACGAGGAGTATTCCGGAAACAACAAGTACAAGACTAACGAGAATTCGTCTTATGAAACCATCGTGATTAACCTATGTATAGCACAAGACAAACTTGCAGACGAACGCGAATTGGCAGAGAGAGAGAGAGCGCACAAGAGCTGACAAGGCTGAAGTCGAGGTGCCAAGAGTACTTAGTACTTAGGTACGTACCGAGCTTGAGGCTGCAAACTCCCGGTATCCTCTGATAAGTCTTTGTTGAGGCACAGTGTACTCCAAAACCACTCATGCTCCGTACCTACTTAAGTAGGTAGGTACTTAGTTCAACAATTCTGATTCTCCCTTCTCGAACAACACTACCTACCTAGTATTCCAATTTCGGTCGTCAGGTTGTTGCTCAACCCTGGGCAGTGCGCTTCAGCGCCCGAAGTTGTCCTTCATCCGGTAACCGTTCCTTGCAATCCTTGTGGGTCAATATGATTGTCGCGCTGTCAGGACTCGGACAGGTCGAGTCTCAAGGTGGCTCATCAGTGGTTGATTCACTCGAGCACACCAAAGGTGCAGCTACATCTTGTGATGTCCTCCACACAACCTCAATATCGGACGAAGGTGCTCCACACTGATTTTATTGATTCGGGGTAGGGTACATACGAGAGTCCTTTCACCTTTTTACTCTGATAGGTACCTACTTATGGTCTGCTTGTCCCTGACCGTTTAGGACGCTGGTATGTTTTACATCTGCTTTACTTGTATTCGATATGTGAGGATAGGTACCTAACCTAAAGCATACAGCAGGCGTCCGGTGCACAGAAGAGGTCTCTCAAGCGTATGGCCGGGAAGACCCAACCAGCGGCGAAAGCTTGGAGAGAAGACGTCGAGTGCGAGCACCTACAGCAGCTTATGCCGCAAAAACTCGGGCGGATGTTGTCGATGATGCGTAATTAAGTACTTACCTACCTACTTAGGTAGTTTGCCTCAACCTCGGGCCCTCAGCTACCGCCAAAGTGCTTTCTCCAGATTGTCTTGCCGTCATTGCTTTGGCGATTGTTGAAATTTGGGAGCCGAAAGTTACCACCCTTCTTCCCTTCCCTCTTGACACTGAGTGCATAGTAAGTCGAAACGCCGTCCATGCTTCATTGGCCAATGGTTTCATCATGATCTTGGCTTTTTAAGAACGTCCCGTACTCTTGCTTGACTGTTGCAGCATAGTGTCTTGTCGCATGGTCCGTTTGGGTTGCTGGTGGCTGCATCATGGTAGGATCTGCTGCAACAATCTGTAGGTACTTAAAGTAGCCAAGTACTTACCTACCTACTTATTAGTCGCAAGGATACATCCAGTGGCAAGATTAGAGCATGCAGACTCCATAGGTCGGTCAATCGATTTAGTGCTCTCATTTCAGACTGTGCTGACTAGATTCACTAAGGCTTTCGACGTCCACCCTGCAGCTCTGCCTGAAGTAGTTTTGCAAATTTAGGTACCATGGACCTCCTGGGGTCCCGAGCAACTTTAAGATGCGAACAAAAAACATCTTGAGCAAGTTCCAGCATCCTGTATTTAGCACTTGCTGTCAACAGTCCAGAAGTGTTTTCAAGATTCGGGGCAGTTTTTCTGACTTCAGCCATCCACGCTTGTCTGCACACAATTCCAAATTAGGAAGTACCTACTGACTTTCAAATCAAGCACGAATTCGGACGTCGTAAACATTTACCTTGCGTTTGAACACCGCTAATGAAGGGTCCTTCCGGAACATGTACCATTCCGACAGGATGCTGTTGCCTTAACGTCGGTGTGATCTTCGTTCTCAGGCTTCGACAACCCTGTATGATCTTGGGAAGGTGGCATCGGACGTGGTGAAACTGGAATCTACCGATCATCTGGATTTAATGAAATCGTTTCCAGAACCTTCACTGCACGGTATTCAGATTGAGTATCTACATCGCACACAGCTAGGTAAGTACCTACTACCTAGTTATTGTTAGCTACACCACTCGTCTTGGTCGCTACCAGGTAAGTAAGTACATACCTGTCCTTCACGGGTTGATATTTGTAATTTCATCCAGGTAGGTACCTACCTAGCTCGCCAGCGCGTCTACTGAGCGATTCGCCAATACAGTGCTTCTTACCCACCTATTAATCTCATCTGAAGTACCTCTGGACTCGGTTTTTGTGGGTAAGTAGGTAAGTACCTACCTATTCGTGTACGAATGGAGCTGCGTCAGCGACAGAGGCTGGAGAGGAGTATGGTTGCAGAATGCTGTCACTGCACTTCGACAAGTGAGGAGTCATTAGCCCTCACTGACAGATAACTTAGGGGTACTTAGGCAGGTCCCAAGTAGATCATCAACGAAGCCATCTGAGGTAAGCTTGATTTCGGCGACCACTCAATCACTTACTTGCGTACCTCATTACCTAAGTACCTTGCCATCCACTGCCGTCGTCAGTCGCGCTCATGAAGCAAGACAACGTGACGCCTCGCGAATATATAATGTTTAAGCCGGAGCATGGGCAAAATTGCTTCGAGCAGTTGTCGAAGCTCGCCATCAAACCAAGTACACTACCTACCTAGTATCAGCTTCCAGCGCTCGCCAAATCTAGCGCGTCCCCACACAAGGGCCTCTTCTGAGCCGGCGACCAGAAAGACGGTACCTAGTAGGTACTTATGGTATAGGTACCTACCTACTTACCTGGGCCATCAGCCCTGCCATACACATGGAGCTTTCTAGTTTCACCCAGAGCCATTCCGATCTCGGTGAATCAGGTAAGTAGGTAGGTACCTAAGTAGGTATCCCAGCATACTCGCGTCAGAGTTCAAGATTGGAACATTCGGGACGTTGGCGTCAAACCTGCTGCCCTATCTTAGAAGCCGCGTTTCGTACATACAAGGGAATTGCCTTCAGCGTCAGCATAAGGACATGCTCAAAGTAAGTAGGTAGGTAGGTACCTTTACTTCTTTATAGAGGTATCCAGGTACCTACCTAAGTAAGTACCTAGACCTGAGTAAGGTAAGTACCTACTTAGAATTACTTATACGTACTTAGTACGTACGTACTTAGATACAAAAAGTTCCCTGCATGCCTTTTAATTTCCTTAGAGACACGTCTCACAGCTTCATGCCATCGATCTGGAATCTGGTACATAGGTAAGTACCTAAGTACTTCCTACACATCCAGATCCGTGATTTTCATGACCCTGTTCTTTCAGATATAACGCTTGTTGACGTTGTCAACGAGTGTCGTGGGATGATTCATTGTAGGGCGCCACAGATGGTCCTTGCTGATCCTCTTGTCGTATTTGCCGTCTGTACGTGGTCTATACCCAGTATCAACGTTAGGAACGAGCATCGCCCATTGGCAGACACGACCTCTACTTCTTATTCTTGTTGCTTTTGCCACAATACCTTAGGTAGGTAGGTACCTAGGTACTTAATTACAGCTTGCTGCTGTCATTGTGCTGGAATCTTGCTTCGTTTTGCACAGGAGAACTGCAAACATGTATCTCGGAGGATTGGTTGGTGGAGCTAAGTAAGTAGGTACCTACTTAGTAAACCTCCACGAATATACTCGTCAATCTGCTCGAGCATGGCTTTCACCGTTTTGCGAGCGCTAAGTACTTACTTACCTAGAAGTACTTACTTACCTAAGTACCTACCTAAGTAAATACTTTGCTCGTCTACCGTGCAAGAATGCTTGCTTCTTCGTTGGCGGTGATGCCCCAAGCCGGCACGCCCAATTCGTAGATGTAGGTACTGAGCTTTTTGTTCAGGATCCCGCTCCCGATAGTCTGGGAGCCAGGTCCAACTGACAGCATGCTCCACCTGTAGAGACACGGGGAAAGTTGCCTGTAATATGACCACTCGCCTCAAATTTCCCTTTTTCGTTGTGCCTGGGTGTCTGACGTCTCTGGTCGTCGGGGCGCTCATCATCCTCGCCGATATCAGTAAGAATACTACCTACAAGTATTTCCGTCGGAACCATTAAGGTCTTCATTAGCTTCTGCTTCGGATCTCGTCGTGTCTGAAGCCGACATCTGATTATCAAGCTCCAGATTTCTCGAGGACTTCTTTATGATTTCTTCCTATTTTCTATGAACCGGGCCCGTTTCGGCCTAGACGAGGATTCGGCTTCGATCTCTGATGTCTAAGACGTTTTCTGGCCTCACGACCCTGTGGGGTTGATGCCAGAGCCGAATGCTGGGATCCTTTGCGTGTACTCGACGGAATTATTCGTCTGGGTGTTACTGCTCGAAGTGCTGACCCTTGAAACATCGGCTGAGCAGCTAGCCCTTTCCAAGTCTCTATACTTGCGTGCAGTTGTTTGATCAACTCGGTATTTTCAGTAAGCTGCTATTGGAGTCTCCGAATCTCGTTGTTTGACGCCAGCTGGACCTCGAGATTGAATGCTTCGCGCATGGCGTCCCCATGTGTCTGCAGTGTACCTAGCCTTGTGACTTCGTTCGAATCGCTCAGCTTGTCGTTCGAACTCAGCTTGGAAAGCTTCCGCAGTCATAGCTGGCTTGATGTTTTGGGCGGCTACTTAAGTACTTGGGTACTTATACCTACCTTAGGTAGTTTGGTGCGGTTCTCTGCTGGAACTGTCCCTAAACCTGTGGTGGTAACCTGCAGGTCCTGAATCTGTCCACCCTCTGTTGGACTTCCTCATCAAGCTTGACGATACGGTCGGTGGCTTCGTGGAGGCACGTCGAGCAGAAAGATGATACGGGCAGAGCACAGTTTGAACTTTCCCTCGAAGGCATCGATTGGTGCCGATGTATTTCTCCTCCTAGGTAAGTATTCTGCGAGATCGGCCTCGTATACCTACTTAGGTACCTAAGTAGGTACTTAGGTACTTCCGTTCATCGGCGGCCGCTACATCCGATTGTACCTACCTACCTAGTACTTCCAGCTGAGCAAGCTCATCATCCCTGCGGGAGATCTCGTCGGCATAGGTTTCCCTCATTTTGCGCATCTCGGTGGTGAGACCTTCATTGGTGGTCTGCTTTGCGTTCAATTGGATCTGCAATCTTGCGACTTCGCTTGTCTTTTCTCGCAATTTGGTCTGGAGGTCGGCAACACCGGCTTTCAGAACTGCTTTCTGTTTGCGTTTAACCCGTGACGAAGTGTGCCGCTCCACGATAACAAAAGTATAATAAATACCTGCCTAAGTATTTATTCCAGATGCCAAGCCTACTTGAACAAAGCCTCTGCATATGTAAGTACCTAAGTAGGTAGGTTAGGTAGGTACTGGGACAATATACCTTTAGTCAACGGACGATTGTATACCTAGGTAGGTACACCATTAGGTACGTAAGTGCTAGCGCCAAAGGTTTAAAGAGATTAGGTAAGTAAGTAGGTACCGAGTACTTAAGTGCCTAGTTAAGTACCTAAGTACCTAAAGTGAAGACTCTTAATTACTTAGGTACCTAGGTACCTACCTAGGCATAAGTAGTCTTCCTTAAGCGCTACGTCCTACACTTTGTCAGTGGACGAAATCGTCCTCGGATTCGATTCCCGAGCAAAGTACTCTACAATAAACTGCTGGTCTTAAAGATAAAGGTAAGTACTTACCTACCTACTTATCCAACGCTACATTGGTATGATGATGGTGTGGGATGGAAGTTGGTGTATCGACAGACCACAAGGCAGATTAAGTACCTACTTACCTACCTACTGTGCAAAATTACTTGCCTAACGACGATGCGGTTGAGATACCCAACGTCCAGCACAGGGCATTGACCTAGCAGCGAAACTCAGCAGCCTGCTCACCCGCCAGTTGTACCTTAATCGTTGCCACTATGTCTTGCAACCCAATCTTCAAGCTTGCCAGCTTAGCACTTTGCAGGCCCGTCTGGTTTTGCTGTGCTAGATCCAGGAGCTCCGTGGTATCACGTATCCTGACCGACGCCTCCTTCATATTTCTCAACTGAAGATCACTTGTCAGGATACTCTGTTGGTTTTGTATGTGACCCTGTTGGTAGGCGACGCTTGTACGGTCAGACTTGCTGCCCGTCTGGCGGCCAGCCACGGAGAAATTCAGACCACCCTCCCAGAAATGACCAAAACAGATGATTGTGGTCAGCAGCTCATCCAAGCCATAGAATGTCTTCGACACAAACAGTCCTGATTACCTGGAAGGAATACGATTTGACCGTGTATGTGTACGGATAGTAGACTCGCAGGGCAGCTAGGACCAACCCAATGAGGGGACTCGAGCAGCCGGTTTGGAGGTCGTGGGCGGGATTTCGGCTACTGGCTCTGCATGAGAGACCACAGTAGACCAGGCACTTTCGGAGATGTTTGTGAAGCAGCTCTGGAGAACAACGCTCAGATTTTGCCCAGGCAAGCATTTCTTCATTCCAAAAGTTCAACCACTTCCGGTGCCTCGAGAATGCCTTATCTCCTTCTCCACCACCGCCATATCTGCGCTCGCTTTTGTAATCCATAGAATGTGGACACCCCCCATAAACATTGTCTATTCGCTTGGCATCTTCGACAAATGCATGGTCCTTGAGGTTGATATGCCGCGAGATTATTTCTGCTACCCAAAGGAAATGATCGAGTCGTAGCCCCATGCCGCTGTTTCGAGGCTGGACATAGAGCATGGCGTACCGCCTCGTCGATTTCGTCTTGGTTTTGAACAGCAAGCCACACACCGTAGGTCCCTTGAGTATCGCGACATATGACATATTGATGCATACGCTTCCTAAAGTCGGCATCTGTCATTCGGCTAGGTAGGTCTCCCAGTATGCAGCCACGAAGCAATTCCTCGGGTATGGATGACAGCATGAAGAGACAACGAGAGTCGACTCCAAGTTCAAGGTCTTGGATGATCTTTTCCCAGCCGGTCCCAACAACAACTCAAGCCTTTATTTCGTCCGCGATCTCCTCTTCCGCTACGTCTGCGATACAGGATAATACCTAGGTACTCCATGTATGCCGGCTCGGTCCAGACAGAAAAGCATATTTGCTTGACGATCGGTAAGCACAGGGTCTCGTGCTTCCCAGTCATCAGGGTTCCCTTCGCGAAACTTTTTTGTTACGCAACTTTGAGCTTGTCACTCGAAGCGGGCCAACAACTCCTTCATTGCCGCTGATGCAACTTCAGGATCACTGGTTGAGACGGTTTCGGCTCGAAGCTCGGCAAGGCTCATTTGTGCCAGTACAGAGTCTGTCGAGGAGTTCGTATGCTCGGGTACTGATGATATCTGCTCATCTAGCACGATTTCTGCCCTTCCTTCCGTTGAACAGCGTTGCTTGTTCAAGGAAGTGGATAGGGTCTCAGCCGCAAGATCCTCGTCGAGCGAAGTACTGCATGCGCTGGATTGCTGGCGACGTATGCCCGGGTTTGACATTGAGTCGTGTTGTGTGGAGTTCCCTCTAGCGTTCGTGGACGTCTCCGAACGCGATGGTAAAGTAGACATCGTGTTGAAGTCAATAGTAAGTACTAGCTATATACCATTGGGTTGAAAGCGTCGTAAGATGGCAGAGAGTGAAAATTTGCCCGAATTTGCACAATGGTGCTGAACACAGGCGAGGCAACAGCGACCCAGGCGGCAAGAACGATAGGCCAGTGCGTTGACGAGTCGGCAAGGAAGGTGTCCTCCTAGAATATGACCCTACAACCCCCTGTCCTTGTTCTTCGCGTACTTTCTGTGCCATACTGTCTCGCGTGGGTTTTTGAGTAGCTCACAATCGGACAAGGCTTGTGCCACTCAAAAACCAACAGCAAGAAAGAGCTGCGCCAACTCAAGAAGACTCATGAGAAGATTCGACATAATGAACATGGCTATGCTCTATCTCCCGCTCTGCGCCCTGTCGTAGGAGATTTCGGGACCAAGTTACTACACACGGTACAGCGACCGCAATAGACCACAGAGGCTACTTCAATCACATTGTTCATACAAGCACTATGTAAGGAGCGGTGGGATTACGAGAGGAAAGTGAGGCAGAAATAAATGGAGCACGACGGGATTACGAGAAGAATATGAGGCAGGCATGAACGGAGCACGATGAAAAAGCAGTGGACTATAGTCTTGATGAATTGTGATTGAATCGATGCTACTTCTTAAGACAATAGTCATTCGATGTCAAATATCGAATTGATCAAGATTCAGCGATGTGGGACTGAACGGCAAGTATTGTTCTCAGCCGGACCATCTCCACCGCTACCACATTCAAGTGGTTCGTTTATTGTCCAAGCGAGGACATCTGAGCCTCAAGCCCAGTGACCTGGGTCTTGTGCGTAAGGTCAGGAAATTCTTCCCCACAAACAGCTTGCAGACGTTTGAGACCGAGAGCTGGGCTAGGAAATTCCCAAACGTCCATGATCTCGTCGCGACGAGCCTTTGCGATTTTGATCGAAAGGAGAGAAATCAACACGAAGCAAAGCGTTATGGTCTTTGAGCTCATAGCGGTTCGGCTTCCAGCTATAGAGTGTTCCTTGGCCAGGTAGTAACGTATGAGTTCTGACATGACTTGTTTCTTTCGATTGAACACGTCATATGCGTGTTGGAGTTCTTCGAGATGTGCCTTGTATTGAACGGTACCAGTTGCTGGCAGCTGCGAGCGCTCGTTATTGCTCACGCGCTCGACCACCCACCGTGCGGATGTTGCCCGCGTGGTGACCTCTCCGTCCTCATGATCGATGTCCATGGCAGAAGCTCTGGTTGTTTCTACCGAGTCCTTTCCCAGGAAATCATCCGACTTCGTTTCGTTCATGGCCTTGGCAACACGCTCATAGATGGCCCTCACCAATATCTTACGACACGTGGTTCTCACCGTGCTGAGAAACACGTCGTGACTCTTCATGCTGATAGCCATGAATTGACACCAATCGTTGGAACATCGCTTGCCGTGAATGATTTCCAACACCCCATTGATGTCGCTCCATACCTGGTCGAGAAATCCAAGCCACCGTCTTTGCTGGTTGAGTTTCTTGACCACAGGAGTCGATAAGACAAGCAAATCAGCAATATCCTTTGGTGGACAGCTGCCTAATGCCATGAATTCTGCCTCATCTTCGAAGGCCTTCACGCGTCTCTCCCATGGGTTGTCGAGTTCGTCCTCGGCCCAATTGCGTGGTTGATTCTTTGCACATTCACCTGAGACATGTCCCAGTTGGTGGCAGTCGAAGCACCATATGTTTCGGTCGTCCTTGACTGTAAGGTTATGACCGGCCACATGTGCGGATTCGGAGTTTGGGTTCGGTGCAGATCGTCTCTCAACGGAAGTTTCATCGGATCTCCCGTGATGAGAATCACTTCGTCTGGGTGGATAGTTGTCAGGACGGTACGAATCATACTGTCCGAACGAGGAGCCACCACGGCCACGGCCACGACCACGACCACGGCCACGAGCATGACCACCACGATCACTAGACACGCTTGGGGTGCGTGCTAAGCAACGTGACGGTATTTCAATTCGTGCTCGCTCGGCTTCACGTTGTCCACTATCTGCAACAATAAGTTGCAGAGGGTAACCACAGCGAGGCATCGGACACTGAGCCTGCATGAAACCTGGAGGGTACTCATGTAACTCTCTGGGATTCGTGCACCGAGCTCGCTCGGCCTCACGTTGTCCACCGTCTGCAACCATGATCTGCAGAAGGTGACCACAGTGAGGCATCGGACATTGAGTCTGCATGAAACCTGAAGGGTACTCATGCAAGGCCACAGGATTCACGCACCGGACTTTCGTCGGTTGCACTGTTTCGCGGTTCAGAACCATTACAGGTTGAGAACATTTCGGACACCTACCACCTGACTGATTGAAATCTGCATCCAGCGGCCAGTAGTGCGGGTAGGTTTCGTTGAGGCAGGGTATACAGCTGACTAAAGTCGCCATACGCGGTTACGTAGCTGCTATGCAGCTTTGATTGATGGGGAAAGAAAAATTGTGATCGATGGGTTGTTGAGAGTACGAGTTGGCGATCGCAACCGAATACTAAAAGGTGAAATAACAGTGCCAAGACGGTTGCGTGGCTGGCGGCGGTGTTCAATATTGACAATGACGATAGTTACCTACCTGCGGGTGTTTGAGTCCCTATCTCAGGCAGGTACCAACCCAAGACGAAAATGTCGAGCATCCTAGTTAACAACCTAGTCCCGATGCCGATGTTGGCTGCTTCTCTTTCACCATGTCCTACTTCACCAACAACCAGGTATCAACCTACCTTTTTCCTCACTTCATGGCTGTCCTTGTTAATTGTGGCTTTTAGAAGGTAAGCCTCAACCAAACTCTTCTCCCCACCGCCAGACAAGTTTTCTAACGAGGGAACATCACGATCCGCCAGCACACAGGGCAGGAAGAAGCCACAGCAATTAACATACCGCACATCGCACATGTGACCTCCATCGTTGTTGTTGTCGTCGTCGCAGACCATACCATCCATCATGTTCCGAATGCAATGTAAGGCCTACACGGCTTCAATTACTTCATACTGACTCGGTGCAGGATGCAACGACCCCTCATGAAGAACGCTTACTCGTTGATCCTCATACCTTCTCTTGCGTCACACGACCTAGCACTTTCCTCTTGACACTCCTTGGTGGAACCACAGACTCTCCTTGTTCTACCTTTACCTACTCTACCGTACCGATAGTGGGAAAGGGTTCCAGGCATCCAACCGCACCCGTTCAGGCACCTAATCGCTGACATCACCTTGTTGAACTACCTACAAGGCGCTGCCGAGAAATATTTGGGGATCTAGAGAGCATACCGTAACAAACATGTGAATGATTCATGCATGCTTGCAGATAGTGTCCAGGGGAAGGAGGTATATAAACGAAGGACGACGTTGAAAAGCTGGACGATCACCACGCCCAGCATACGTCATTTTCGCACTTGGTTCCACAGTCCTGGCTGTGGACCATTACGGCCTGTCCTCGCCTTGAACCTCATTGGGTGTCGCCAACGCATGAAAGCACATGGCGATACTGGGAAGAGACGTGACTGAACCAGGGCTTGTCGCGTGTCTGCGAACGATGCCTGTGGTTGAAGGTGTTGTTATCCAAGGCCGTGAAAAATGAAAACGTTCGCGCTCGCACATAGCTGTCAATTCGTACCAAACCAGATTAGGTTAATGCCACGGGTTTTGTTGCCTTTTCTTGCTTATTCCTTCTTGGTTCTTGAAGCCCAGCCATCCACCCAGTTGTCTCCCATGGAAACTACTATCGCTACTCGTCCAGTGTGACATGTACCAGGGCAACATTTGGCGAAGAAGCAAATCCTACCAGTACTTCCGCTCAGAAGCCATACCAGCATGCCCCATGCTAGAACAAGACCAACAATGACAAGCTATCTTATTCACGTCCGACCGAGGTTACTATCCAGCGACGAGGTGCGGTGTGATCCTGCAGAAGGTGGTTCGAACCGCCATTCGATATGACGAATTTCGTGGAATATAGGTCAGACTCTTCATTTCGATCCTTGAGTTGCACAGATACGTCAGTGTCACGCAGTTAATGAGATATGAGACGGGCAACGACACGAACGTATTATTATTGACCGCGTTGTCGACAGGTGACCTTGGGTCAATTGGCCCCAATGATTATCCGCTACAATTTCACCACAAAAGAAACTGTTCCTAACAAGGCGATGTCGCTCACATTAAGAAATCCTCATCCAATATCCATGTTATATGAAAGGACACTCTCACATACCATGCCTTCGGCTGTGGCGTTATACTGCAGGTGCCCATGTCCGTGAGCCCTTGGGAGGAGACTACTGCTCGGTGGTGGATTCGACTTGTCGTGAGAACTTGTAGTCCGAGCACGTTCACTCATGAAATACTATACGAATTGACGAATTTTTCTTTGTTTGCTACCATCGACACAGCTTAGGCATTCACCAACAACACAGAAGATCGTTCTTGCCATCGATTGTTATCGGATCATGTTAGAAACACAAAGTCACTGCCTAGCATGACTAGTAATCATTCGAAAACTTTTTGAGAAAACACCTGTGCCAGAACATTACTACTTCTTAGTCACATGCTAATTATAGTGTAGTGAGGACTTCCACCCGTTCCGTTCCTTTCATTCCTGTGTCATACTTATTCTGTACCACCCTCCTCACATACAATAAAGATCAGTATCAATCGAGACGTAGGCGTCATGGACAAAGTACTCCAGACCCCGACTTTCACAAGAGAGCATTCTCCGGCAACTAGTATCATAGACACATCAACTTGCTCAAAGCAACGCCACATGGCGTTGACATTCTCGAATTGGCAAAGATTCTTAACACTTCTGACAAACGATTCCTCCATATCTGTTTTCGATGGTCAAAGCCTTGACATCGCCGATATATTTGCAATCTCGAAGTACGTCCCTTATGTGGCACCATCATGCGGTACACTGACACACTGCCAGGAGCAACGTTCGAGTCACCGGAGCACAAGACCCTGCTGTAAAGCACAAGATAGACTTGAGCATACACACTCTAAACAAGCACCTGAAGGCAGGGCATCTCGTTTATGGCGTCACTACTGGGTTCGGTGGAAGCGCCGATACAAGGACAACCAACCTAGAGAGTCTGCAGCGTGCCCTTTTACAGATGCAAAGCTCTGGTGTTCTGACCCCGCTTGATATTGGTCAATCGCAGTCAAACGCTACCTTCGATCTCGCGTCCCAGGCAATGCCAACCTCTTGGGTAAGGGCTAGCATGCTCACACGTTGCAATTCACTCGTTCGAGGACATTCCGCTGTTAGGACTGAGGTTATCGAACGCATTGCCAGTCTGCTGATGTACGAAATTACACCTGTTGTCCCACTACGTGGCAGTATATCTGCATCTGGTGATCTTTCACCACTTTCCTATATTGCAGGAGTCATCGAAGGCAGCCCTGATATCTTTGTAAGAGTTGGAAAGGGCACGCAGAAGACCATGAACGCACAACAGGCTCTGCAAGAGTTCAACCTCCCACCGATTACACTAGCTGCAAAGGAAGGTCTTGGATTGTTGAACGGTACAGCCTTCTCTGCAGCTACAGCGTCCTTGGCCATGTACCAAGCTCAGGAGCTTGCCGTCTTCTCGCAGGCACTTACTGCGATGGGAGTCGAATCCTTGCAAGGCTCAGCAGAGTCGTTCTATCCTCAGATAGCTGCAATGAGACCTCACCCAGGACAGATCGAGTCGGCACAAAACATTTCCGCTTTTTTGCAGGGCTCGTTGCTTGCACAAGGTTTAGCTGGCACGAAAGATACAACGAGCTCCGGACTGTACCAAGATCGGTATGCACTTCGAACGGCATCCCAATGGATCGGTCCTCAACTCGAAGACCTCATTCAAGCACAAGAACAACTGCGAGTCGAGCTCAACTCAACCACCGACAATCCATTGATAGACACTGAGAATGATGAAATCTTGCATGGCGGCAACTTTCAAGCCGCAGTCGTTACCTCGACCATGGACCGTACACGACTCTGTATTGAGAAATTCGGCAAACTCCTTTTTGCGCAAGCTACCGAGATCATTAATCCAGCCACGAGCAAAGGCCTACCTGCAAACCTTTGTGCAGACGATCCATCCACCTCGTACACCTGCAAAGGCATTGACATTAATATGGCAGCTTATACCTCTGAGCTCGGTTTCCTGGCAAATCCTGTCGGCAACCATGTCAATTCTGCTGAAATGCATAATCAGGCACTCAATTCTCTGGCGTTGATTTCGGCACGTTATACCTTGCAGGCTCTTGACGTGCTCTACCAGATGACAGCTGCATACCTTTTTGTGGCTTGTCAGGCCCTGGACCTTCGTGTCTTGCAGATTGAGTTTCTCGTCGCTGCCAAGCAGGGATTCCAGCAAACATGGAACTCTACGCTCGCGCGCTGGGACTCGGGCGACGACGTTCTCATACACAAGGTTTGGGATCGCATAAATAGCGTGTGGCCGACAACTACCACACTTGACCTCAAACAACGCTGCAAAGTTACCACTGAAGCTACCATCGCTGACATAGTACAACACTTCAGTGCATTTGAGCCGTCAACCATACCACAACCCGCAACGGTCACGGCGTTCACGAACTCTTTGCAGTCTACCTTCGAACAGACATACAACATCAAGCGTGGGGAGATCTTTCAAAGCACCCAGACTGTTACACCCAAATATCTTGGCAGAGTCTCCAAAGCCATGTACAATTTTGTACGTGGAGAGCTAGGCATCAAACTGCATCGCGGTCTTGTCGAGCACCCTACACAGCCAGCACCGGAGTGGATGCATGATGACGACGCAGAGCAGAGAAAGACAATTGGCAACCAAGTCAGCATTATCTTCGAAGCGTTGAGGGATAGACGAGCGAGCAAGCCCTTGATGAATGTGGTCAGTGGGATCTTGGCCAAATGACGGAGGACACAAAATGTGCGCAGACACGGGAATATTTTGGCGACAAAGCTGTGACCAGTCAACGATACTTGGGATACAACATCAAAGTCCTGCTCTGTATCAGTGGAGCTAAAAAAATGCAAAGCGCTCAGAAGGAACGTTCTCATGATTGCCGTTTTCCCCACACCCTGGATCATCAACGCGGGCAAATGTTCATAGAAAGGAATCAAAATAGATTGGGTATCACTAAAGGTACAAGTGCTGAAGCCCTTCGAGCATAATGTCCAAGCAGAACTCCTCCTAACTTAGCCTAAGCTTGTAGGCCTCCGACGCTCTTCCAACATAGATAGCCACTATGTATCCTCATCCTCATCATCCTCGTCGTCGTCATCTTCTAGACCTTCCACCTCAAGCCCTGCATCACTACCTTCTTCATCATCTTCTTCTTCTTCTTCTTCAACCGGTTCGCCATCTTCGTCGGAGCTCTGGTCCGCTTCATCAGGCTCCGCGATGGATGCATCCTCATCATCCCTGTCTGTGCTTGGATCAGCTGTTTCCTCGTCGTCTTCGTCTTCCAATTTGGCTTCAATCTCATCACCCTCTTCTTCTTCGCCTTCCGTATCTCCATCCTCATCTTCACCTTGCGCTCCTTGCTTGTCTTCGCGATACATCTGCTCATCATCCAGTGTTTCCATGGTGGCCAAGCCACTCTTCCTGACGCTTCTCCTCGCCGGAGTTCCCACCTTCTCCGGCGAACCAGTCCTGGACATCCCATTCACACTCGTTGCATTCCTGGGAGAACTGCGAACGGCGAGAGGAGCGCTTGGCGAACCGGCGCCCGTGACACTCTTCTGACTTCCAAACGCAGTGGCAAACCCTCGCTTCTTGATACTTCTCTGCCGGAGCATGGATGGTGGGATTGGAGGATCGATTTGGAAGCGGGTAGCTGGGATATCCTGCTCGACATATGCCAACGCGTAGCCACTAAGTGGTTCTCTAGTTGTTCGAGCTTGCGCAGCATACGTAGCTGCAAGGTGCGCTTCGCCGCTTAGGAGACCCTCAGCTTTGTCCATCGCTTGGGTGATATCCATTGAGACCGCAGCGTTGAGCGCATCGGTTGATGGGGGACCAGGCGCAACGTGCCCTTTGCCATTGACAAGGCTTTGATCATGGTCTCGAGCATCTGACTCTGTGGGCAGGATCGTTGCATGCCGGGACCGAGCCCTTGCCTGAGCCTCTTCCTGAGTTTCACCGTTTACGTGAAGCTCCACAAGCTCGTCCTTGGTCTCTTGTCCTTCACCATCTGGGGTGTTTTTGACAAGTACTTCATCCTCTTCACCGTCTCTGGCAGCAAGAGCTTGCATTGGTTGTCCGTCAAGTGCAGCCTGGTCACTTCGGCCCATGACATAAGGCGTCCAAACAAGCAGTTCTGGTTTGAGCGTGCGATGCTTTTTCGACTTGTACTCGGCAACAATGTTCTCGTAGAGCCTCCTGTCATATCGGATGGCGTATGTTTTGCTCACTGGATCTCTAGTGAAAGCATACAGCCGCTCAAGAGAATGTATCACATCATCCGCCGTCATACCCGTCCTCGCCATGAGAGTTTTCGTGCTGAAGGGTTCTAAGCCGATTTCAAGCAGATGTTGCGAGATGGTCAAGTCCCAATATGATCGATATGCCGTCAATCCCATGTCAGACAGAGGTTTCTCTGGAGAACCATCTTTCGCTTCTATACGTGTCAGAAGGTAGGAGAAGTCGATCAGGAATGTCGCATATCCCTTTCGCTGGTGTATGGGCATAACTAGAATACAGCTGACATTGTTTTGGCTAGCAGGTCGTTTCTCCTTGCTGAAATAACCAACAAAATGGTAGCCAAACTCATCGTACTCTGTCAGTATGTAGAAGAGAAACGGCTCGACATCGTAGTACAGAGTCTTTGATCCGAGAAACATTTTGGCCATAAGGCACAGACACTGGCAGTACTCTGTCTTCTTCCTTCCATCAACTTCCCAGATTGACACAGTACCATCGCGATATATCTCGTCCCCTGGAGGGTGCTTGGCAGGACACTTGAGTTTATGCCTGTACGCAACAAACTCCGAAGGCAGGTATTTCAAACAGAATTCACAAACGAAGAGTCGAGATTCATGTGAATATTCTTCCGGATACGGTGCAGCATAAAACGTGTCAATCACATACTTCCCAAACTGTATGCATTTGATCTTGCTCGGTGGTCCAGATACCGTTCGATTCGGTTTGGATGTCCCTGCAGTCTCCCCGTTGATCTCAGCCTCAGCTGCCACAGAAGCCCTCCTCCTTTCTTCCTCCGCCTCTTTTCTTGCGATTTCAAATGTTTCTCGATCTTTCACTTGTGGTAACGATCTCGAAGTATCGCCATCGGCCTCGGACAATATACCGCCGTATGGTTTCGCATTGGTTTCGTTTTCTCGATCGGTCAATATTGAAGGGAATATAAGATGATTGGTAGGCAAAGCAGGAAACTTGGGCACAGGGGGCTGAAAGATTGGTGGGGGAGGTATCTTCGGTGGTCGTTTGCGATCTCTTCTCTTCCCCGGTCTCGGCGGTTTGCTGAGTATCTTCTCTATCTTGATCTGATCGAGGCGGAAAGCGAGGAGAAACTTGTGAGGCGGTGGCTTGTCGAAGGGTCTGTGTTGCAAGATACGCGCAGTAGGCATCGGCTTTTGACCCGCACGTCGCGTTGAATGTGCCACAG
>Ga0210040_10001569_pt1 | contig 34164 bp, 32 predicted proteins | sample CryGeyCG12114_NA_FD_185462 | JGI IMG/M metagenome (GOLD analysis project Ga0210040, IMG submission 185462) | Groundwater microbial communities from aquifer - Crystal Geyser CG19_WC_8/21/14_NA (SPAdes) (version 2) | ecosystem: Environmental > Aquatic > Deep subsurface > Groundwater | place: USA...
GTTGCTCACCCTGATCGGGCTGATCGCCCTGGCCTTGCTCTTCGACTACACCAACGGCTTCCACGACGCGGCCAACGCCATCGCCACCGTCGTCGCCACTCGCGTGCTGAAGCCCCGCTGGGCGGTCCTCTGGGCGGCGGGCTGGAACTTCGTCGCGTTCTTCTTCGTCGGGACGGCGGTCGCCAACACCGTCGGCGGCACGGTCGACCTGGAGTTCTTCGGCCCGGCGGTCGTCTTCTCCGCCCTGCTCGGCGCCGTCGTCTGGAACTTCACCTCCTGGCACCTGGGCCTGCCGACGTCGTCCTCGCACGCCCTGGTCGGCGGGCTGGTGGGCGCTGGGCTGACCGCCGGTGGCCTGTCGGCGATCAAGGGCGAGAGCGTGCAGAAGACGGCGCTGTTCATCGTCGTCTCCCCCATCGCCGGGCTGGTGCTGGGCGGCATCGTGATGACGGTGCTCGGGGCGCTGCTGCGCAAGGCCGACGTGGAGCGCACCGAACGCCGGTTCCGCGCGCTGCAGCTGGTGTCCTCCGCCGCCGTCTCCCTCGGTCACGGCGGCAACGACGCGCAGAAGACGATGGGCGTCATCGCCGCGCTGCTGGTGAGCACCGGTCACCTCGACGCCGCGATCGACGGCGAGCTGCCCATCCCCGACTGGGTCGCCATCGCCGCCTACCTGGCCATCGCCGCTGGCACCATGTCCGGCGGCTGGCGGCTGGTGCGCACCATGGGCTCGAGCATCACCCAGCTGCGTCCGGTGAGCGGGTTCGCCGCCGAGACCAGCGCCGCCATCGCGCTGTTCGGCTCCACGGCGCTGGGCGCGCCGGTGTCGACCACGCACACCGTCGCCGGCGCCGTCACCGGCGTGGGCGCCACCAACCGCGGTGCGACGGTCAACTGGACGGTGTTCGGCCGGCTGGCGATCGCCTGGATCGTCACCCTGCCCGCGGCGGCCGCCGTCGCTGCGGTCGCCTACCTGCTCACCACCGCACCCCCCACCGCGGTGTCCGCCGTGGTGATGGGGGTGGTGCTCGCCGTCCTCGTCGTCCTGCTCTTCCTGGCTCTCCGTTCCGCGCCCAAGGCCTCCGACGTGGTGCCCGGTGAGGACGAGGAGCTGGAGGTGCCGATGCGCACGGGCGCCGGCTCGGTGATCGACGCCCGCGGCGTGCCGGCCAGCCGGGAGGTGCTCGAGCGCGGCGGGAGCCTGGCGGAGGCGGAGGCCGCCGTCCGGGAGCAGGATCGGACCCGGCAGCCCCTCTGACCGCCGGAGACCCCGTGACCCAGCACCTGCGTGACCGCGCCCCCGAGGGCACCCCGTCGCCCGTTCCCGACCTCAGCCAGTGGCGGCTCAACGCGCTGCCGGACACCAACTCCGACGAGGACTGGGACGACGACCGCGAGCTGTTCGACCCGTCGGGCAACCGGGTCGACACCTGGCGGGAGGGCTATCCCTACAGCGCGCGGATGGAGCGCCGCGAGTACGAGGTCGAGAAGCGCCGACTGCAGATCGAGCTGCTCAAGCTGCAGGGCTGGGTGAAGGAGACCGGCCAGAAGCTGGTGCTGGTCTTCGAGGGGCGCGACGCGGCGGGCAAGGGCGGCACGATCAAGCGCTTCACCGAGCACCTGAACCCGCGCGGGTCACGGACGGTGGCGCTGGACAAGCCGTCGGAGCGCGAGAAGACCCAGTGGTACTTCCAGCGCTACGTGCAGCACCTGCCGGCCGCCGGCGAGATCGTGATGTTCGACCGGTCCTGGTACAACCGCGCCGGCGTGGAACGCGTGATGGGCTACTGCACCGCCGAGGAGTACCTGCTCTTCATGCGCCAGGCGCCGGAGTTCGAACGGATGCTCGTCGACAGCGGCATCCACCTGGTCAAGTTCTGGTTCTCGGTGACCCGGGGCGAGCAGCGCAGCCGGTTCATCGTGCGCCAGATAGACCCGGTGCGGCAGTGGAAGCTGTCCCCCACCGACCTCGCCTCGCTGGACAAGTGGGACGCCTACACCGAGGCGAAGGAGGCGATGTTCCTGCACACCGACACCGCCGCCGCGCCGTGGACGGTGATCAAGAGCAACGACAAGAAGCGCGCCCGGCTGGAGGCGATGCGGCACGTGCTGGCCCGCTTCGACTACACCGGCAAGGACGCCGAGGCGGTCGGCACCCCGGACGGCCGGATCGTCGGGTCGGCGGCCGACGTGCTGGAGGAGGAGGCCGGGGCGCCGGTCATGCCGGGGCCCGGCGACACGCTGCCCCTCGACGCCGCCCGCTGACAGCAGGCCCCCGGACAGCACAGCACCCGCCCCGAACAGCCGGGGCGGGTGCTGGCGGGTTCTCTCAGCGACGGGTGTCGGTGATCCCGTCGGTGTCGACCTGCTCCTTGCGGACGGTGTCCGTCACGGTCTCGTTCGTGGTGACCGTCTGGGTGTCCAGGCGGACCCGCTCGACCGGGACGGCCTCCTTCTCCACGACGGGACGCTCGGCGTGCAGCGTCACCTCGTGCTCCTCCTCGGAGATCGCCGGGCCGTCCATCGCGTTGCCGACGTTGGCATCGGTGATCGGCTCGCGCTGGACCACGACCTCCTCGTGCGACACGGGGACGGTCTGGGTCACGTTCTCCGTGACGACGTACTTGCGCAGCCGCGCCCGGCCGGCCTCGACCTGCTGGGTGCCGACGTTCAGCCGCTCCTCGGAGAGGGTCATCGCGTCGTCGGTCGTCGGGCCGGAGGTGTCGTGGCCCTTCGTGCCGTGCCGGTTGGTGTCGGTGGCGTTGTAGCCGGCGTTGGCAGTCGCCTGGGTGTCACCGGTGGGGTCGGTCATGCCGGCGCCCATGCCCGTGTTGGTCGTCGTCTGCGCGACGCCGGTACGGGTGGAGTCGACGTCGGCGGTCTGGCCGGTGCCGCTCATGTTGTAGTAGCGGTAGAGCGCCTGCTCCTCGTCGGGCGAGAGGTGCCCGTCGGTGTCGATCTTCGGGGCGTCCTTGACGGCGTCCTTGCTCACGGGTACGCGCAGGCCATCGCCGGTGAGGTCGGCGTCCCGGATCGGGACGAACGTCTCCTTGGTGCCGAAGAGGCCCGTCTTCACGGTCACCCACTCGGGGTTGCCGGACTGGTCGTCGAGGAAGACCTCGGACGCAGTGCCGATCTTGTTGCCGTCGGCGTCGATGACGTCTGCGCCGATCACGCGGTCGAGTGTGTCGGTGCCGATCATGGTTCCGCTCCTCTGCTCGGGGGATGTGAGTCGCTCGCCCCGGAACTGCCCAGCGCGTGGTATCGGAAACGGCCGGTTCATGATCCATCTGACCGTGCGTGACGGGCGCCGGCCCGGCCGTCACCCGACTGCGAGGCTTCCGCGCAGGTCAGCGGGGGGTTCGGGGGCGACACACCGCCGGGTCGGAACGGTTCGACACGCCGATCCTGACAAGAGGCTGGGCACGCCGGGCGTGTCGCGTCCCGGCGACGGCGCCGGTCGCGCCGAGCATGGACGACGTGCCTCCGCGTTCGCAGTACGACAACCTGGTCCACCCGCGTACCCAGAAGAAGCCGACACCCGAGGTCGAGGCGATGAAGGACGTCGTCGTCGAGGACCCGAGCAGCGGTTTCGTCGGCGCCGTGGTGCGCTGCGAGAAGGACGTCGTCCACCTGGAGGACCGCTTCGGGAAGGTCCGCGCCTACCCGCTGGGCCCCGGCTTCTGGGTCGACGGCCGGCCGGTGGTGCTGGTGCGGCCGAAGCAGAACGCGCCCTCGGGCCCGCAGCGCAGCGCCTCGGGCTCGACCTACGTGGTCGGCGCCCGCGCCCGGGTCGCCCGGGAGGGCCGGATCTACGTCGAGGGCAAGCACGACGCGGAGCTGGTGGAGAAGGTCTGGGGCCACGACCTGCGGATCGAGGGCGTCGTCGTGGAGCCGCTGCACGGCGTGGACGACCTGCCCGGCATCGTCCGCGAGTTCAAGCCGTCGTCCGGACGGCGCCTGGGCGTGCTGGTCGACCACCTGGTGACCGGCTCCAAGGAGACCCGGATCGCCGCCGAGGTCATGCGGTCGGGGGCCGGCGGTTCGCATGCCCTCGTCGTCGGCCACCCGTTCATCGACATCTGGCAGGCGGTCAAGCCCTCGGTCGTCGGGATCACGGCCTGGCCGACGGTGCCCCGCGGCGAGGACTGGAAGACCGGGGTCTGCAAGCGGCTGGGCTGGGAGGACGACACCGGCTACGTGTGGGCGCAGCGGATCCTCGCCCGGGTGAAGGTCTGGACCGACCTCGAGCCGACGCTGATCGGGCGGGTCGAGGAGCTCATCGACTTCGTCACCACGGACTAGCCCGCCGGCGCCGGGTGCTTGCCCGGCACCGCGCCGGATGTCATTGTTCCAATCACTTGACTCATTGAGTGATCGGACGACGTCGTGGCCCTCCTCCCCCTGCTGTGCGCGCTGGTCCTCGCCGGTGCCCTGGGCGCCGGTGCCGCCGCCGTCCGCCGCGCCCCGGTCAGCGCCGAGTCCACGGTCGCGGCGGCCCGGCGGCACGCCCGGCTGACCGCCACCGCCGCCGTCGTCCTGGGCGCCGCGGCGGCCGTGGGCACTGCGGGCACCGAGGCGTTCAGCGGCGGCCGCGCAGGCGGACTGGGGGTCACGGTGCTGCTGGTGCCGGTGGTGTACGGGATCGTGCACACCGTCGTCCTCGGGATCGGGGAGCTGACCTGGCCACGGCCGACGGGCGAGGTGCGGCGCGCCCGGCTGGTGCACCGGGGGCCCCTGGACGCCGCACCGGCTGCGCTGGTGCGGCTGGCCGCCGGCGCCGGGGCGATCGCGGTGCTGGTCATCGCCGGCGGCGCGCTGCTCGCCGGCCCGGACGGGCGGAGCTTCACCTCCACTCGCGGCTCCGGGGTCAGTGCGACGTCGTCGACCGCCAGTCCGTTCCCGGGGTGGTTCTACGGCCGGCCCGCGCTGGTCGGACTGCTGGTGCTCGCCGTGCTGGTCGCCGCCGCGCTGTGGCTGGTCGCTGAGCGCCCCGCGGTGGTCACCCGGGACGAGCGGGTCGAGGAGGCGCTGCGCCGCGCCTCGGCACACCGGGTGCTGCGCGTCGCCGTCGCGGCGCTGCTGGTCGACACCGGCGGGCTGCTGCACATCGCCGGCACCGCGATGCCGGACGACGGCCCCCTGCGGTACCTCGGCGTCGCACTCGGCGTGCTCGGAGCGGTGGTCGTGCTCACCGGTGTGGTCGTCGGCTGCCTCCGCACCCCCGACGTCCCGTCGGCAGCGCCGGCCGTCCCGGTGCCCTGACCGCGATGACCCTGGACATCAGCGTCGACGTCGGCGCGCCGACGCCGCCGTACGAGCAGATCCGCAGCCAGATCGCCGGCTACGTGCACGGCGGGCTGCTCGCCGACGGCGCCCGGCTGCCCACCATGCGGGCGCTCGCCGCCGACCTGGGCGTGGCCACCGGGACGGTGGCCCGGGCCTATGCCGAGCTGGAGGCCGCCGGTCTGGTGGCCAGCCGGCGGCGCACCGGCACCGTCGTCACCGCCGGAGCCGCGCGGCCGGCCGAGGACGCCGTCCGGCAGGCCGCCGCGGAGCTGGCCCAGCGGGCCCGGGAGGGCGGCGTGGACCGGGAGACCGTCCTGGCCATCGTCCGTGCCGCGCTGCTGCAGCCGGACACGGCGACGGCCGCCGTCCCGGAGGACGACGGCCGTCGTGCAGGGCCCGGGCAGGTGCGGAGGACGAGGCCCTCTCCCGCTCAGGGGATGTAGTTGAACGTGTCCGGGTCGGGGCCGGTGCGCTCGCCGCGGTCCAGGGCGTTGATCTCGCGCAGGTCGTCCTCGGAGAGCTCGAAGTCGAAGAGCGCGAGGTTCTCCTCGATCCGGCTGCGGGTGACCGACTTCGGGAACACGATGTCGCCCCGCTGGATGTGCCAGCGCAGCGTGACCTGGGCCGGGGACTTCCCGACGCGCTCGGCCACGCGCAGGATCGCCGCGTCGTCCAGGACCTTGCCCTGGGCGATCGGCGACCAGGCCTCGGTGGCGATCTGGTGCTGGGCGTTGAAGGCCCGCAGCTCGTCCTGGGCGAGGTAGGGGTGTACCTCGATCTGGTTCACCGCCGGCACGACGTCGGTCTCACCGTGCAGCTTGCGCAGGTGGTGAGCGGTGAAGTTGGAGACGCCGATCGACTTCGCGCGGCCGGAGCGGTAGATCTCCTCCAGCGCCTTCCAGGTCTCGACGAAGTCGACGTCGATGCCCGGCAGCGGCCAGTGGATGAGGAACAGGTCGACGTAGTCGAACTGCAGCGCGGCCAGCGTGCCGTCGAAGGCGGTCAGCGCGTCGGCGTGGGCGTGGAAGCCGTTGTTGAGCTTGGAGGTCACGAAGACCTCCTCGCGCGGGATCCCGGAGTTGCGGATGCCCTCGCCGACACCGGCCTCGTTGCCGTACATCTCGGCGGTGTCGATGTGCCGGTAGCCGACCTCGAGGGCGGACTGGACCGCCTGGGCGGTCTCCTCGGGCTTGACCTGGTAGACGCCGAAGCCCAGCTGCGGGATCTCGACGCCGTTGTTCAGGGTGATCGTGGGCACGGTGGCCATGGGTCGTCTCCTCGTCGTCAGGGGGTGTGCGGGCGGCGCGCGACACCGTGGTGCGCGACCAGCCCCTGTTCCGCTACCCCACCGCCGGCGGGCTACCCGCGAGGGATCTCACCGGCACGACCGGAATAGCACCGGTCCGGCGTCCGGTCGGCCAGACTCACGGCGTGCCGAACAGCGACCAGCCGACGTCCGCCCAGCCGTGGCCTCCGGCAGCTCCGCCCCCAACTCCTGCGCCGTCCCACCAGCAGGGCACGCCCCAGCCGGAGCAGACCTGGCCGCCGCAGGGCCGGCCGGCGCCGGGCTGGGGCGCGCAGCCGCCCCAGTACGGCCAGCCGCAGCACGCCCCGCAGCAGAACGCCCCGCAGCAGAACGCCCCGCAGCAGAACGCGCCGCAGCAGTACGCGCCGCAGCAGTACGGCGCCCAGCAGCCCGGCGCCTGGGTCGCCCCCGCCCCCGCGGCCCGGACGTCGACCGCGGACGTGCTGCCCTGGCTGGCGATCGGGGCGGCGGTGGTGGCCCTGGTCGCGTCGTTCCTCACCTACGTGCGGTCGGTGTTCGACGCCTCGACCGACAGCGCCTACGTGGTCACCGGCTGGCGGCAGCACTACGAGGGCGACATCGACATCGACGCGACCTTCCTGCTGCCCGGCATCGTGCTGGCGCTGGCCTGTGCCCTGCTCGTCGCCGCCGCGGTGCTCACCCTGCAGCCGCGCGCCCGCCCGCTCGGGCTGGGCCTGCTCGTCGTCGGCGCCACCCTGCTCGTCGGCTACGCGCTGGACGAGTTCCTGCGGTACCTGATGCAGCGGGGCTACGACGGCCAGGAGGCCAGCGCGGGCGCCGGGCTCTACCTGCTCGCCGCCGCGGCGGTCGCCGCCCTGGTGGTGCTGGGCCTCGGCCTGCGGCGGCTGACCGCGCTCGGGAGCAGCTCCCGCTGACCCGCCGCCTCAGAGCTGGGCGGCCACCAGCGGCTCGAGGGTGAGCTCGGGGTTGCGCTGCTGCATCGACCGCAGGTCCCACTTGTCGTGGAACAGCGCCAGCAGCTCGCCGTCCTCGCGCTGCAGCACCTCCACACCACGGGCCGCGGCGACCGCGGGGGCGGAGGCGGCATCGGTACGGACGGCGATCGTGTACGCCAGCCGGTCCAGCTCCACGGGGGCGCCGAACTCGTTCTCCATCCGGTGCTGGGCCACCTCGAACTGCATCGGGCCCACCACCGCGAGCACCGGCGCCTGGTCGCCGCGCCGGTCCGAGCGCAGCACCTGGGCCACGCCCTCGGAGTCCAGCTGGAAGATGCCCCGGCGGAACTGCTTGAACTTGGCGCTGTCCCGCCCGCGCATCACCGCGAAGTACTCGGGGGCGAAGGTGGTCAGCGGCGGGAACGTCACCTTGGACTCGGTGTAGAGGGTGTCGCCGACCGAGAGCGCGTTGGCGTTGACCAGCCCGACGACGTCCCCGGGGTAGGCGACGTCGACGCTCTCCCGCTCGCGGCCGAACACGTGCTGGGCGTACTTGGTGGCGAACGGCCGCCCGGTAGTGGCGTGCGTGACCACCATGCCGCGCTCGAACACCCCGGAGCAGATCCGGATGTAGGCCAGCCGGTCGCGGTGGGCGGCGTCCATGCCCGACTGCACCTTGAACACGAAGGCGCTGAACGGGTCGTCGAGCTTGCGCACGGCGCCGTCGGCGTCGGGGCGCCCGGACGGGGCGGGCGCCAGGTCGACCAGGACGTCGAGCAGGGCACCGACACCGAAGTTGGACACCGCGGAGGCGAAGATGACCGGCGTCGTCTCGCCGGCCAGGAAGCGCTCCTGGTCGTGGTCGGCCTCGGTGGCGTCCAGCAGCTCGGACTCCTCGACGGCCTGGTCCCAGTTCCCGCCCTCGCGGGCGGCGGCCGCGGCCGCGGGGAGGACCTCCTCCGGGGCGATCGTCGCCCCGCCCGCGGTGCGGGTGAACCGGTGGTAGGTGCCGTCGCGCCGGTCCAGCACCCCCCGGAAGTCACCGGCGATGCCGACCGGCCAGGTCAGCGGGGTGGGCACCAGTCCGGTGCGCTCGCTGACCTCGTCCATCAGCTCCAGGGCGTCCTTGCCCGGCCGGTCCCACTTGTTGACCACGGTGATCACCGGGATGCCGCGGTGCCGGCAGACCGCGAACAGCTTCATCGTCTGCGCCTCGAGGCCCTTGGCGGCGTCGATGAGCATCACCGCGGCGTCGACGGCGGTCAGCACCCGGTAGGTGTCCTCGGAGAAGTCCGCGTGGCCGGGGGTGTCCAGCAGGTTGACCACCGCGTCGCGGTACTCGAACTGCAGGGCCGCGGAGGTGATGGAGATGCCGCGGGCCTTCTCCATGTCCATCCAGTCCGACACCGTGCCGCGCCGGCCGGCCTTGCCGTGCACCGCGCCGGCCTGGCCGATCACCCGGGCGTGCAGCGCGAGGGCCTCGGTGAGCGTGGACTTGCCGGCGTCGGGGTGGCTGATGACGGCGAACGTGCGACGTCGGGCGGCCTGGGGCAGCACCTCGGCCGCGACGGCGGAGACGGCGCTCGACGGGCTGCTCATGGACGTGCGGGTTCTCCTCAGGAGTGCCGGGTGTACCGCTGACTGTACGGCGGTGCGGAGCGGTCAGAAGTAGTCGAGCAGCTGCGCCGGTGCCCCGGCGGCCAGCAGGTCCAGCGCGGCGGGGTCCGCGCTCCCTCCGGCCAGCCCGGCCTGGGCCGCCGCCCGCCCGGTGCTGACGCCGCAGTAGAGGGCGCCGAAGCCGCGCACGTCCAGCTGCAGGTCCGGCTCCCGGCCGGCGCGGACCAGCGCGCCCGCGCCGTCGGCGATGGACAGCTCCCAGGCCCCGGCGTTCCACGGTGCCAGCGCGTCGGTCAGCCGGAAGGCCACCCGGCCGCGCACGTGCGCCGGCCAGCCGCGGTTGGTCACCGCGCGGACGACGTCCACCGGCCGGTGCATCCAGACTGAGCCGGAGCGGTCCAGCCCACGCTCGAGCGGGAGGACGGCGGAGACCGCGTCCCCGGTCAGCAGCGGCACCCGCACGGTGCGGGCGACGGTCCGCCACCCGGCGAGCACGCCGACCAGGGCGCGGGCGGTGGCGACGTCCCGGGCCAGCAGGGTCCGGACCTCCAGCCGGGCGTCGGGGCCGTACCCGCTGCCCCGGCCGAACAGCAGCGCGCCGGTGAGCTCGCCGCCGACCTCGGCCAGGGTGACCGCGTCCACGCCGGCGTGCGACGGACCGCCCTGCGGCTCGTCGAAGAAGCCGCCGCGACGGGTGAGCAGCCCGTCGTGCACCCGGGCGACCTGCTCGTAGAGATCGGTGACCTGGGGCAGGTCGTCCATGCTGCCCGGCCGGAGCGCGACGCCGTCGCCGGCCCGGGGCCGCGGCAGGCTGGCGGTGTCCAGGTCCACGGCGCCGAGCACCCCGGCGACCTCCCACCCGGCGGCCCGGTAGACGTCGGAGACGGTGGGGTGCAGTGCGCTGACCGCCGCGCCGCGGTCCCGCGCACGTTCCAGCAGCGTGCCCAGCAACGCCCGGGCCACGCCGCCGCCCCGGCTCTCCGGCCGGACGGCCACGCCGGTGACGCCGGCCGCCGGCACCCGCCGACCGCCCCACCAGTGCTCGTGCGGGAGGTCGGTGATCTTGCCGATCAGCCGGCCGGCGTCGTCGAAGGCGCCCAGCCGGGTCACCCCCGGCACGGCCCGCAGCGCCGACGGCGGCGGTTCCGCGGCACCGCCGAACGCCAGCCGGCCCAGCTGCCAGGCCGCCGGCAGCTCGTCCCGGGTGAGCTCCCGGATCACCGGGGTCATGCGGGCACCTCGACGGCCGTGCCCGCCCGGCGCCGCAGGACCAGCCACGCGGCGACGGCGAGCACGCCGGCACCGGCGGCCCCCAGGGCGGGGACGGCGAACGCCGACTCGGCGCCCCAGGAGTCGACCGCCGTCCCGGCCAGCGCGGAACCAGCGGTGACCCCGACGGTCAGGCCGGTCGAGGTCCAGGTCAGCCCCTCGGTGAGCCCGGCGCGGGGCACCCGCGACTCCACCACCGACATCCCGGCCACCAGCACCGGCGCGATGCTCAGCCCGGCGAGGAAGGCCAGCACGACGAGCGCGGTCAGCGAGCCGACCAGCAGCAGCGCCTGGACGGCGACGGCGAAGACCAGGCCGGCGACCAGGAACCGGGTGACCAGCGTGCCGGGCAGCCGGACGACGCCGTAGACCAGCCCGGCGACCAGGCTGCCCCCGGCGAAGGCGGACAGCGCGATGCCGGCGGCGGCCGCGCGCCCCTCCTCGTCGGCGAACCCGACGACCACCACGTCCACCGCGCCGAAGACCAGGCCGATCGCCAGGTAGGTGACGGCGATGGCGACCAGCCCCGGGGTGAGCACCCGGGCGCGGATGCGGACCTCCCCCTCCGCCGGCCGGTCCACCGGCGGGGCGCTGGACTCCAGCCGGGAGAGCACCAGCCCGCCGAGGACGCCGACCAGCAGTCCGGTGAGGAAGCCGACCGGGGGCGCGACGAGCGCGGCGAGGAAGGTCACCAGCGGCGGCGCGACGACGAAGACGACCTCGTCGGCCACCGACTCGAAGGCGAACGCCGTCTGCCGCTGGCCCTGCTCGGGCAGCGCGTGCGCCCACCGGCTGCGCACCACCGAACCGACGTTCGCGCCGCTGGCGCCGCTGAGCGCGGCGAGGACGAACCAGGTCCACCGGGGCCCGTCGGCCAGCACGACGGCGACGAACGCCAGGCCGAGCACCAGGTAGAGCAGGGCGGTCGCCCGCAGCACCGGCCCCTGGCCGATCCGGTCCATGGCCCGGGCCCACTGCGGGCTGGCCACCGCGAAGGAGAGGGCCAGCGTGCCGGAGACCGCGCCGGCCAGCGCGTAGCTGCCGGTCTCCCCCTCGACGAGGAGGACCGAGCCGAGGCCGACGGTTGCCATCGGCACGCGGGCGAAGAGACCGGCGAGGGAGAACGCCCGGGTGCCGGGCACCGCGAACAGGTCGGTGTACGGGGTGAGGAGGGTGCGGGGTGACACAGCTGCTTCTCGCGCTTCCTGGCCACAGGCGAGTGCGGGGATGCCCGCCGGACCCTCGGGCGGCGACCCGACGGTAACAGCGATCGGGCGCCCGGACCGGTCGTTCCCGGCCCGCGCGTCAGCCGTCGGCGGGGTCGTGGGGCACGGTGGCCGGGACCCGCCGCGGACCCGCCTCGTCCGGTCGCGGCCGGTCCTGCCGGTGCAGCCGGATGGCCACGAGCGCCACGTCGTCCTCCGGCGTGCTCTCGACCAGCTCCGCGATCAGCTGGTCGCAGAGCTGCTCCAGCGGCAGACCGGCCAGCCGCGCGGCGGCCGTGCGGAGCCGGTCCATGCCGTCGTCGAGGACCGAGTCACGCCGCTCGATGAGGCCGTCGGTGTACAGCAGCACCGTGCTCTCCCGGTCCAGGCTGATCACCGACTCGGTCCGCTGGGCGGCGGTGTCGACGCCGAGCATGAGGTCGCCGCGCCAGGTGGCCAGCTCCGCGATCGTCCCGTCGGGGTGGATCACCAGCGGTGGCGGGTGCCCGGCGTTGGCCCACCGCATCCGGGTGATGCCGCGCTCGAGGTCGGCGGCGGTCTGCTCGAAGCGGGCCAGCGCCACGGTGGCGTAGGTGTGCAGCTGCAGCTGGGCCATCGCCGCGTCCAGCTGGGCGAGCAACTGCGCCGGACCGGCCTCGCTGGTGACGGCGATGCCGCGCAGCATGCTGCGCAGCTGGCCCATCGACGCCGCGGCCACCGTGTCGTGCCCGACGACGTCCCCGATGACCAGGGTGGTGGCCCCGTCCGGCTGCATGAAGGCGTCGTACCAGTCCCCGCCGACCCGGGCGGCCTCGGCGGCGGGGAGGTAGCGCACCGCGATCTGGGTGTGGTCGGGCTCCGGCGGGGCGGTGAGCATGCTGCGCTGCAGCTCCTGGGCCAGCCGGCGCTGCTGCTCGTAGAGCCGGGCGTTGTCCAGTGCCAGCCCGGCCCGGTCGGTCACCTCGGTCGCCGTCGCGATGTCGGCGGGGTCGACCGTGCGGTGCCGGTCGTGCACCAGGGTGAGCGCGCCCAGGACGCGGTCCGGGCCGCGGATGGGGAGCACGGTCATGGTCCCCGGGTCCAGCAGGCTGAGCATCCTGCGGGCCTCCCCGGCCGCCACGGCGCCCAGCGCGGGACCGGTCAGCTGGGGGGCCTGCACGGTGACCGGAGCGCCGGTGGTGACCGCCCGCAGCACCGGCGCGCTGGCCGGCGAGGACTCCAGGGTGGCGGCCGCGTAGCGCCGCACCAGCGGGGCCATCGCGGGGTCGACGTGCGCGCCGCCCCCGTCGGCGAGGCCGCCGTCCTCGCCCACCAGCGTGACGGTCACCCAGCTGGCCAGGGCGGGGACCAGGAGGCGGGGGAGGCGGCCGACGGCGGCAGGCGCGTTGAGCGTGCCGACCAGCTCGTCGCTGACCCGCGCCAGCAGCGCCAGCCGCTCGACCGCCTGCCGCCGGGCGGTGACCTCGGAGAAGTAGAGCCACAGGCCCTGCGGGGTCGGCACGGCCTGCAGCTCGAACCACTGGTTGAGCGGTTCGGGGTAGAACGCCTCGACCGTCTGGGCCTCCCGGGTGGCGACGGCCCGGTGGTAGGCGCGGCCGAACTCGTTGTCCCGGTTGGCGGGGAAGGCGTCCCAGTAGGAGCGGCCGAGCAGCTCGGCGCGGGTGTAGCCGACCATCCGCTCGGCCGCTGCGTTGACGAACCGCACCGTCCACTCGGGGTCGAGCTCGATCAGCCCGATGGGCATGGACTCCAACGTCTGGGCCTCGGCCGCGTCGTCGTCCGCACCGTCGGTGCGCCACCAGCGCGCCATCGCACCTCTTCCCTCGCGTCCACGGTTGCGGACTTGAGTACTTTATCAACTAGTTGTAGACGACATCACCCGACGTAGGATGCGGTCATGCCGTTCACGCCCGGTCGGCCGCTCGCGGAGGCCAAGGCCGACCTCTTCAAGGCCCTGGCCCACCCCGCGCGCATCCGGGTGCTGGAGCTCCTGGCCGAGGGGGAGCGCACCATCGGCGAGCTGGCGGCCGGCACCGGGCTGGAGCTGTCCCACCTGTCCCAGCAGGTCAGCGTGCTGCGCAGGGCCGGCATCGTGGACAGCCGCCGGGCCGGGAACAACGTCATCTGCTCGTTGAGCGACCCGCAGACGGCCGAACTGCTCGCGGTCGCGCGGCGGATGCTGACCGCCAACCTCCGGCACAAGCAGGCCCTGCTCGAGGCGCTGGACGGCGTCGCGGACGCCGTCTCGCTGGCCGACTCGGCCCGCGCGCCGGGATGAGGACTCCGGCGCCCGGCCGCGACGGCCGATCGCGCACTACATTCGGTCCGTGACGACCTCCAGCCCCCTGCCCGACCCGCGGGTGCGACCCGTGGTCGCCCTCGGCAGCGGCGGCTCCGGTGGGCTCGTCGACCGGCACGGCCGGGTCGCCACCGACCTGCGGGTGTCGCTGACCGACCGGTGCAACCTGCGCTGCACCTACTGCATGCCGCCGGAGGGCCTGCAGTGGCTGCCCAAGGTCGAGCAGCTCACCGACGACGAGGTCGTCCGGCTGGTCCGGATCGGCGTCGAGCAGCTGGGCATCCAGGAGGTCCGGTTCACCGGCGGCGAGCCGCTGCTGCGCCCCGGCCTGCCCGGCATCGTGGCCGCGACCACCGCGCTGCTCCCCCGGCCCGAGGTGTCGCTCACCACCAACGCGATCGGGCTGTCCCGGATGGCGCCGGCGCTGGCCGCGGCCGGGCTCGACCGGATCAACGTCAGCCTGGACACCCTGGACCGGGAACGGTTCAAGGAGCTCACCCACCGCGACCGGCTGCCCGACGTGCTCGCCGGCCTGCAGGCGGCCAAGGACGCCGGGCTCACCCCGGTGAAGGTCAACGCGGTCCTGCTCCGCGGGATCAACGAGGACGACGCCGTCCCGCTGCTGGAGTACTGCCTGGCGCACGGCTACGAGCTGCGCTTCATCGAGCAGATGCCGTTGGACGCCCACCACGCCTGGACCCGTGGCGAGATGGTCACCGCCGAGGACATCCTCGCCCGGCTGACCGCGAGCCACACCCTCGTGCCGGACGTCGAGGAGCGCGGGGCCGCTCCCGCCGAGCGCTGGCTGGTCGACGGCACCGGGCTGACCGTCGGCGTGATCGCCTCGGTGACCCGGTCGTTCTGCGGGGCCTGCGACCGCACCCGGCTCACCGCCGACGGTCAGATCCGCAACTGCCTGTTCGCCCGGGACGAGTCGGACCTGCGCACCGCGATGCGTGACGGCGCGGACGACGCGGAGATCGCCGACCGCTGGCGGATCGCGACGCTGTCCAAGCTGCCCGGTCACGGCATCGACGACCCGAGCTTCCTGCAGCCGTCCCGCCCGATGTCGGCGATCGGCGGCTGAGGCCCCCATGACCGTCACCGTGCGGTACTTCGCCGGCGCCCGGGCCGCGGTCGGCGTCGACACCGAGACCCGGGACGCCGGGAGCCTCGAGGAGCTGGTCGGGCAGATCGTCGACGCCCACGGCGAGCGGCTGGAGCGGGTGCTCACCGCCTGCTCGTTCCTGGTCGACGGAACCAGCACCCGGGACCGCGCGTTGCAGCTGACGCCCGGCGCGGTGGTCGACGTGCTGCCACCCTTTGCCGGCGGATGACCGGCGGATCGAGGAGAGATCGATGAGTCTGTTCGGCAGGGCCAAGGCCAAGGCGGAGGAGCTGCTCGGCCACGCCGAGGAGGTCTACGGCCAGTCGCACGGTGACGCGGCGGCGACGCTGGACGGCGAGGCCCGCCGCCTGGAGGGCGAGGCCGACGAGGCGCGGGCCGAGGCGGAGCAGGCCACCGGCACCGACCGCCGCCCGGAGGACGACGGCCTGGCCGGCGCCCGCTGACCGCTCGGGCCCTCAGCGAGGCCGGGGACCGACCACCGGCGCCTGCGGGGACAGCCGGATCGCGACCAGGGCGACGTCGTCCTCGGGCCGGCCGTGCACCAGCCGGTCGAGCAGTTCGTCGCACAGCTCGGCCAGCGGGCGGTCCGGCAACGACGTGGCGGCCTCACGCAGCCGGGCCATCCCCTCGTCCAGGTCGCCACCGCGCCGCTCGATGAGCCCGTCGGTGTAGAGCAGCACCGTCGTCCCGCTGGCCAGCACGACCGTCGACTCCCCCCGCGCGGCGGACGGGTCGACCCCGAGCAGCAGCTCGCCCCGCCAGTCGGCCAGCGCGGCCAGCGAGCCGTCCGGGTTGATGACCAGCGGCGGCAGGTGGCCGGCGTTGCTCCACCGCATCCGGGTCACCCCGCGGGCCCGCTCCTCGTCCGTCTGCTCGAAGCGGGCGACGGCTGCCGTCGCATAGGTGCCCACCTGCAGCTGCGCCATCGCCGCGTCCAGCCCGCGCAGCACCTCGCGCGGACCGCCGTCGCTGTGGACGGCGATCCCGCGCAGCAGTGAGCGCAGCTGGCCCATCTCCGCGGCGGCGGCGGTGTCGTGCCCGACGACGTCCCCGATGACCAGCATCGTGGCCCCCGACGGCTGGAGGAAGGCGTCGTACCAGTCCCCGCCCACCCGGGCCGCCTCCGCAGCCGGGGTGTACCGGACCACGACCTCCGCCTGCTCGTGGATGAACGCCCCGGTGAGCAGGCTGCGCTGCAGCTCCTCGGCGAGCTTGCGCTGCTGGGAGAACAGCCGGGCGTTGTCCAGCGCCAGCCCGGCCCGGTCGGCGACCTCCTGGGAGGTGGCCAGGTCGGCGTCGCCGTGCACGCGCTGGCCGTCGAAGTACAGCGTCAGCGCCCCCAGGGTCCGGCCCCGGCCGCGCAGCGGCAGGGTGAGGCCGGAGTGCGGTCCGAGCAGCCGGAGCAGGTCGCGGGCCTCATCGGCCGGCAGCAGCTCGGCGACCTCCCCGGCGTCGGCGATCACCGTCTCCCCGAGCAGCGCCCGCACGATCGGGGACGTGACCGGCATCGACCCCAGCCGCACGGCCACGTAGCGCTCGACCAGCGCGCGCCGCGCCGGGTCGACGTGCCACCAGCCGACGTCGCGCGGACGCCCGTCCTCGTCGAGCACGGTCAGCACGCACCAGTCGCCCAGCGTCGGCACGATCAGCCGCGGCACCCGGGCCGCGGCGGTGTCGACGTCCAGGGTGCCGGCCAGCTCGGCGCTGACCCGGGCCAGCATGGCCAGCCGCTCCTGGGCGACGCGTCGCTCGGAGACGTCGGAGAAGTAGAAGAGCAGGCCTCCGTCGGCGGGCAGCGCCTGCACCTCGAACCAGCGGTTCAGCGGAGCGGGGTAGAAGGCCTCCACGGTGACCGGCTCACCGGTCTCCATCGCCCGGCGGTACGCGCGGCCGAACTCGCTGCCGACGGTGGCCGGGAACGCCGTCCAGTACTCGACGCCGATGAGCTGCTCGGCGGTCTGCCCGACCACCGCCACCCCCGCGGGGTTGACGTAGGTGATGCGCCAGTCGGCGTCGACGGACATGAAGCCCACCGGCATCGTCTCGACGACGCGTTCTCCGGCCCGCCAGGGCATGGGACCTCCCGGTCGACCGCTACCTGCGGGACACCGGAGGAGCACCCGCCCCGTTGCTGGAGTCGAGCCTAGTTATGTCACGGTTGCTGAGCGTGGGCAAGCGCCGGAGCCCCGCGCGGCGCACGCGTCACGGGCAGGCCACCCACTCCTCCTGGCCGTCGGTGAAGACCTGCCGCTTCCAGATCGGCAACCGGGCCTCGGAAGACGGGCTTGCTCGCGCCCACCGGAGTACCGGCCGGGCCGGTCAGACGGTGGCGCCCACCAGCGGCGGCTCGGCTGGCGCCTCGTCCGGCCGGTCGGCCCGCCGGCGCTGCGCCCGGTCGATCGCGCGCACCAGAGCCACCAGGATGAGCACGTTCCCCACGTAGAAGACCGGGACGTAGTACATGAAGTAGTAGGCCGGCGCGGTCATGAACACGATTCCAGCGTGCGCCAGCACGGCCAGCGGCAGCAGCACCCAGTGCCAGCGGCGCCGCACCACACCGGCCGCGGCAAGGACCACCAGCCCGATCAGGGTGGGGATGACGGTCCACGTCCACGCACGAGCGGCGGTCCCGTGTCCGTCGGGCTCCATCTGCAGCAGGAACCGCATGACCTGCACGCGGAGCCCCTGGTCAATGGGCTCGGCGGCCCAGTTGTTCTCGTCGAACGTGGCGAGCATGGGGCTGGTGGCCGAGGTCTCGAAGATCAGCCCGGTCGGCACGTAGGGGACCGAGGGGTCCAGGGAGTTGGTGGCGAGGAAGGTCTTCCAGCGCGCGTCCAGGAAGGCACCCGGATTGTGCGAGATGAGCCCTGCCACCCCGCGGTAGAACTCGCCGAGGTGCTCCTCGAAGTCCGGGCGCAGCGCACCCCCGGCCCAGTAGCCCGGGATGTCGGAGTAGTCGGGGTGCTGCCGTAGCTGGTCGACGTCCATGACCGTGTCGATGAGCGCGAGGTAGCGCTCGACGTCGCCGCCCGTCAGGTCCTCGGAGACCATCACCGACAACGGGTTGTACAGAGCGGTCAGCTGATACTCCGGACGACTGGTGACCTGGGTCAGCACGAACCCCGCGCCGACGACGGCGAGACTGGCCATCACCGTGGCGATGGCACGCCCCCGGCGGGCGAGCAGCTCCCGCAGCAGCCCCAACCGCACCGCGGCCACCGGGAGGAAGACCAGGTAGAAGATGCCCTCCGTACGCCAGAACGCCATGAGCGTCAGCAGCACGCTGTAGCCGAGCAGCTCGCGGTACCGGTTGCCCGCCTGCTCGGGAGCAAGCAGGAGCAACAACAGCTTCCCGACGGCCAGGAGCGCGACGAAGCTGTAGATGGTGAGCCGGAGAGGGTGGTAGACCTCGAACAGCGCGGGCAGCAGCAGGAACGGCAGCGCCACCAGCAGCGCCAGCCGGCGAGTCCGCAACGTCTCACGCACGCCTGACACCAGGTAGCCCACGACGGCGGCTCCGACGAGCATCTGGATCAGCACGATGCCCACGCCGGTCGGTACCAGGTACAGGCAGAAGGTGTGGAAGACGGTCGTGAAGTAGTGCTGCCAGGTGTAGGGCTCGTAGTTCTTGGCCGCCTCGAGGACGAAGAACTCGTCATAGGCCCACTGGCCTGGGTAGACCAGGAACCAGACCGCGAGCAGGACGACGAAGTAGACGCCGGCCACAGCCAGCCCGTACCGGGTGCGGACATCGCCGGCCCGGAGCCGGGCCGACAGGTCGATCAGCAGTGCCACGGCCACCGTCACGGTGAGGCCGAAGGCGATCTTCAGGACCACCCGCAGGAGGGCCGGCGCCTGGCCACTGACCGGCAGGTGGAAGCCGGCGGACTCGGTGAACGGCAGGACGGCGAGGCAGTAGACGAGGCTGATCCCGAGGCTGACGAGCCACTTGTACGCGATGACCCTCTGCATGGCTCTGCTCCTGATCGTCGTCCCCCACGGGCGTTCGAGCGCAGCCCGGCACTGGTCGGCTGCGGCTGCAGGGACCGACCGACGCCCCCGCGGCCAGGGTAAGCACGCAGGACCCGGAGTCCACGCCGATGCCGGCCGCGCCGAGGCCCAGGACACGCTTCGTCTCTCATCTGCCCCACCGGTCACCACCGTGCCGGATGACCCGCGGAGGCCCCGGGCCCGGTCGACGGTGCGTTGTAACCTACGGGCGATGGACGGCCGCCCAACGATCCCCGGAGCTGCCGAGGGCTCGACGCTCCGCTCGTCCAGGGTCGACGTCACAGACCACGACACGTCCCGGAGCCGGCGGGCGCACGGGTGAGCGCCGATCCTGGGCGTACCGCACTCCTGGTCCGCCAGGTCGTCCGCTTCGCGGCCAGCACCCTCGTCGGACTCGTGGTCGATGTCGGCCTCTACTCCGCCGGTGTGGCACTGGGTCTGCCTCCCGGACTGGCGAACGCGATCAGCTCCGCCTGCTCGGTCGCGGTGATGTACGTCCTCTCCACCAGGGTGGCCTTCGGCGTCAGCTCCACGCTGCGGGGGTTCCTCCTCTTCGTCGCCTGGTACGCGGTGTCCATCACCGTCTTCTCCGTGGCCATCCAGTTGCTGCACGGCCATGCCGGCCTTCCTGCCCTGTGGAGCAAGATCGTGACCCTGCCGTTCTCCTTCATCGCCAACTTCACCGCCGTGCGACTCGTCCTGGCCCCGATGCTGTCGACGTCCGCGCCCGTAGCCGGGCAGTCCCAGGGAGACGACCGTGGCTGAGATCCGTGCATTCCTCTTCGATCTCGACGGAACGCTCGTCGACACAAGGGAGTCCAACTACCTGGCCTACCGGGATGCCTTCCTCGATGCCGGGTACGACCTCACCCGCGAGGTCTTCGCCACGACGTGGGGCAAGGACTCCCGGGAGTTCATCGTCGACCTGCTGCCGCGTGCAACGCCTGCGGACGTGCTCCGGATCCGGAACCGGAAGGCCGAGGTCTACGAGGCACACCTGCCACAGTCCCGGCTCAACACCGGGCTGGTCGAGCTGGTGCGGCACGCTCGGGACCACGTCCGCACCGCGCTGGTGACCACGGCCAAGAGGCTCAACGTCGAACAGACGCTGCGCACCCACGGCATCGCCCACCTCTTCGAGGTGATCGTCAACGGAGATGACGTCATCCGACCCAAGCCCCATCCGGAGGCCTACCTTCTCGCGTTGCAAACCCTCCGCCTCGACGCGAGCCAGGGGCTGGCGTTCGAGGACTCCGGACCTGGCGTCGCTGCTGCGGCCGCCGCAGGCCTGGACGTGGTGAAGGTCGACTTCGATGCTTGATCGCGCAATCCGGCGCTATGGCCGGACGCGGCTGGTCCTCGTCGCGCTGATGCTGGTCAGCCTCGGCTGCTACGCACTGTTCGTGCCGGAGACCTTCTCCTCCGCACTGGCCTGGACCGAGCACGGTGACGTCGAACCCGCGGCGTGCGTGGTCGTCGCCTGCGTGCTGCTCGTGGCCGGGCACCTGCTGCGCGCACAGCGGACCCGCATCGCAGTCAACAACGCCTACCCGGGGCCGTTCTCGGCCCACTTCGGCGCGCTCAGCATCGGCTTCCTGTTCAACGCGCTGCTGCCGTTCAAGCTCGGCGAGCTCATCCGCACCTGGCTGCTCGCCCGCAAGCTGCGGATCAGCCTCCTTTACACGCTGTGCGTGATCCTGCTGGAGCGGCTGCTCGACGTGGTGCTGATCTCGGCACTGTTCCTCGTCGGCGTTCTCCTCGGACCGTGGTCCAGCAAGCCGATGGCCACCGGGCTGGCGATCGCGTCACTGCTGATCAGCTCGCTGCTCCTGATCGCCTTCCTGGCGGTGGTGGGCGGCAACCGCACCGCGGTCCGCGCCGTCGCCTTCGTCTCCTCGCTGTTCAACACGCGCATCCAGGGCCGTCTGCAGTTCTCCAGCTGGACGGTCATCTACGGCTTCCAGCGGCTGCGCGGACAGCCGCGGCTGATCGCCGCCTACCTCGGCACCTTCCTGCTCTCCTGGGCCTGCTACTTTGCCGCGACCGCGACGCTGGTGATCGGCTTTTCGGGGATCGCCTGGACCGCACCGGACGTCGTCGCGGCGACCGTGGGGCCTTTCGTGCCGGGCAGCTCCTGGCTGTGGCCGGTCAGCGTCGACGGGATCGACTCACTCGTCTCCTCGTCCATCCCCCAGCTCGACGCCCTGCCCCGTGGGGACCGGCTGGCTTTCGACACGGCCGCGTGGTTCGTCATCACGATGCCCATCGCCGTGATCGGTGCGGTGTGGGTGTTCATCTACTCCGTGCTCCCCAGCCGCACCCAGGAGTCAGCGGCGCTCCAGCTGCCCGACTACAGCAACAAGCTGGACCGGTTCGCCTCCCCCGGACGCGGACTCCCGGGCTTCCTGGGCGCCTACTTCCGCGGCGAGAACCTGGTGCACGTGCTGCACGAACTGGAGGTCCGCGGCGACCTCACCCTCGTGCGCATGTTCAAGGGCGGCTCGAACGCCGTGACCATCCTGTCCCAGCAGCACGGCGAGCTCACCGTCAAGAAGGTCGTCCCCTCCCAGCACGCGGACAAGCTGAAGATGCAGTACGACTGGCTGGTGCGGCACCGGCACCTGCCCCGGATCGTCCAGCCGCTGGCCGAGGAGCGAGGCGAGGACTACTACGCCATCAGCCTCGACTACCTGCCGACCTCCGTGCCGCTGTTCGACTACGTGCACACCCGGAGCCTGGGTGAGTCCAAGGCCCGCCTCCGGGAGGTCTGGGAGTTCATGGCCGAGCACGTCTACCCCACCGTCCGGGACCAGAAGCCCGGCCGGGGCGCCGAGGTGCTCGACAGCTACGTCCGTGACCGGCTGCTCGGCCGCCTAGACGTCGTCACCCAGGTCCACGAGGCGCTCGCCACCGCGCGGTCGGCCCCGACGCTGACGGTCAACGGCACCGAGTACCGCAACTTCGACGCGGTCATGTCCGAGATCCGCGCGAACGCGACCGCATGGGCAGACCTGGCCGCCTTCCGCGTGTGCGACACCATCCACGGGGACCTGACGGTGGACAACATCCTGGTCGACTCCGCCACCGACCAGGTCATCGTGATCGACCCCTCGGACGACAACCAGGTGCGCGGGCCGGTCCTCGACTTTGCCCGGCATCTGCAGTCGCTGGGCTTCGGGTACGAGTTCCTCAACATGGACGACGCCCCGGTGCACGTCCAGGTCCTGCCCGGTGGCGGCCACGCCGTGGAGTACACCGACGTCCGCTCGGCTCAGTACGCAGAGCTCGAGCGCTACGTCCGCGAGGAGATCGCCCCCACGATCCTGTCGGCGGCCGAACAGCGTTCGCTGCTGTTCCATGCCGGCCTCTTCTACGGCCGGATGTTGTCCCACCGCGTGGTCATCGACCCGGAGAACGCCCTCAAGTACTACGGGACGTGCGTGGTGGCCCTCAACCGGTTCATCGCGCAGTACCGCTGACCGACGGACACGGAGAGCCCATGCGCGCCATCGTCGCCATCCCCTGCTACAACTGCGCCCCCCAGCTGCCCCGTGTGCTCGATGGCGTCGACGAGCGCCTGCTCACCCGGGTGGAGGAGTTCTGGGTGGTCGACAACCGCAGCTCCGACGACACCGCCGAGGTGGCGCTGCGGTACAAGGAGAGCGGGCGGATCCCGTCGCTACGGGTGTTCCGCAACGACCGGAACGTCAACCTCGGTGGCACCCACAAGATCGTCTTCTCGGCGGCGGCCGAGGCCGGTTTCACTCACGTGGTGATCCTGCACGGCGACGACCAGGCATCGACCGCCGAGGTGCACGACCTCCTCGACGTCGCTGCCGACCCAGCGCGTCCGGACACGGTCCTCGGCTCGCGGTTCGACCGCCGGTCGCGCCTGCACGGCTACGACCGGAAACGGATCGCCGGCAACCGCGTGCTCAATGCCCTGTACAGCGTCGTCGCCGGCCGGCGGTTGCAAGACCTCGGCTCCGGCTTGAACGTCTTCGCCGTCCGGGATCTGGACCCGAGGACCTACCGGACCTTCGCCGACGCGCTGACCTTCAACTTCGAGCTCATCCTGGACCTGGTGAGGCGCCGGGTGCGCTTCCAGTTCCTCCCGATCACCTGGCGCGAGACCGACCAAGTGTCCAATGCCCGGAACGTGCAAGTCTTCACCGGAGCGCTGAAGATCCTGACCCGGTGGCGGCTGCACCGCCGGCGGCCCGTCGACCCGGCGGCGCCGTACACCTGGACCGAGTTGGGGGAGTGAGCAGACGATGCTCCAAGTACTGATGCCGATGGGTGGGCTGGGCCAGCGGTTCCGGAACGCCGGCTTCGCGACCCCGAAACCGCTGATCCCGGTCGACGGCGTGCCCATGTTCCGCCGGGCGCTCGCCTCCTTCGCCCCCTACCCGGGCGAGCGGTCGCTCACCGTCGTGGTCCGCCAGGACGACGACGAGCGCAACGGCATCTCCGCGCTCATCAGGGAGGCGGACCCCGCCGCCACGATCGTGCCGCTGACCCGGGACACCCGGGGGGCCGTGGAGTCCGCGCTGGAAGCCCGCGACGTCCTGGACCCGGCAGCGCCGTTGGTGGTGATGGACTGCGACATCGCGTTCGTCAGCCCGGACTACTTCTCGACCATCGACCGGGAACCGGCGTTCGACGGCGTGCTGCTGTCCTTCGCCTCCAGCGAGCCGCGCTACAGCTACGTCGAGGTCGACACCGAGGGGCTGGCCGTCCGGACCGCCGAGAAGGACCCGATCTCGCGGCACGCGCTGATGGGGGCCTACTACTTCCGCCGGGCCGACCTGTTCTTCGAGGCGGGGGACCGGCTCATGGCTCGCCAGATCTCCCAGGACATGAAGGAGTACTACATGTCCCTCGCGTTCAACGAGCTCATCACCTCGGGCCGGCGCGTGGCCGTGGCCTCCGGCGACTTCTTCTGCTTCGGCACACCCGAGGAGCTTGAGTACTACCGCGCTACCGGCAACCCGGTCGCCGACGGCTGACGCCCACGGGTGCGCCGTCCGACGACCGGACGGCGCACCCGCCGACGGGTCAGCCCATGGTGACCGTGCAGCTGCTCACCGCCGTGGACGTGCAGGTGATGGTGCCCCGTTGGAAGACTGACCTCTTACCCGCGGTCGTCGCCGGCACCGGAGCCGGGTCCGAGGTCGGGTACCCCAGCGTTCCGCTTGGGCCGCCCTCCTGACCGTACTTCGCGTCCACCGCGTCGAGCGTCGCGAACGAACCGGCGGCGCTCACGTAGATGGTCCCGTGCTGGAAGGTCTGCGACCACCCACCGACGATGGTCAGCTCCGGACCGGTGGGGAAGCCGAGCGCCCCAGCCGACCCACCCAGCGCCTGGTACTTCGCGTCGATGCCGTTAATCGTGGCCAGCGCCCCAGCAGCGCTGATGTGCAGCGAACCGCGCTGGAAGGTCTGCGACCAGCCACCGGAGACGGCCTTCTCGGCGCCGGTCGGGAAGCCGAGCGCACCGGCCGGGCCGCCCCACTGCTGGTAGAGGGCGTCCATGCCGTTGATGGTCGGGTAGGAACCAGACGCACTCACGTACACCGTGCCGCGCTGGAACTGCTGGCTCCAGCCACCGCTCAGCGTCCTCTCGACGCCAGTCGGGAAGCCCAGCGCACCGGCCGGGCCGCCCCACTGCTGGTAGAGGGCGTCCATGCCGTTGATGGTCGGGTAGGAACCAGACGCACTCACGTACACCGTGCCGCGCTGGAACTGCTGGCTCCAGCCACCGCTCAGCGTCTTCTCGAGACCAGTCGGGAAGCCCAGCGCACCGGACGGCCCCGACCACTGCTGGTACGTGGCATCAATGCCGTTGATCGTGGCGTAGGCACCGGCCGCACTGATGTACAACGACCCCCGCTCGAAGTTCTGGCCCCAGCCGTTGGCGAACGCCCGCTCACCACTGACTGGATAGCCGAGCGCACCGCCGGGACCCCCCCATTGCTGGTACGCCTCGTTGATCCCGTTCACCGTGGCGAACGAGCCTGCAGCGCTGACGTAGAGGACCCCGTGCTGGAACTGCTGGGACCAGCCGCCGGGGATCGCGGCCTCTGCACCGGTCGGGAACCCGAGGGCGCCGCCAGCCGCGCCGAGCTCCTGGTAGGCGCTGTTCATCCCGTTGACCGTCGCGAAGGAGCCGTCGGCACTGACGTACACGGCGCCGTTCTGGAAGGTCTGTCCCCAGCCGCCGGAGAAGGTCGTCTCCGCGCCGGTGGGGAAGCCGAGGCCGCCGGTCGCACCCCCCAGCTGCTGGTACTTGGCGTTGATGCCGTTGACCGTCGCGAAGGAGCCGGCCGCGCTCACGTAGACGCTGCCCCGCCCGAAATTCTGCTGCCACCCACCAGACAACGTCATCTCCGGAGTGGTCGGGAACCCAAGGACCCCGCCCGCTCCCCCGAGTTGCTGGTACCGGGTGTTGATGCCGTTCACCGTGGCGAACGAGCCGGCCGTGCTGACCAGGACGCTGCCGCGCTCGAAGTTCTGCTGCCACCCACCGGACAACGTCATCTCCGGGGAGGTCGGCAGGCCGAGCGCGCCACCGGCACCACCGAGCTTCTGGTAGAGGCCGTTGACGCCGTTCACCGTGGCGAACGTGCCGCCAGCGGTCACATAGAGCGAGCCGTTCCTGAAGTTCTGCACCCACCCGCCGGTGATCGACCGCTCGTTCTCGACCGGAGCGCCCAGGACGGCGGCGCCGTTGTTCGCCGAGTACCAGGCCTTCATCCCGCCCGTCACCAGATACTGGGTCGAGCCGAACCAGTCGGTGAAGTAGTTGAAGAAGTTTCGGTTGCCGTACGAGCCGCAGGCGTTCCCCGTCCCGTACCCCGCCGCGAGCGCCGAGGCGTTGGGCTGGTAGGGCGTGTAGTTGTAGAGGTTCGCGGTCGCCTGGTTCTCGATGTAGACCTGGGAACTGCTGCACGAGGTGTTCGGGTGGTAGTAGATCGTCTGCGTCACCCGCGGCCGGTAGCCGTAGTTGTTCGGGTAGGTCGAATACCGGCGCATCTGGTACGCCGCCATGTACACCTGGTTGAAGAAGCCGTAGTAGCTGGAATCGCAGGCGGCGGTGTCCGGACAGCCGTAACCCATGGCGATCTTGTACTTCGCCGCCGTCGGACTGGTCGCCGTGATCAGCCCTTGCTCCTTCTGCAGGGTCACCAACAAGACCTGGGGGTTGATCCCACAGGCCTGGGCCACCTTCCAGACGATGTCGCCGGCCCGCTCGTTCTCGCCGCCGCCGTAGGTGGCGCAATTGCTGCCGGTCCTGGTGTAGGTGCTGACCCGGTAGTTCTTCATGCACAGGTCACCCGAGCAACCGGTGCCCTTCTGCACCAGGAATGCCTGCACCTCGTCCGGGGTCATGGTGCCGGTGTTGAAGAAGACCGCGTCGGATACGATGTTGCCCGCCCTGAACGCCGAGAGGTCGGCAGCGGCCGCCGGGGGGGCGCTGCTCACCGCACCCAGCGACGCAACGCAGGCCAGCGCAGCCAGTCCGGCCATCAGCCGGGCGGCCGACGTGCGCACTCGCCTCATCACGGAACCTCGATCGAGAACGTTTCGGAGACCGCCGGATCCGACACAGACGCGTAGGCGACGGTGCCCGACCATGAGCCCGAGGTCAGGCCCTCGACGCTGAGGAGACCGCACGTGGTGGTCCGGACGTCCGCGGACCCCTGGGTAGTCACCTCCTTCGTCTCGCCGCCCTTGCGGAGGGTCAGCGTGCACGTGCCCCCCTCCTCGACGACACCGGAGACGTACGCTCCGACCTGCGCCGCTCCCGCCTCGGGGGTCCATCCGCTGTAGGTGATCACCACGTCGGTCGGCACGTCGGTGTAGTCGTCGGTGGCCGTCGGTCCCGAATAGGTGGCGGAGGCCGATGTGCCTCCGGCAGCCGGCGCCGACGACGCGGCGACACCGGAGGCCGAGGGTGTGGCGACCGGGCCGCCAGCGGAGGTCCCCACCGCTGAGGTCTCCGCGGCGGCCGTGGTGCCGGCGTCAGCGGTCTGGTCGTCGGACAGCTCGGTGACCGCGAAGGCGGCCCCGCCGCCCACGATGAGGACGGCCAGACCGATCAGGACGGGCCGCAACCGGTTGCTCATGTTCATGTGACCTCTGCCTGGACGAGACGTTCCCGGGGGGGCACGCCCAGCGAGGCTAACTGCGCTGCAGCTGGCCGCCACCCCCTCGGCAGAGGACGCGCCGGGTCTGTGAAACGTGAGGTCGGTGGGAGCGAGCACAGGAAGAGGTGTGCCCGCGCGTCGCCGCGCCGCGCCGACTCATCGGCCGGCGAGCGTCCCCCCGGGGGCTCGCCCGGGCACCGGGACCTCGGGGGACCAGGTCACGGGCAGGCCACCCACTCCTCCTGGCCGTCGGTGAAGACCTGCCGCTTCCAGATCGGCAACCGGGCCTTCACCTCGTCGACCAGCTCGGCACAGGCGGCGAAGGCCTGGCCGCGGTGCGAGGCACTGACGGCGCAGGCCAGCGCCACGTCGCCGATGGCCAGCAGCCCGATCCGGTGCGAGACGGCGACCGCGTGCACGTCGGGGCGCGCGGCGAACTCCGCGGCGATCTCCGCGATCAGCCCCGGCGCCGTGGGGTGCCCCACGTACTCCAGCTCGGTGACCGACCGGCCGCCGTCGTGGTCCCGGACGACGCCGGAGAAGGACACGACCGCGCCCGCCGCCTCGTCAGCGACGGCCGCCTCGTGCTCGGCGACCGACAGCGGCTCGTCGGTGACCCGGGCCAGCAGCGTCTCCACGGCGGCGAAGGTACCCCGCGCCTCACCCGGCCGGGCCGCCCCGCAGCTCCAGGCTGATCTGGTCGGCGTCGAGCACGGCGAGGGCGGCGGTGAGCGCCTCGGCGCTGAACAGTCCGTCGTCCCGGGCGTCGAGGAGGGCCTGGCGTTGGGCGGCGATCACGTCCAGGGTGCGGCGCTTCGGCTCGGCGGCACCCGGCGCGTCCGGCGAGCCGACCGGCGCCCCGGCGGCCTCGGTGAGCAGGGCCGTCAACCGCACCCGCTCGTCGAGCGCGTCCGCCGGCTCGCCACCGGCAGCGCCGCGCGCGGGCCCGAGCGCGCGGACGAGCGCCGGCAGCGTGCTCCCCTGCAGCAGCAGCGAGCCCGCGGCGACCAGGAAGGCGATCAGCACCAGCAGCGGCCGGCTCGGCGCGTCGTCGGGCAGGGTCTGCGCCGCGGCCAGGGTCACCGCGCCCCGCATCCCGGCCCAGACGACGACAGCGCCCTCCCGCCATCCCAGCGGCCGGGCGAGGAAGTGGTCGATGTCGGCGGTTATCCGGCGGACCCGGGTACGCGCCCGCTCGATCCCGGTCGCCGACGGCGGCCGGCGCCGAGGGCCGTGACCGAAGCCCTGCTCCTGCACGTCCGGAGCGGCCAGCCGCTCGGCCATCTGACTCAGCCGCGGCTTCATCCGTTCGCCCCGGCGGGCCCGTCGGCGCAGCCCGGCCAGCAGCGGGGCGACGTAGGCGGCCCGGATCAGCACCGTCAGCCCGAGCGCGCCGGCGGCGACGGCCACCGCGCTGCCGATCCCGGCGTGGTCGTCCTGCACGTCCCCGACCACCGCCTTCAGCTCCAGGCCCATGACCAGGAAGACCGCGCCCTCCAGCACCAGCTCGACCGCGCGCCAGTTCTGGGCGTCGGAGAGCCGGTGTTGGGGAGGCAGCACCCGCGGTCCGCGTCGACCGGTCACCAGCCCGGCGACGACGGCGGCGACCAGCCCGGAGGCGCCGAGCTCCTCGGCCGGCACCGAGGCCAGGAACGGCACGGTGAAGGACAGGACCGTGTTGACCGTGGCGTCGGTGACCCGGGCCCGCACCGCCAGGTTCACCCGCCCCACGACGGCGCCGATGACCGCGGCGACCGCGACGGCGTGGGCGAACTGGCCGACGACGCCCCACAACGACACCGAGACGGCCGCGCCGGCGACGGCCGCCCGCAGCAGCACCAGGGCGGTGGCGTCGTTGAGCAGGCTCTCGCCCTCCAGCATGGCGACCACCCGGGGCGAGACCCCCAACCGCTTGACGATGGAGGTGGCCACCGCGTCGGTCGGGCTGACGATCGCGCCGAGGGCGACGCCCCAGGCCAGGCCGAGCCCGGGCACCGCCCAGGCGAAGAACAGCCCCAGGAGCACGGAGCTGGCGACCACCAGGACGACGGAGAGCCCGGCGATCGCGGTGAACTCACGGCGGAAGTCCATGGCCGGCATGGACACCGACGCCGAGTACAGCAACGGCGGCAGCACCCCGGCGAGGACCCACTCCGGTTCCACGTGGAACGGCGGCACCGCCGGCACCAGGCTCACCCCGATGCCCACCAGGACCAGCAGCAGCGGAGCGGCCACCCCGAGCTTCGGGCCGAGCGTCGCCGCACCGGCGATGGCCAGCAGGCCCAGCACGGCCACCATCAGCAGGTCCATCCGCTCAGCCTGACCGTGTGCCGCGCGCGGAGTGGGCCCGGCGCGCCGTCAACCCGCCGGCGGGACGTCCAGGTCGGTGGGGTCGGCCAGCGCCGTGCAGTCGACCTCGACGACGTCGTGCGCGGCCAGGTAACGGCGGGCGCCCTCGTCGCCGGTCGCGCTCTCGGCGACCCCGGCCCAGTGCTCGCGGCCCAGCAGCACCGGGTGCCCGCGGACGCCGTCGTAGGTGGCCACGGCGAGCGCGTCGGGCGCGCTGTGCTCGGCCATCCGGGCCAGCGCCGCCGCCGTCATGCCCGGCATGTCGACCAGCTGCACGAGCACCGCCTGGACCTGCCCCGGCCAGCCGCGCAACCCGTCCAGGCCGGTGCGCAGGCTGGAGGCCATCCCGCTGGGCCAGTCGGCGTTGGCCAGCACGGTGGCGCCGGTGAGGTCGGCGCTGCGCCAGACCTCCACCGCCTGCGCGCCGAGGACGACGAGCACCGGGTCGCAGACCGCCGCCGCCGTCCGCACCGCCCGCTCGACCAGCAGGCTGCCCTCGTACTCGACCAGGGCCTTCGGCATGCCGTACCGCCGGCCGCCACCGGCGGCCAGCACCAGCCCGGCCACGGGCGCGTCCGACGTCATGCCGACCACCCTCTCACCGGGGGGCACGGGGAGCGGGTGGTCAGCCGTCGATCAGGAGGCCGGAAGGGTCCCAGCTGGCCGTCGAGCCGTCGACGACCCAGCCGCCGTCGGGGCCGACCTCCAGCCAGAGCGTGACGTCCTTGGTGAGGTCGACGTGCGCCGGCCGACCGTCGGAGAGCGCGTGCACGGTGCCCTCCTCCCGGTAGCTGAGGGCGATCCGGCTCTGGTCCACGGTGGCCTGCGGGTCGGTGATGCGGAAGTCGGTGACCAGCGGTCCGGTCGCCAGCCACTGGTCGTCGCCGAACTCGAACGAGTACATGACGGGGAGGACGGTGTTCCGCCAGATGGCCTCGTCCTCGTCGGGGCTGGCCAGCGCCGCCTCGACCGAGCTGCGCCAGTCGGCCGCGAAGTCGTCGGACACACCGGTGACGGCGAAGTCGTCGACGGTGAGGGCGTCGGTGAAGCGCAGCACCGGCTCCCGGAAGCTGTTGCCGGCGGCGAAGGCCACCGCGGCGTCGTACGCGCCCTGCGCGGCGTCGCGGCCGAACACCTGCTCGGCCTCCGTCCCGGCGGGCAGCGGGGTCACCTCGGGGGCGGCGATCCGCGGCTCGACGACGGGGGTGGGGGCCGCTGCGGCCTCCTGGACCGTGGGAGCCGGCGCCGCCGCCGACGTCTCCGCGGAACTGCTGCTCCCACAGCCGGAGAGCGCTGCGGTGAGCAGCACCCCGATCGCCAGGCCGGCCGGGGCCGACCGCCTGGGACGCACGCTGATCGACACGCTTCCTCGCCTCTCCTCGGTTGCACTCGGGAACCGGGATCGGCACGGGCGAGGCCGAACCTGAGCGGAACGGCCCCGACCTCACCCCTGCTGCGTCAGCGGGCGTAGACGGCGACCTCACTCGCCTTGACCGATGCCCACACCGCAGCACCCGGGGCCAGGCCGAGCTCGGCGAAGGAGGTGGCGGTGACGTCGGCGGTGAGCGGCACCTCGCCGGCGAGGTCGCAGCGGACCACCGAGCCGTGCGGGGTGGCCGCGACCAGCTCCAGCCGCCAGACGTTGCGCGGGCTGCCCGCCGGCCGGTCCAGGTACAGCGACACCGCCTCCGGCCGGACCGCGACGAACACCGGCCCGGCCGCCTCCTCGGCGACCGCCACCACCCCACCGCCGTCCAGCGCGACCTGGTGCCCGGTGCCGGTGCCGGGCAGGAGCACCAGCCCGACCAGCCGGGCGACGTAGTCGGTGCGCGGCCGGCGCGCCACCTCCGCCGGCGGGCCGGACTGCACCACCCGGCCGTCCTCGACGACGACCACCCGGTCGGCGAGCGCCATCGCGTCGATCGGGTCGTGGGTGACCAGCACGGCGCTGCCGGGGTAGTCGGTGAGGTGCCGGCGCAGCTCCGCCCGGACGGTGAGCCGGGTGCGGGCGTCCAGCGCGGAGAGCGGCTCGTCCAGCAGCAGCACCCGCGGGTCGCCGACCAGCGCCCGGGCCAGCGCCGCCCGCTGGGCCTGGCCGCCGGACAGCTCGCCGGGACGGCGGTCGCCCAGCCCGGCGAGCCCCACCCGGTCCAGCCAGGGCGCCGCGGCCGACCGGGCGGCGGACCGGCTCGCGCCCCGGCTGCGCGGCCCGAAGGCGACGTTCTCGGTGATCGACAGGTGCGGGAACAGCAGGTGGTCCTGGAAGACCATACCCAGCGAGCGCTGGTGGGCGGGCACGTGCCGGTCGGTCGAGTCCCACACCTGGTCGCCGTCCACCACCACCCGCCCGCCGTCCGGCGGCAGCAGCCCGGCGAGCACGCGCAAGACCGTGGACTTGCCCGCACCGTTCGGGCCGAGCACGGCGAGCACCTCGCCGTCGGCGACGGCCAGCTCGACGTCCACGCCCAGCGAGCCGCGCTGGACGACGACGTGCGCGGTCAGGCTCACGCCGCTGCGCTCATCCGGTCACGCCCCGGCCCAGCCAGCGGCCGCGGAGCAGCAGCAGGGTGGCCAGCGAGACCGCCAGCAGCACCAGGCTGAGCACGATCGCGGCGTCCGGGTCGCGCTGCAGCGCCAGGTAGACGGCGAGCGGCATCGTCTGCGTCGTCCCGGGGAAGTTGCCGGCGAAGGTGATCGTGGCGCCGAACTCGCCCAGGGCCCGGGCCCAGCAGAGCACCGCACCGGCTGCGATCCCGGGGGCGACCAGCGGCAGGGTGACCCGGCGGAACGTCGTCCACCGGTCGGCCCCGAGCGTGGCCGCGGCGTCCTCGAACCGGGCGTCGGCGGCCCGCAGCGCCCCCTCCACGCTGATCACCAGGAACGGCATCGCCACGAACGTCTCGGCGACGACGACGGCAGCCGTGGTGAACGGCAGCGCCAACCCGGTCGCCTCGAACAGCCAGCGCCCGACGATCCCCTGCCGGCCGAGCACCAGGAACAGCGCGACACCGCCGACCACCGGCGGCAGCACCAGCGGCACGGTGACCAGCGCGCGGAGCACCGACCGTCCGCGGATCCGTGAGCGGGCGAGCACCCAGGCCAGCGGGACGCCGAGCAGCAGCGACACCAGCGTGGCCAGCGTCGCGGAGACCAGCGACAGCCGCAGCGCCTGGCCGACCCCGGGCCGGGTCAGCTGGGGGCCGAGCTCGCTCCACGGGGCGCGGACCACCAGCCCGAGGAGCGGCAGCACCAGGAACGCCACCGCGAGCGCTGCCGGGACCAGCAGCGGCGCGGGCACCCCGCCGTCCCGCGGCCGGCGACGGCTCACGGAGCGCCGAACCCGGCCGCGGCCAGCGCCTCCCGACCGGCCGAGGAGGTGACCAGCTCGGCGAACGCCCGGGCGCCGGCCGGGTTCGGCGCGTCGGTCAGCGTGCAGATCGGGTAACCGTTCACGGCGTCGGCGGCCTCCGGGAACTCGATCCCCTCGACCGCGTCGCCCGCTGCCCGCACGTCGGTGGCGTAGACCAGTGCCGCGTCGACCTCGCCCAGGGTGACCTTGGTGAGCGCGGCCTTGACGTCCTCCTCCAGGGTGTCCGGCGCGGCGGTCAGCCCGGCGGCGTCGAACACCTCCTCGGCCGCGGCGCCGCACGGCACCTCCGGCGCGCACAGCGCGATGGTCTTCGCCGGGTCGGCGAGGTCGTCGAGGCCGGTGATCGAGCCGGGGTTGCCGGCCGGGACGACGATCTCCAGCGTGTTGGTCGCGAACAGCGCGGGTGCGGTGGAGACGATGCCGTTGTTGGTGACCACGTCCATCTGGTCGGTGTCGGCGGAGGCGAAGACGTCGGCCGGGGCGCCCTGGGTCAGCTGGGTGGCCAGCGCGGAGCTGCCGGCGAAGTTGAACTGCACGTCCAGTCCGGGGTGGTCCGCCTCCAGCTGCGCGCCGAGGGAGGTGAACACCTCGGTCAGCGAGGCGGCCGCGAAGACGGTGACGGTGCCGGTGACCTCGCCGTCCGAGCTGCTGTCCGGTGCGCCGCAGCCGGCCAGCGCGAGCACCGCGAGCCCGGCGATGACTCCCCTCACGGCACGTCCGTGCTGCTGGCGCTCGCTGCGATGCTCACTCACGGCACGTCCACGCTGACCTGGGTGGCCTTGACCGTGGCGACCGCCCGGACGCCGGGCTCCAGCCCGAGCTCGTCCGCAGCCTCGCGCGACATCAGCGACACCACCCGGAAGGGCCCGGCCTGCAGCTCCACCTGGGCCATCACCGTGTCCCGGACGACCCGGGTGACGATCCCGGTGAGCCGGTTGCGCGCCGAGGAGGACCGGGTGGTGCCCGGCTGCGGAGCCGCGTGCAGCTCGGTCGCCACCCGGGCCAGGTCGGCGCCGTCGACCTGCGCGGGGCCGGCGTCCCGGGTGGCCGGCAGCCGGTCGCTGTCGATCCAGCGGCGGACGGTGTCGTCGCTCACGCCGAGCAGCGCAGCCGCCTCGGCGATCCGGTAGGTGGTGGGCACGCGCGAACCCTACCTCCGCAGGTGCGGAGGAAGAGCGACGATGGGCCCGCACACGCGGATCGACGGTTCCGCGGAACCGTCCCCGCCCCGGCTCGCCACGACGACCTGCCGG
>Ga0210040_10001570_pt1 | contig 34159 bp, 32 predicted proteins | sample CryGeyCG12114_NA_FD_185462 | JGI IMG/M metagenome (GOLD analysis project Ga0210040, IMG submission 185462) | Groundwater microbial communities from aquifer - Crystal Geyser CG19_WC_8/21/14_NA (SPAdes) (version 2) | ecosystem: Environmental > Aquatic > Deep subsurface > Groundwater | place: USA...
AATCAACCCCTAAGGCAATAAGTGTTTGCCAAGTATTTACGTTATCAGGAGTGGCCCAGAACCGGATTTTTTTATTTAAATAATGAACACTATCTATCAGGTGCTTAATTTTATCTAGTTCCGGTTTCACAATCAACCCTTTGCCATTCCATTGGGTATACTTCCGGAAACTAGCACTGATTAAGCCTATTCGCTGTAAATCTTGGGGCCTATAACGTTCTCCCGGAGTACCGTCGAAATGAATAAAATTTGGGTACTGGGACCAAGTGGCGGCAGCCGGTTTATTGCCGCTGATTACAATTGAGATACCGGTGTTGTTAATAATTTCGGGATACTTTTCCAGTAGTTTTACCAATTCTGGCAAAGTAGTTTTTCCCTCAGTTTTCAAGTCTATCAATAATTGCAAGCTTGCTTTGGACTGGGAATAGGGGGTACCTTTATTTTTTTTGATAAATGTTTGTAAAGGCTTTAAATATAAGTTTTCCAGGGTTCGGTCAGCCTGGATTTCCTGCTTTTCGTGGGCGACATATAGGATGCCGTTTTGCAAGAATAAATCAGCCTCAATAGACCCAACTTGCCGATGATAGGCAGTGAGAAAAGGAATGGGTTGCTGATAATCATTGTGCGCATGTACATTTTTTGCCGAATAAATTTCCTGAGCTGCCAGGTTCTGATAAACAAAAATAAAGAGCAAGAGAAAGTAGCTTTTCATGGGTTTTATTGTTAGCAAATATTTTTAGCTTTTAAATAAGCCACAGCAGTTTAAAAGCTGTTCTTGGAGGCAAACCATCCTTTTTAATAATAGTTGGGAAAGCTAAAACTGATATACAAGAAAGTTGCTTGGTTAGACAGTGATTTAGTTAAATTCAATCAGGTAAACATTTAGGCAAATTGGTATCCCCAATCAAAAGCCAGACTATTTAGTAAAGCTAACCGCTCCGGATAAAGTTTGTCTTTTTCCTGCCGCATTCGGCTTACCCATTTGCCTAATTTCGTATCCAATGTCCATTTAACCGGAACGCGCGTGTGACCATATTCCTGCTTAAATTTTAGTAACCGGTTATACATCATATCCCAGGAGATTACTGTTCTAGCCTTCAGGTTCCAGTCAAACGCAATCATATTTAATAATTCAACCTTCTGAGCGGTCAGTTCTGACTTTGTTACTTTGAGGCGGTAAACCCAACGGGCTAGTTGTTGATTGGGAGCCCACTGATGCGGTACTCGGGTGTGGCCACATTGCTTCCTGAAATCCGTGAGCGCTTCATACATTTTCATCCAGTATCCTTCCTGCACGTTCCAGGGAAACCTAATTTCATTTAGCTTAGCCAGACGCTCATCGGACAACCTGCCTTCGTAAAAAAGTAGGCGCTGCCACCTGGTCCAACGTTGCAGTACCGGGTTTAATTTTAAAGAAACCTGGCAAGTACCGTATACTTGCTGGTATATTTTTAGTCTTTCAAAATTAAGATCCCATTGCGCATTATAAGTCGATTGCATTTGTTTTTGAGTGCTGCTACTCCAAACAAAACCTAATTGGGTTAACTTTTTCTTTTTGGCTTCTGTTAATTGGTTTATAGCTTCCAGCTTTCTTTGGGAAGCAACCCAGTTGCCTAACGTTTTATTTTCTTTAAACTTGACGGGAACAAAACAATGACCGTATTCTTTTTTGAAAGCACATAAAGCCTGATAATTTTTATCCCATTGGATTTGCTTTATATCTTTAAAACTCCAGATAAATCCAATACTATTTAGTTGTTGTTCCCGGTCGGCCAAAAGCAGGTTATTTCTCTTAGCTGTTCTTTGGTTTTCAATCCAACTGGTTAGCTGTTTATTTTTACCGGGTACCCTACAGTGTCCGTGTGCCTGGTAAAACAACTTCAACTCTTGATAGCAATGCTGCCACTGTGCATTAAATAGGTCTTTGATGTGCCAAATAAAACTTAAGTTATGAAGCTTCCTTTCCCTATCCGGATGTAGTTTTTGTGCTGCCCGCATTCGGCGCTGCACGCCAACCCAGTTAGCCAGGGATTGATCTTGCGGCCACTTTTGCGGCACCTGGCTATGGCCAAATGTATCATAAAATTCTTTTAACTTTAAATACATTTGCTCCCACCGCTGATCGCGGGTAACAACCAAATTCCAATCAACGCCTAACGCATCTAATTTACGGAACTGGCTTTCGGACAAATATTTTTTTCCTTGAATTTGCCGCAATAACCAATCTTTTAAAATTTCATAGTGTTCATCAATGGGCAAATTAGTATGGCCATTCTTTTGGGCAAAACTGGCTAATTGCCCGTACCAGTGCTCCCAACTGTTGTTTTTCTCATCAAAGTCAAAATTCAGGGCTGCTAACTTACTTCTTAGTTCAGCCGGAAGCATCTTTTTAATCTTGCGCTGGATACTTATCCACTTTATCAATTTGTCATCCATCGCACCATTATCTTGAAGCTGACCAGCGCTATTTTGCTTTAAATAAGCTTCTAATTTGTAATAATGATTATACCAATTATCCAGAAACTTATCATCAAAGAGTGCTTGCTCTAATTTTCCCATGACTTTATAATGAATTTCAATTCTAGTAACGCCTGCAAGTCTTAAACATTTATGAAGACTATATTATGTAATCATTAATTATCTAAATCTTATTATTCCAGGTAGGCAGGCTATTCAGGACTAAACATTAGAAAGAAAATTGAAATTGAATTTCTGCTAACTTGCTTTAGGGTTTTTCCGGTTGTTTACTTTTTTGGTAGAAGGTTCCCCAATTAGCTTAACAGCAGTGGTTCGCTTCTTTGTAATAGGGGCGGGAGGGGCAGCATGCTTTGTATTCAGTAAGGAAGTTTCTGTTTTCGGTGATACCTAATTTGTAAACTCCTGATCCAATAATAAGCGCGCCAGCAACAGCTTTTCTTTTTCCTTGTATAAACCCAACCTATAATTATCTATTCTGATAAAATAAGCTTTTTGAAGCCTTCCAGTTTCTGCAGATTGGGAATATCGCTTAAAAGTATAGCAGCCTCTAAATCCTGTAATACTTTTAACAGGGCCAACTTAGTTCTTTGTGGCACTTGCTCCACATCTTCAACAAAGAGCGTGTAACAATTATAATTCATTTAGCGAATCGAACAGCGAATTTTCAAAATCCTGCCGAGCAGATTTGGCCAGTATGCCCGATTTTTACTTTCCTCCATGGTAGTAAAAAGCAATTTGTCCTCTTTGGGTAAATCAGATTCGAACTTACTTATTTTGAATCTCAACACTTTAACAAGTGCCTCTAGTAAGGACTTATGCTGTTTAGGGGAGTTAGTTATAATTAATTTCATTTATGAAATGTTTTACTTTTTACCAATCCCTCATAAACCTAGTACGTGTTAACAAATAGGGAATTAAATAAAGTTGCTTATGTTAATAGATAAAAGAATATGCGGTGCTGAGGATTGGCGCAGCGGCGCTCCCTGGCGGGACTTACCTGAACGTTTCGGCTCCTGTCAGCTTATCAACGCTTCCACCGTTGGGCTTAAAAACAAGTATAGCAGCAAGTATTTGAAGCTTTGCTGGAGCCGGACCTCGACTGGGTGATGCTCGATTCTATTATCATTCGAGCGTATCAACAGGCGGCCGGACAAAAAAAGCAACGGCTCAAGCAGAATGTTTAGGCCGCAGCCAGGGTGGTCTCAGCACCAAGGTTCACGCCTGTTGCGATGCCTAGGGCAATCCCAAAAGATTTATCCTCTCCGTTGGCCAGCAATGCAATCACCAGCAGGCACAGGCCCTGTTGGCAGATGATATACCGGGAGCAGTAGTGGCTGACAAAGGCTATGATAGTAACAAGTTTGCTCACATGATTGCACAAAGAGGGGCAGAAGTAGTCATTCCTACCCGGGCCAATGCCAAACAACCTCGTCTCATTGATGAAAACCTCTATAAGGACAGAAACAAGATTGAACACTTCTTAAACTGTATCAAACATTACAGACCTATTGCTACCCGTTAGGATAAAACCGCTGCTTCTTTCCTCGCTTTTTTACATCTTGCTGCTGCCTTCACTTTACTCATGTAATTGTCAACACAGCCTAGTCGTTAAAATTTGATTCCGTTTTTCATGGAGTCAACCGACAAGGCGCTTTTTTATACCCAAGATAAGTTCCGGAGCTAACTTTTTAATAAGGTTAAAACTTACTTACGAGCCACCGTTACAACTTTTATTATATAATCTCTTCAAAGCAGTAGGTCTTGGTTTCGAATCCGAACGTGTTCCCTTATAAATCAATTGCTTGTGGTAGCCATTGGTGCTTTTTTGTTTACCCCTCTTTTCACGGCATAATTAAATTCTAAAAACATTAATGGCTATTACCGTAAACAAAGATTAGTCAGAATTTTTATTTTGCTAATGATGAAAATAGTTTTGAGAAAACTTCTTTGCTTGATAGGCTTAGCCTTGCCTTTTAGTATAGCAGCACAAGAGATAAAAGGGCCGATGGGAGAAACATTTGAGCGGCGAGTAGTAGCAGGAGGCTTTAGTGATCCATGGGAAATTATCTATGGACCGGATAGAAAATTATGGCTAACGGAGACGAAGGGCTATAGAGTTTCCGTAGTTGATCCGGCATCCGGGAAAAAGAAAATAATCCTTGATCTTAATTCCGAAAAGAATTTCCCCAGATACGATATTATTGCGGACGAAATAGACGGCGGGAAAAAGCTCCCGCAGGGCGGTTTAATGGGCATGGCTTTACATCCTGACTTATTAAAAGATAAACCGTATGTTTACCTGGCTTATGTTTATTATTTTTCCGGAGCTGATAACAGTCAAAAAGGTAGTAAGTCAGAAGGTGAAAAAAACTACTATAAAGCAAAAATTGCGCGTTATCGTTATGACCAGAATACCCAAAGATTAACCGATCCGGTAGTACTTTGTGATACCATACCGGCCAATAACGATCATAATGGAGGCAGACTGCTGATTGCGCCGGTTAATAATAAGGATTACCTTTTTTATGCAGTCGGGGATATGGGCGCCGGACAGTTTGATAATGGCGGCAGGAAGAATCAGGCCCAGAATACCAGTTCCTACGAAGGTAAAATTCTAAGGTTTAATGCCGAACCCGATACAGATGCAAAAGCTTCTGACCAATGGGTTCCCAACGACAATCCTTTTAGTTCATCTTTTCAAAGTGCAGTTTGGAGTATAGGCCACCGCAACCCGCAAGGATTAGCCTATGCGGTGCTAGGAAATAAAGGCATAATTTATTCGTCTGAACACGGGCCTTATTCGGATGATGAAATTAATATTATCGAAAAAGGTAAAAACTACGGACATCCTTTGGTAATTGGCTTTAATGATGGAAATTACAACGGATTAGCCGCCGGGGTTTCTGATAAAGCAGAATATCCGGGGAAATGGCATACGTCTTATCCTTTAATCATTAATGAGAATCTGAATGTAGAGAAGATTGGGAAAGAGAATTATAGTAATCCTATATTCACCCTATATCCCAATTCTAATAAATTTCTCACTTATCTGTTTGAAAAAAGAGTTGCCGGAACTGCGGAAGAAATTGAGTGGCCATCGGAAGCACCTTCCAGTATTGCTGTCTATAATTCTAAAGCTATTCCGGGTTGGGAAAATTCGCTCCTGGTGCCTACCTTAAAAGGGAACAAGATTGTACGTCTTAAGTTAAAGGCAACTGGTGAAGCCATTGCCGGCGATACCGTAAATTATTTCAAAGCAAAAGTAAGGTATCGGGATATTGCTATTTCGGATGACGGACTTAAAATTTATGCTGTAACCGACAGTTCGGCTGTTACGTCCGGGCCGACAGAAGAAAACTCCGAAAAGACAAACTTGGGAGGTGCTATAATTGAATTTTCTTATAAGCCGGAAAGTAATAAAACTAATAATAATGCCGGAAAACAGCAGCATAGCCTGAAAGTACAAAAGAATAAAATGGGAGAAAGAAGAAAAAGAAGGCTGAAAAAGGAACAGGAATAAACCCGCCTCTTTAAAGTATATCCAACAATATTCCTGTAATAATAGGTACAAAAGTAAAAAGCTATGCTGGTTTGCCCAACATAGCTTTTATACAAATGACCTAAACTTCTGTTTAACTTTGTTTGGAACGGCTACCAAACCATTTCTTGTTTTTTTTACTTTCTACCTGTTTCTTTTCGGCGCTCGAAGGCAATATTTCGGCCTTTGAAATATGCGTAAAATGATAAGGATGATCTTCTACCACAGGAATATTTTTGGCGATTAGTTTATGAATATCCCGTAAAAATGCTTTTTCTTCGGCATCGCAGAACGACAGCGCAATACCACTGGCACCCGCCCGGCCGGTACGGCCAATCCGGTGTACGTAAGTCTCCGGTACATTTGGAATTTCGTAATTGATCACGTGGGTAAGTTCTTCCACATCAATTCCGCGGGCAGCAATATCGGTGGCTACTAACACGCGGGTAGTGCGGCTCTTAAAATTGGTAAGTGCCCGTTGGCGCGCATTCTGCGATTTATTGCCGTGAATGGCTTCCGCTTCAATACCGGCTTGTTTTAAATCTTTGGCCACGCGGTCGGCCCCGTGTTTGGTGCGGGTAAAAACCAAAGCTGTTTCGATGGTATTATCGGCTAACACATGGTTTAAGAGTTTACGTTTGTTGTTTTTCTCTACAAAGTAAACGGCTTGCTGAATGGTATTGGCGGTAGAAGAAACCGGCGTTACTTCTACTTTGGCCGGATTAACCAGGATGGTATCAGCTAACTTTGTAATTTCGGGCGGCATGGTAGCCGAGAAAAACAAGGATTGCCGGCGGGCCGGTAATTTAGCAATTACCTTTTTTACGTCGTGCACAAAACCCATGTCCAGCATGCGGTCAGCCTCGTCTAAGACAAATATTTTTAGCTGTTGTAAACTGATAAAGCCCTGGTTCATTAAATCCAGAAGCCGGCCCGGAGTGGCTACTAATATATCTACCCCTCTTTTCAGCGATTCGACTTGCGCGTGCTGCGAAACCCCGCCAAATATTACCAGATGCCGCAGGTTCGTGAATTTACCGTAAGCCTGAAAGCTTTCTTCAATCTGAATGGCCAATTCGCGGGTAGGCGTGAGAATTAAAGCCTTTATGGCTTTGTGGTTCCGTTCGGGCTGGGTATTGGTATGTAAAATTTGTAAAATAGGAATCGCAAAAGCAGCGGTTTTGCCCGTCCCGGTTTGGGCGCAACCCAACAAATCTTTTCCTTGCAAAATAAGCGGAATAGACTGGGCCTGAATGGGCGTAGGTTGGGTATAACCTTCTATTTTCAGAGCTTTTAAAATGGGCTCTATTAAATTTAAATTTTCGAATGTCATGAATTTATAACTAGGGTATTTGCCGGGTTCAACTGACTATAGCTTGAATCAGGGGAGGTTATCAGGAAGTACTTCTTCTGTTATATAATTCCGGCGATTATAAAGGTATAACCTATAAACCGGGCTAACAATTCATTTTTAAACTTTCTGACCAAATATTTTCTTTTAGGCAGTATATAATAGATACCCAGCTGCCTTATTCGGCAGGAATATAGCCCGGATTGAACCAACCCAAAGCTAAGCCATCGGCAAATTCGCCGGTAGTAAGCCGGACGCGGTTTTTTCTTTTTCCTTCTACGGTAAAGCCATTGTGTAAGTATAGCTGCAAGGCCGGGGTGTTATTACTAAAGCAGGCTAATTCCATTTTCAAGATCCCGGGCATGGTATGCTGAATTTCGGTTTGCAACGCATTTAAAATTTTTTTGCCTAATCCCTGGCCCTGGTAAGCCGGGTCTATTACCATGGTTATCTGTTCGAAAACATGCGAGAAGGTTTGCAGGCCCAAGGTGTAGCCATGAATTTCGCCAACTATTTTGGTTGGTTCAGTAGCTGGGTATAAAACCAGTCCTTTACCGCGGGCAAGGCTTTTATGTAAAAAGTCGGAGATGTAATCTGCATTTATTTCCTCTTCGGTACGGCCCAGTCCGCCGCTGGCGCTTACCTTTTTATACAGCAACACTAATGCTGGCACATCTTCTAAATTAGGTTCTCTGATCAGAAATTCAGGCATAAAGGTAGAGTTTAAATAGAAGAACTATTAGCAAGAACGGAAACCAGAATGGGGCTGGTAATTGGGTAAAGAAAAAATAATTTAACCAGAACTTAGTATTGCTCCCTCACGCCGGTGAAAATCCTTTTGCCCTTAATTTTTCGTAAGCTTCCCAAACATCGTCAGGCATAAACTGGGGTATCTGGAAACCTTGGGCCGGGTAAGATTTAATGCGTTGTAAATCGCCCAGCATAATACTGATTACCTCTTCTGGCGTGATTTCGCGGTTGGGATATTCCGCAAAAGAAATTTGGGGAGAGGTGACCATGAGTGCTACCGCTTTGCCAGTCCATTGCTGCTTAAAAGTAGCGTAAGCCCGGCGCTCCATATAAGGTTTCTGCACTAAAATAATACTACTAACGGCCAGCTTATTTTCCTGCAGCAGGTCGTAAGTAAACCTAATGTTTTCGCCGGTATTGGTAGAGCGGTTTTCAATTAATATTTTATTTTCCGGTACCCCCATTTGGCGGGCAATCTGCGCAAATATTTCGGCTTCCGGGTTGGTCCATTGCCCCGCCGTAAGCCGGCCCAAACCTCCGGAAAAGATGAGCAACGGTGCCATTCCGGCCAAAAATAAGTCAGCTCCTCTTTGGGCTACCCGCGTATCATGACTGCCTAATACCAGAATACAATCGGCAGGTTGCAGCGAATGGTTTACGTGGTGATAATCCCATATTTTTTGGCTCAGACTTAAAGTTTCGGCATCAAGCAGCATCAGCAGAAAGGATTGAAAGAGTTAGAAATAATTCTCACGTGTTAAAGAAATTCATGGTGCGTTCTAAACCAATGGTACCGAACGATAAACTCATCTCGGTGGCTTTTTGGATAATAGTGGGTAGTTGTTCTTGTTCTTCCTCGAAAAAAGGGCTTAATACATAATCTACCTGGCGGCCCTTGGGAAAATTAGCTTCAATACCAAAACGCAACCGCGCGTATTCGTTGGTGCCTAAAGTTTCTTCTATGTGCTTCAAGCCATTGTGCCCCCCAGCCGAGCCTTTGGCCCGCATCCGGAGTTTTCCGAAGGGTAAAGCCAGGTCGTCGGTTATCACCAGCATATTACTTACCGGAATTTTCAGAGTACTTAAGTAATGGCTCACGGCCTTGCCACTCAGGTTCATAAAAGTGGTAGGTTTTACCAACGTAAAGCTTTTGCCTTTATGTTTTATCTCGGTTACAAAAGCGTGGCGGCTGAGTTCAAAAGAAGCGTTTTGCTGCCGGGCCATTTCATCCAACACCATAAAACCAATGTTATGACGGGTTTCGGCGTATTCGGGGCCAATATTTCCTAATCCAACGAGCAAAAATTTCATGTCTGGCGGTAAGTTTTTAATAGTGTCCGTGGGCTTAGGCGAAGGCTGGAGGCCTAAGGTTTGTATTAACTTGGAGAAGATAGCGGCCACGGGAGTTCTGTTCTTTAATCAAAAGTAAAAAGATATTTTCAAGTAACAGGAATATCCGGAAAAGAAAAATCCTGCTTCGCCCAGGGCAAAGCAGGATTTTATTTCCAGGTAATAAACTAAAATTAATTATCCACCTTGCTGTTGTTTCAGCGCCCGTGGAATAGTAACGGTAGCTACCGGAGAAGACGGGTTGGTTAAAATGATAAAATCGGTGGCTTTGATTTTACTAACTTTAACCGAACGGCCTAATTCCAGATCAGAAATATCTACATCAATAAAGTCGGGCAGGTTAGCGGGTAAAGCTTTTACTTTTAGCTTCCGTAATTTAGTAACTAATTTACCACCGGCTAAAACGCCGGGAGAAACGCCCACAAAACGAACCGGAATTTCTATTTTTACTTCTTTGTCGTCGCGTAATTCTAAGAAATCCGCGTGTAAGATCATTTCGTTTACCGGGTGAAACTGGATGTCCTGTAAAATAGCGCGGTACGTAGTGCCTTCGATATTTAAATCTACGGTAGCTACTTCGGGCGAATACACTAAATCGCGGAATAAAATCATGGGCGCCTGGAAATGAACCTGCTCGCCGCCGCCGTATAACACACACGGCACGTAAGCTTCAGCCCGCAGTTGCTTGGATTCTGATTTACCGAGATTTGCTCTTTTAAACCCTATAATCTCTAAACTTTTCATAAAATAATGGTTTTAGATGTTAGCTATCAGCAGTTAGCTTTAAGCTTTTTAATTGATTGAATAAATATTAATAATTGTAAAGAATCTTAATTTAAATTTTTTAATAGATATAGGTTGATATAAAATCTCCTTAATCTATATAAAAGCTAATGGCTAATCGCTAAAAGTTATAAAAACAACGAACTGATTGATTCGTGCGTTACTACGTTGCTGATAGCCCGCGCGAATAATTTCGAAAACGAAAGCACTTTTATTTTGGTGTATTCATCCCGCAAAGGTATCGTATCCGACACAATTAATTGTTCCAGCACGGAGTTTTCGATGCGTTCATGAGCAGGACCTGATAAAATCGGGTGCGTAATAACAGCTCTTACACTGCGCGCACCGCGTTCTTTTAACAAGGCGGCGGCCTTGCAAATAGTTCCGGCTGTATCTACTATATCATCTACCAGTACCACATCCTGGCCTTCCACATCCCCAATTACCTGCATCGAAGCAATTTCATTGGCACGGGCCCGTTGCTTATCGCACACCACTATTTCGGCGCCAAATTTAGAAGCAAAAGAACGCGTCCGAACCACCCCCCCCACATCGGGCGAAGCAAATAACAAACGATCCAGGTTTAAGCTTTTAATATAGGGCACAAAAATAGCCGAACCATCCAGGTGATCTACCGGGATATCAAAGAAGCCCTGAATTTGGCCGGCGTGCAGGTCGCAAGTCATTAAACGGTCGGCGCCTACGCTTTGCATCATGTTAGCCACTACTTTGGCCCCGATGGGCACGCGCGGTTTATCTTTACGGTCCTGGCGGGCATAACCGTAATAAGGTACCACAATAATAACTTTATGGGCCGAAGCACGCTTGGCGGCATCCACCATCAGCATTAATTCCATTAAGTTATCGGCCGGAGGAAAGGTAGACTGAATCAGGAAAACTTCGCAGCCACGAACCGATTCGTCGAAACTAGCGTGCATTTCGCCGTCGCTAAAACGGTTCAGGGTAATGGCGCCTAAACGGGTACCGTAGGCGGAGGCAATTTGTTCTGCTAAATACCGGGATGTAGTGCCGGAAAATATTTTGACCTGAGACATTATTATGTTGATTTTTGAAAGTGGAGCAGGAATATATAATAGTTATATTTAATATACAATATTACTACTGTCTACCAGCAATTCAAAATGCCTGTTAAAAAAAATAACAATGCGCTTCGTTCGGTTTTAACCAAGAATTGGCGCATTGTTAATCTTTCTTTGTTGTCCGACCAGGTTTCGAACCTGGACTCTTCTGAACCAAAATCAGACGTGTTGCCAGTTACACCATCGGACAATTTCCCGCTCTATTACTGTTTGGGAGCACAAATATACGGTGAACTTTTAAGAAACAAAATTTCTGCCTAAAAATTTTTTACCCCGCATTCATGATTTTTTCTAAGCGTGTATCATACAAAGTTTTAATTTCCGTTACCTGATAAAAATCTTCTCCATCTACGGTGCAGGCTCCGTTAGTTACTTGCCCTAAAGCCGTGTAAGGGACCTGCAGATTAGTTAATGCCTCTGCAAAAGCTTTTTGTTTATCGGCCGAAACCGAAACAACTACCCGACTCTGGCTTTCGCCGAATAAATAAGCATCTTTCCGGAAAGCAGTATCGGTTTTAATGGTAAAACCTAAATTATTCGGCATGGCGGCCTCCAGCAGGGCAATATACAAGCCACCATCCGCAACATCGTGCGCCGATTGAATTAGTTTTTCGGTTATTAATTGTTTTACACTTTGCTGTAGTTGATATTCTGTTTCCAGGTCAAAAGCTGGGGCCGGCGATAATTTCACATTGCAGTAAGAATACAGGTATTCCGAAGAGTTAATATCGTTTTCGGCTTTTCCTACCAGGTATATGAAATCGCCTTCCTTCTGGAAAGCCAGGGTCATCGCATTTTCTTTTTTCTCCAGCAAACCCAGCATACCAATAGTAGGCGTAGGAAATACCGGGCCTTCGTCGGAAGATTGGTTGTAAAAGCTCACGTTGCCGCCCGTTACCGGCGTCTCAAATTTTTCGCAGGCTTTTTTCATACCATTTATGGCCCCCACAAATTGCCAGTACACTTCCGGCACGTACGGGTTACCAAAATTTAAGCAGTTGGTAATGGCAACCGGCTCACCACCCGAACAAACAATATTGCGGGCTGCTTCGGCCACCGCAATGGCTGTGCCTTCTTCCGGGTTAGCGTTTACGTAGCGGCTGTTACAATCTACAGTAATGGCAATGGCTTTGTCGGTTCCCTTCACTTTAACCAAAGCAGCATCACTGGGAGCATTGGTGGTCATGGTGGCGGTGCCCACCATCGAGTCGTATTGGTTCGCTACCCAGCGGCGCGAACAAATATTAGGATGGCCCGCCAAATGAAACGCAATTTTCTTTAATTCTTCGGTAGAAGTCGGTTCCGTAACCTGGTCGATGGTGAATTGCTGTGCTTCTTTAAAATAAGCCGGTTCCCGGTATTCGCGGTGATAAACGGGCGCACCGCCACCCAGTACTAAATCTTCGGCCGGCACATCAGCAACTAATTCGCCGTGCATGTAATATTTTAAGCGTTTGGTATCCGTTACCACGCCAATCTGGGCGCAATACAAATCCCATTTATCGCAGATCTGCAGTATTTTTTCTTCCTGACCTTGATGCACCACAATGAGCATGCGTTCCTGGCTTTCGGAAAGTAGTATTTCAAACGGTACCATGTCTTGCTGGCGGGTAGGTACTTTATCCAGCCAAACATCCATGCCGCTTTCGCCTTTGGCACTCATTTCGGAAGTAGAACAGGTAATACCGGCGGCGCCCATATCCTGCATGCCCACCACACAGCCGGAGGCCAAAACTTCCAAGGTAGCTTCCAGTAATAATTTTTCCTGGAATGGATCGCCGACCTGCACCGAAGGTAATTTTTCGGCGGAGGCGGCCGAAATATCTTCGGAAGCAAAAGTGGCCCCGTGAATACCATCTTTACCGGTGGCCGAACCTACTATAAATACAGGGTTGCCTAAGCCGTGGGCCGTAGCCGAGGCCGTTTTGCCTACTTCCACGATACCCGCCGAAAAAGCATTTACCAAGGGGTTTACGTTGTAGCAATCATCAAAAAATAATTCGCCGCCTACGGTTGGGATACCAAAAGCATTGCCGTAATCGCCGATGCCTTTTACTACCCCGCGCAACAAACGCTTGGTTTTATCACTTTCCAAGTTACCGAAACGCAGAGAATTTAATTGCGCAATCGGGCGGGCGCCCATGGTAAAAATATCGCGGTTAATGCCGCCTACGCCGGTGGCGGCGCCCTGGTAAGGCTCTATGGCTGAAGGGTGGTTATGCGATTCTATTTTAAAAGAACAAGCCAAACCATCGCCGATATCTACTAAACCCGCGTTTTCTTCGCCGGCTTCCGCCAGCATGCGCGCCGATTTTTTGGGCAAAGTTTTGAGCCAGACAATGGAATTTTTGTACGAGCAGTGTTCCGACCACATCACCGAAAATATACTCAGTTCGGTAAAGTTAGGCGTGCGGCCTAATATTTCTTTAATTTTCTCGAATTCTTCGGGCAGAAGGCCTAGTTTTTTGGCAGTTTCTACGGTTGTGAGCTGTTGTTCCACCGGATCAGGTTTTTAATGAAGCCCAAAATTAGAGATTTATCTTTTACTGCCGGTAAAAAAATTACAGGGTTGTTAAGTTAGTGACATGTAATTGGTGAAAACAAAAAAAGAAAGCCTGAAAAACAAGCTTTCTTTTAAGATTCATAATAAATTATGCCCGTTACAAGCGATGCTTTACTTTAAAATTTAGTTATTAAAAGAACCAGGTTGCGGCCAGGCTAAATCCTTTATTCGTTGTTTTATCATCGTCATCTTCTCCTTCATAGGTTGGATAGAGGTTGCTGAGGCCTTTGGAATAAGTGGCGGTTACCAGAACCGGACCAACGCGGTATCCCGCTCCTAGGTTTAAACCTACATCGGTACGCCGCATATAAGAAGCATCTGCATCTAAATCATCATCTTCTGATATATTATTTTTGAACTTAATATCAAATTCCTCACTTTCCGAATCGCCACCAGAAGTTATTTCGTATTCTGATTTGCCGGAAAGGCCAAAGCCAATATAGGGGCCAGCATGTATCTGAAAGTTGCTTATTTTAATAGCAAGATTAAGTGGTATTTCCAAATAGTTTAAGGAACTCGTTGCTTTCATAGATTCACCACTCTCTTCTAATTCATATTTAGCACCTTCATTAGATAGCATCAAGCCGGTTTGGAGGCTAAGCGCTTCCACAAAGCTGTATTCAGCAGCCAGACCTACCTTATATCCTATTTTTGATTTAGTAGCATCTCGTTCTTCATCTTCATCATCGGAGTCTTCGAAGTTATAACCGAAACTGTTAGAACTCACACCTACTTTAACACCGAGTTTAAACTGGGCAAAAGAGGGTAAGCTGGCTAAGCTGAGCATAGCCAGGCTTAAAAGGGTAAATACTTTTTTCATGATTTTTTGGGTTAAATAGTTTGTTGATTATTTATTTGATACATACAAACTTACGGGCACAGAACCCCAGATAAAATACCGAGAAATGAGTATTTTTAACCTAAATGAATAGAAGGAAAAAAGATGGAAGAAAGAATTGGTATTCCGATCAGTTTCTGCACCACTAAAGCTTATTATCATAAAATTTCAAAATCAACGGGCTACTTTAATCTATATCAAGCTCGGGTTCAAAAGCATAGTATCTTTTTGAAAAAATACCGAAAGCACTTACAGAAAGGATAACAGTAATAAGATATAGAGGTGGTGAAGTAAGAAAGAAAAGTAAAAACACCATAAAAATAAAAAACACTATTCGGGCATAATTCCGGAGCGATTGCTTTTGCCGATAGAGAAGGGCATGCATCAAAAGCATAAAACTAATGCCCAGGGCAAATAATTGGCCTATAAATAAGAAGGTAGTAGTTATTGGTAAATACCGCAGCAGTAAAATTAATTCTGGTATTAAACAAAAGCCGTAAAAAACAGCCTGGTGCCCAAAGCGGCGAAAGTAATTATAAGGTAAGTTGCGGAGAAAGGTTAAATCTTTTTCCTGGAATAGCTGCACCCGCTGAATTAACATTACGTGCGACACTACTGCGGTCCAGAACCCGATTAGGGCGGGGCGTAAATCGTAAGCCGGGTAAGGATATATATAAAGAAAGGCGAGCAAAATGCTGCCCGAAAATAATTTAGTTAGAAAAAGCATTACTTTCTCCTGACCTAAAAGATAACGCAACCACCAAAAATAAACAGTATTGAAAGCGGGTATAAAACCGAATCTAAGAAAGAAGTTTGACTTCGGGTCTTTTTTTGTACCGGATAATTTCCGGTAAAAGAAAGTAGCGGAGAAAGAAGTTAGTATAATATTATATAATATAATCAGAACCCCGGCCAGATAATTCATTTGCCCAATGGCATACCCGACCATTAGCAAGGTATAAACTAAGGCCGGAAAATATAGTAGTATATGAACCCGGGCCAGATTATAAAGAAGTAATTGAGGTGGTAGCAGCGCTGCAACTTGCAGAAATGAGTTTTCAGGAGCGTTTAAGGTTTTATTGGTAAAGTTGAAGCACTTGAGGTAATATAAAAAGAATAGCAGAAGATCCACTACAATAAATACCGGAGAGCCAACCGCATCGGATAAAAACATAGGACTTACCAGCAGGGAAGGCGGGCTTTGTAAACCAAAGGCAAAAATAAAAACAGCTAAAAAGAAGCCGGCATTTTGGCGGTAGAACAATTTAACCACTACTTTTTGCAAAATATCTGGCAGTGCGCTCACTATTGGCTTGGGGTTAAAGTTTTGTTTTGCACGAGCCACGTAGCGGTAAAGGGTAGTTGGGGCATGCAAATATCCTGGTGAGAAGAAATTAAAAAGCTTACCCCATGGTGTTGCTGATATTCCAGAATAAGCTTATACATTAACTGCACGGTTTGCTCATCCAGGGTTATAAGTGGCTCATCCAATAAAATAATTTTAGGCTTACCCGTAAATGCCAAAATAAGCGAGAGCTTTTTTTGCATGCCGGATGAATAAGTACTTACCGGTTTATTTAGAAAAAGATCAGCCTGAAAAGTTTCTGTCAGTTCCTGAACCTGGGATTTAGGCGCTCGTTTAGCTTGTGCATATAAATGAATTAAATCCATGCCGCTCAGAAAAGCAGGGTACAAAGGTTCTGCTTCGCCGTAATTAATGTATTTCCGGTGCAAAACTGTTTCTTTAGAAAGTAAAATATCTGGTTCTAAGGTAATTTTGCCTTTATAAGCAAGTAAGCCGGCTAATACTTTAAAAAGCGTGGTTTTGCCCGATCCGTTACGGCCTTTAATCCAATGCAGCCCCGCGGGTATAGTTAATTCCGGTATTTGTAATATTACCTGGGAATGATAAGCTTTGCTAAAGTTGTTAAAAGCTAACATACATTTTTATATACTTATATTGGAATGTTATTCTTAACCCAAAGTCCGGAATATTATTGTATATTCGGGCTGTTATTCAACTCAAATGCCTAATTTATAATATAGCAAACCGCTGCAAAACTTTTATTCCAGCCCATTTGAAATAAGCAAATTTAGCGTTACTTTTGCCCCTTGAAACGCATACAGCATATAATATTTTAATCTATACTAATGGCAAATATTGGCAGAATTACCCAGGTTATTGGTCCGGTGGTGGACGTTAGCTTTGCGGGTGAAAACTCAAAATTACCTAATATCCTCGACGCAGTACAAGTAACCAAAGGTAATGGTCAGACCATTGTGCTGGAAGTACAGCAACATTTGGGTGAAGACCGGGTTCGTACCATTGCCATGGACTCGACCGAAGGTTTAACCCGGGGTGCGGAGGTAACAGACTTAGGATCTCCTATTAAAATGCCTACCGGCGACGATATAAAAGGCCGTTTGTTTAACGTAGTAGGCGAAGCTATTGATGGCATTGCCCAGCCCAGAAGTACCGGTGGTTTATCTATTCACCGCCATGCTCCCCGTTTTGAAGATTTAGCAACTTCTTCGGAAGTTTTATATACCGGTATTAAAGTTATCGACTTACTGGAACCTTATGTAAAAGGTGGTAAAATTGGTTTATTTGGGGGTGCCGGGGTAGGTAAAACCGTATTGATCATGGAGTTGGTAAACAACATTGCCAAAGCTTACGGTGGTTTATCGGTATTTGCCGGTGTTGGCGAGCGTACCCGCGAAGGCAACGACTTACTGCGCGAATTCCTGGAATCGGACGTAATTAAATACGGTGAAGAGTTTAAGCACTCCATGGAAAGCGGCGGTTGGGATTTAACCAAAGTAGATGCCGAAGCCCTGAAAGATTCTAAAGCAACCTTAGTGTTTGGCCAGATGAACGAGCCACCAGGAGCCCGGGCCCGGGTAGCTTTATCGGGATTAACCGTAGCCGAAAGCTTCCGCGATGGCGATGGTACCGGTGCTGGTCGGGATATTCTTTTCTTTATTGATAATATTTTCCGCTTCACCCAGGCTGGTTCCGAAGTATCGGCACTTTTAGGCCGGATGCCTTCGGCGGTAGGTTACCAACCAACGCTAGCTACCGAAATGGGGGCCATGCAAGAGCGGATTACTTCTACCAAACGCGGTTCCATTACTTCTGTACAAGCAGTTTATGTACCGGCGGATGATTTAACGGACCCGGCTCCGGCAACTACGTTTGCCCACTTGGATGCTACTACCGTACTGAGCCGTAAAATTGCAGAATTAGGTATTTACCCGGCCGTGGACCCGTTGGATTCTACATCCCGCATCCTGAATGCGCATACTTTAGGTGACGAGCATTACAACACCGCCCAACGCGTAAAAGAGACCTTGCAACGTTACAAAGAATTGCAAGATATTATTGCCATTCTGGGAATGGATGAATTGTCGGAAGAAGATAAATTAGTGGTACACCGCGCCCGCCGGGTACAACGTTTCTTATCGCAGCCATTCCACGTAGCTGAGCAGTTTACCGGTTTAAAAGGGGTATTGGTTGATATCAAAGATACCATCAAAGGTTTTAACGAAATCATGGATGGTAAATACGATCATTTACCGGAATCAGCCTTTAACCTGGTAGGCAGCATCGAAGATGCCGTTGCCAAAGGCGAAAAGTTAATGGCCGAAACCAGATAATTAATTAGTTAAGAGTTAAGAGTTATGAGTTAAGGGATGAATAAACCTGGAAGCTTTTAACTCTTAACTTTAAACTCATAACTCAAAAAAATGTATTTAGAAATCATCACTCCGGATAAAAGTGTTTTTGCCGGCGAAGTAGCTTCAGCCCAGTTTCCGGGCGTACAAGGTTCCTTTGAGGTTTTAAATAATCATGCACCTTTAATTAGTACTTTAGAAAACGGACGTATCCGGGTTACTTCGGCTAATGGCAACCAGTTTTTTCAGGTTGATGGGGGAGTAGTAGAAGTACTAAACAATAAAATAACGGTTTTAGCGGAAGCCATTACCGAGTAAATACTTATTTATAAATTTACCAAAGCCTTATGCCTGTGCGTAAGGCTTTTTGTTTTTTATCGTATACCGTACGCTACTAAAGCTTTATTTACCTGCTTATCTTTGTTCTTTGGTTATTACTTATTTAACAATATGCCTGATAAAACCGCTGCCCTGATAAAGAGATATTTCCCCGCTATTACCGATAAACAAGCCGGACAATTTGAGCAACTGGAACAATTGCTGCGGGAATGGAACAGTAAAATAAATGTAATATCCCGGAAAGATACCGAGGAGATTGCCACCCACCATATATTACATTCTTTGGGTATTGCGCAGGTTATTCAGTTTCCGGCGGGCAGCACGGTTCTGGATGTAGGAACCGGTGGTGGTCTGCCCGGTTTACCTTTGGCTATATTCTTTCCGGAGGTAAAATTTCATTTGGTTGATTCAATCGGCAAAAAAATACATGTGGTGCAGGAAATAGCCCACACCCTGCATCTGCATAATGTAAAAGCAACGCACACGCGGGCCGAGCAGTTATCGGAAAAGTACGATTTTATTGTTAGTAGGGCCGTAGCGCGTTTAGCCGAGTTTCATACCTGGATTCAGAACAGATTCAAGAAATCGGAGGAAGTTAATCGGGGCTTGTATTACCTGAAGGGCGGCGATTTAACCGAAGAAATAGCCGAATCCGGATTAGTTACCGAGCAGTTTAACCTAAGTCATTATTTTCAAGAAGATTTTTTTCAGACTAAAAAAGTAGTATTTGTACCGGTTACAACCGTTTGATATTCAATAAACTTAAAATTTAAATATAGTTTCGGAAATATTAAAAATTATTTATATTTGGTAAACTTAAAGTTCTATGGCTATGATCGATTTATCACTCGAAAAAAGTAAAGTATTACAACCCGGCTTTATGGCAAAAGTGTACGGCTGGATGTCTTTGGCATTGGCCATTACGGCGGTTACCTCTACGCTCGTGGCTTCTTCGGATTTCTTGTTAGCGCTAGTCTTTTCCAATAAATTTACCTTTTATGGCATCCTGATTGCCGAAGTGCTGCTGGTATTATATATCGGCCGGAATTTAATGAATATGGCTTCGGGTACGGCTGCCCTGTTTTTTCTTTTTTACGCTTTCCTGAATGGCATTACCTTATCCGTTATTTTTCTGGCTTACACCAGTACTTCTATAGCTTCTACTTTTTTAGTAACAGGCGGCACTTTTGGCGCCATGAGCCTTTACGGCTACTTTACCAAGAAAGACCTGAGTTCGTGGGGAAATATCATGTTAATGGCCTTAATCGGTTTAATAATAGCTTCGGTGGTAAACCTGTTCTTCTACAACGATATATTATACTGGATTTGTTCGGGGGCCGGGGTATTGATTTTTGTAGGGCTAACCGCTTACGATACCCAGAAAATAAAAGCTATTGGCATGATGCAGGAAGAAGGCTCCGAAGAAGAAAAGAAAACTTCCTTACTAGCCGCCCTATCCTTGTACCTTGATTTTATAAATTTATTTTTATACTTGCTCCGCTTTTTTGGCAACCGGAGATAACGGCTTTGCCGAACCGGAAGCAAAAAAGATGGCCCGCAAGCCATCTTTTTTGCTTTTTTAGAGATTGGTGGTAATAAATTCTACGGCGCGTAGATCGGGGTAATACAGATTTTTGCGGAAGTTAATCGTAAAGCCGCCGTGCCCGCCATTTAAAGGCATTTCCAGGTAAAAATACGGGTTAGTTTTTGCTTCGGGTACCGGAAAACACTCCGGCGACAAAAAGGGATCGTTCCGGGCATTTACCAATAAAGTCGGTATCCGGATTTGCGGTAAAAACTGCCGGGAACTGCAACTCTCATAGTATTCTTCCGCACTCTTATATCCATGAATAGGTGCGGTAAAACGTTCGTCGAATTCCGGAAAAGATTTTAATTTTTTAAATCCTTCCAGGTTCATTTCATCCGGCATTAAAGCTAGTTTGTCAGTGAGTTTCTGATGCAGCGATTTTAAAAAACGCTGCATATATACCTGGTTCTCCCAACTCGCCATTTTTTTAGATGCACTGCTTATGTGACAAGGCACCGAAAAAACAACGGCCCGCTTTACCTCTTTGGGCACCTGATCGGGGTATTTGCCTAAATAATGTAAGGTAATATTGCCGCCCATACTAAAACCCAGCAGGTATATCTGTTGGTATTTATGCGTACTAAGCACGTGTTCTACCACCAAGTGCAAATCGTCGGAAGCGCCCATGTGGTACATTCGGAGTAATTTATTCGACTCCCCGCTGCAACTCCGGAAGTTCCAGGCCAGGGCATCCAGGCCAGCCCGGTTCATTTCTTTTACCATCCCTTTTATGTAAGGCCGGTCGGCACTACCTTCTAAACCGTGGGAAATAATGGCGAGGCTCGAGCTGCCCACTTCCGACCAGTCCAGATCCAGAAAGTCGCCATCGGGTAGTAAGATGCGTTCCCGGCGGTAATAAACGTCTTTTACTTCCCGGAAAAGACCCGGGATAATGGTTTGCACATGACCATTGAATAAATAAAACGGACCGCCGGCATAGGCAGAAGGAATGACGGGCATAGCAAACTGATTTTATCCGGTGCAAATTACAAATTACAATCTTTTTGTTTTTAAATATTGCACAAAGAATATCGGAAGCAAATTAAACTAGATGCTGGTTAAATAACTTCAATAGATATTCCGAAATATCTAACCGATGGGTAATGTAAGCTAATACTTTAATCAAGAGATATTTAGCGTAAATTTTAATTCTTAGTTTGGAAAACAAAGAATTGTTACCTACATTTGCAAACTCATTAAGAAAGACTAATAAAATTTTATATAAACTTATTTATGGCTAATCATAAGTCGGCATTAAAAAGAATCAGAGCGAACGACGCAAAACGTGAATTAAACAGATACCAGGCGAAAACAACCCGTACTTTTGTTAAAAGACTAAAAGGTACTACGGATCAAGCCGAAGCACAAGAGCTTTTCAAAAAAGTTTCTTCTATGCTGGATCGTTTAGCTAAAAGAAATATTATTCACAAAAACAAAGCTGCTAATAACAAATCTAAATTAGCAAAACACGTGAATACGTTAGCTGCTGCTGCCGCTTAATTCAAAATAGGTTTTTAGTCTTTTATTTGCTTTAAAGAAGAATATCCTGTTTTCTTATTTTGTAAGCCTTACCTGCTGGTAAGGCTTTTTTTGTGCGGGTATTTGTGCCAGGTGCAACTTACACATGCGTTATTGCTCTACAACCCCAGATCTCGCCAGCAAGCCGCTGCAACTAGGTTGAATTACACCCAACACGTTTTCAAAATGTGCCGGGTTGCACAAGTATCTAAAGGGGAAAAGATATTGCTTTGCTTTAATTTTTGTTCCACAATAGCCAACTTTTCCAGTTTATAAATAATTCTTGATTATATAGATTACCTAACTATTGTTCCGGTACTGTTTTTCTAATATGTTTAGGCCAAACATCTTGCAGTTTCTGAGCCGTTAAAGGTTTATTGACGAAATACTGTATTCCGATCTCCCTGGCTCTTTCTATATCAACGGCAGCTAAAGAAGTGGTTAAAACTACTACTTGCGGGGCAGATTGCTTGTCCAGATTCATTTGCTGAAAGGCTTCAAAAAAGGCAAAACCATCCATAACCGGCATTTTAATGTCCAGCAATATAAGCTCCGGATATACTGCTTCAGTTTGAAAATGCTGCTCCATAACCTCCAACCCCTGTTGACCATTCCGCGCCAACAAAACCTGATGGGCAATATCTAATTTATTTATAAGCTGCTGGTGAAGAAAAGTAGAAGTTTGATTATCATCTACTAATAAGATACAATTCGCTTTTAGCATAATGAATAAAGTAAAAGTATTTCCATACTTTGCAATAGGTTAACTTCACTCTTTGACAACAAAGATAGCTAGATTAGTTCCGGAACCAGGAAGTTATTTTCAGGGTTAATTTATCCTGATTTAATTTAAGTAATAGCCCTGCTTAGCGTAATGGTAGTACTATCCGGTTCTTTCTGTTTGCAGATTGTATATACAATCCAATACCTGGTTTTCTCCTGTTTTATGAGCCTGTCACTAAAGAAAAGTTTAAATTAAGGATGAACTGAAAATTAATGCTTATATATATACATGAAATTGCCTAAGCCATTAATCATTATCTCTGATCTAAAAGTTTGCATTCTGGTAACAGAGCCGTAAATAATCCAGTATGCCCTACTACAGTCTTCCTTTTCCGCTGGAAAAAAGAATGTTTATTTAACCTGCTATGGATTATAATAGTATCTCATCTTCTTCTGAACATATTAACCCGGAAGCACCCTTGCCATTTGAGCGGGTATTTGAATCGCTGCCTATTCTTTATCTGCTGCTCTCCCCAGATTTTTATATTGTAAATGCCAGCGAAGAGTACTTAAAAGCCACTTTAACCCAGCGGGACAAGATTGTAGGTAAGTATATTTTTGAAGCTTTTCCCGATAATCCGGGAAACCTGGAAGCGAATGGAGTAGCCAACGTACGAACTTCTTTGGAGCAGGTACTCCTTTCGCGGAAACCGCACCAAATGGCCTGCCAACGCTACGATGTGCCCCACCCACAGGAGGCCGGAGCCTTCGTGACCCGCTACTGGTTGCCCACCCATACGCCTATTTTTAACCCGCAGGGAGAAATAAGTTATATTCTGCAGCATCTAACAGATGTTACGGAAAAAGTTCAAACAGAAATTCAGTTGCAAGTAAGCCAGGAGAAAGAAAGAATGGCTTTAGCCGAAGCAGAGCAACAACGCGCTCGCCTGGAAAAGTTTTTATTGGAAATGCCTGCCGCTATTTGTGTTTTTTCCGGACCCGATTTTGTTTTTGATTTTGTGAATCCGCGCTATCAGCAATTATTTCCGGGGCGAGAAATAATAGGTAAACCGCTATTAAAAGCTGTGCCCGAGATAGCCGGGCAACCTATCGCCCAAGTTTTACAGGAGGTTTACCAAACGGGTAAAACCTCGGAAGGAAAAGAAGTACGCATTCCCTTAGCGTCCTACGATGGTGGGCCGCTGGTAGATCATTATTTTAATTATATCCAACAAGCCCGTTATAACGACCAAGGCCAGGTGGATGGCATTATGACCTTTGCCTACGACATAACGGAATTGGTGCTAGCCCGAAAAGCAATTGAACAGCGGGAATTAGACTTGCAGGAACTTAATAAAGAACTAGCTACTACCAGCCGGGAAGTTTGGAATGTGTACCAAGCCCTTCTGCAGGCCCAGGAAGCCTTGCAGCACTTAAACAATGAGCTGGAAGAAAGAGTTATTATTCGCACCCAGGAACTTAAATTGGCGCAGCAGGAAACCCTACGGCACCAGGAGCGCTTGGAAGCTTTAATTATGCAGGCTCCGGCGCCAATAGTTATTCTGGACGGTCCGGATTTAATTTATGAGTTAGTTAATCCGGCTTACCAGCACATCTTTTCTGGCCGGGAGTTAGTAGGAAAACCCTTACTGGAAGCTTTGCCGGAAATAAAAGAGACTTCTCTGGAACGTATTATTCAGGAGGTGTACAATACGGGAGAAACCTTTGTAGCCCGAGAAATGCGCTTGCATTTAGCCCGTACCGAGGCCGGAGGCTTGGAAGAAATGTACTGGACTTTCACTTACCAGGCGCGCCGGAATATGAACGAGCAAGTAGATGGAATATTAGTGTTTGCGCACGAGGTGACCGACCAAGTGCTGGCTCGCCAGAAAACCGAGGAGAACGAAAAACAGCTGCGTACGCTTTTAGAAAGTATTCCCCAAATGACCTGGACGAATGCCCCTACGGGAGAAATGCTATATTTTAACGAGCGCTGGCAAGATTATACCGGCTTAGCTAAAGAGCAGCTCCGGGGACCGGGTTGGTCGCAAGTTCTGCACCCGGACGAATTTACCGCTACCCTGGCAGCCTTTGAACAAGCATTGCAAAGCGGAGAAATCTTTGAGCGGGAGAATCGGCTCTTACGCCGTTCGGACGGAACGTACCGCTGGCATTTAAGCCGGGCCTTGCCGCTGCGTAACGCGCAAGGGAAGATTACCCTGTGGGTGGGAACGGCTACGGAGGTGCATGAACAAAAAATACTGGAAACAACTTTGCAGCAAACGGCCCACCAGCTAACAGAGGCTAACCGGAAACTTTATCTCACCAATGAGCAACTCAGTTACACCAATATAGACCTGGATAATTTTATCTATACTGCTTCGCACGATTTAAAATCTCCCATTCTTAATATAGAAGGCCTCTTAGAGGTGCTCATGGATTATCTTTCTCCCGCTGATCTGCAATCGGGACAGGTGCAACAAGTTCTGGAATTGATTAACGATTCCGTAGAACGTTTTAAGCGCACCATTGCTGACCTGACTGAAATTACGCAGTTACAGCGTAACACAAATGTGATTTCCGCGGTAAATTTAGCCGAGGTGGTGGAGGAAGTAGTGTTGGATTTGCAACCGCAAATAAATGAGGCCGACGCCCAATTAAACATTGATGTAACGCACTGCCCAACCTTTACTTTCTCGGCCAAAAACTTAAGAAGCATTGTTTTTAATTTACTTTCCAATGCTATTAAATACCGTTCGCCGGAGCGGAAGCCCGTAGTTAAAATTAGTTGCCGGGAAGAAGCCACCGCCTTGGTGTTCACCGTAGAGGATAATGGCTTAGGCATGAATTTAAAAGAGGATACCCAATTATTTTCTTTGTTCCGCCGGTTGCACGACCACGTAGAAGGATCGGGTATCGGGTTGTTTATGGTGAAAAGAATGATGGACAATGCCCAAGGAAAAATCGAAGTTGTAAGCCAGATAGGAGAGGGTTCCACCTTTACGCTTTACTTCCCCAAATCCGCAGCCGAATAATCTAATATGGGTTTTTATTATTTAATTATTTATTTTTGGAGGATGTATCCTTTATTTTTCCGGACTGCTTTTTAAAATCATGAAAAAATTAAAAAAGATTTTGCTGGTGGATGATGACCAGGTGAATAATTATTTAAACCAAAAATTATTACAAGGTTTTAAGATTGCGGAAGAAATAAAGGTATTAACAAATGGCAAACTGGCATTCGATTATATCCTGGAGAATTGTGCGGAAACCAATGAGTCCTGCCCGAATCTCATTATTCTGGATCATCATATGCCCGTAATGGATGGAATGGAATTGATGGAGGCCCTGCATAGCAATGGTATTATAACGCGTATGGACGTGGTCTTTTTATTATTAGCCATTCAAACCAAGCCGGAAGAACAAGAAGTTTTTCGAAAATTGGGCGTCCAGGAGTTTACTTCCAAACCTTTATCCAAGAAGCGGGTATTTGAGGCCTACGAAAAATACTGGGCCGGCGACACGGTGAAAGATCACACGAAAGAATAGCTCGAGATGGAAGCAATAATATAACTACGTATAAGGAGGAATTAATATTTATACTACACAAAAAGGCCAGGGGTAATTTTACCGCTGGCCTTTTTGTGTAGTATAAATATAAGTTACGTTTGCTGGTATCTGCTCTTCGAAACAGGAAGCGTTATTTACCGCGGCTTAACTTAATGGTGTTGGCACTTTTGTGTTCCTTAACCGGTATACTGGTAATATTAACCACTACATCGCCGCTGGCTAAATAGCCTTTCTCCGTTAATAAAGCCCGGAACTCCGAAATCATATCGTCGGTAGAATTTACTTCTTTATCGTAAACAAAGCCACGCACACCCCATACCATATTTAACTGGTTCAGCAGTTCAGGGTTATCTGTAAAGGCAAATATCAAGGATTTTGGCCGGTGTTTAGCCGTATGGAAAGCTGTATAGCCCGAACGGGTCATGCAAACAATGGCTCGTGCTTCCGTATCGCGGGCCAGCGAACATCCGTTAGCAATCACCATTTTGCTGTAAAAAGAAGGTGCGGCCGGGGTTAACGACGGGAATTTGTTAAATACTTCGCCGTGGGCTTCTACCGAGGCAATCGTGCGGCTCATGCTCCGGATGGTCTCTACCGGGTAAGCACCAGCTGCCGTTTCGGCGCTCAGCATAACGGCGTCAGCCCCGTCTAAAACGGCATTCGCAACGTCGTTGGTTTCGGCTCGCGTAGGCCGGGCATTGGTAATCATGCTTTCCATCATTTGAGTAGCAATAATCACGGGTTTGCCAGCCTGGTTGCATTTCTCTACCATCATTTTCTGCAGCATCGGTACATCTTCGGCTTTAATTTCTACGCCCAGATCGCCCCGGGCCACCATAATGGCATCGGTAGCCGCAATAATCTCATCTATATTTTTGATGGCTTCGGGTTTCTCGATTTTGGCTACTACCAACGTTTTTTTGCCTCGTTCCCGGATGATTTTTTTAATATCAGCAATGTCCTCGGCCCGGCGCACAAAAGAAAGTGCTATCCATTCTACGTTATTGTCTAAACCAAAATGCAGGTCTTCAATATCTTTTTCGGTTAAGGATGGAGCAGAGACGGCGGTGTCGGGTAAATTAATCCCTTTACGGGGTTTAACCGGGCCGCCGTATATTACCACTACATCTACTTCTTTGTTTTTATCGGTGGCTAACACCCGCAGTTCTATTTTACCATCGTCAATCAGGATGGCATCGCCGGGGTTCACATCTTTGGCCATGTCTTTATAAACCGTAGATAAGCGGGTGGCGGTACTAACCGAATCATCACAAACCAGCTTTAACTGGTCACCGGCTTTTATTTCTACCTGGCCGTTCTCCACATCCCCTAACCGGATTTTAGGTCCTTGCAAATCTTGCATCAGGCAAACGTTGGAACCTAAATCCTGATTTAGCTGGCGAACCATTTCCACTACATTTTGGTGGTCAGCATGTTTACCGTGCGAAAAATTGAGGCGGAATACGTTTACACCTTCTTTCATCAATGCCTGAAGCATTTCGGCGTTATTACTGGCGGGGCCAACGGTAGCGATGATCTTGGTTTTGTTAAATGTTACTTCCATAATTTGTGTTAAAACATCAGGTTCTCCTTAAATTTAAGAGAGCTAGGGTCAAATTTCTTTACGTACTGAATAAGGGGCACCAGCTTAAAACGGTTTAAGAGCTCCTGCTGGTAAAATTCCGTTAAAGCACCGGTAATCTGAATAATGTAATCGTATTCTTTTATGTCGGGGACCAGAAAAGGTTTCTTTAACGTGCACAAATCTACAGATTTATTACGTAAAAGCCGGATAGCCGTATGTTCCGTCAGGTGCAGGTAGTTAGAAATAACCAGGCGGCCTTTATTAAAAAAATCGTAACTGAGATCTTGTTGTTTAATAAGCCGGAGATTAAAGTATTTATTTAGTGCCCATGCAAGTTTATGTTCTTTACTGGAAGAAACCAAACCAAAAAGGTCAAAATCATAGTCATATTCTACTTCCAGCTTAAATGTTTTCATATAACCAATTTAATAATGTAAGAAAAGCGCAGCAGGCAGAGCACCTGTTTTATTGGGAGCCTAAAAATAAGCAGGTATTCTTATAATTGCACGACCAGACGGCGAAAACATTTTTCCACAAGTTATAAAGATAATTTTTTTTGACATTGTGTTTTTAAATCTCTTAATTTGCGGAGTATTTCAAAAAAATTTAAACGAAAATGTCAGAAATCGCAGAAAAAGTTAAAGCTATTATCATTGATAAACTGGGCGTTGAAGAATCTGAAGTAACTCCAGAAGCGAGCTTTACTAATGACTTAGGTGCCGATTCTTTGGATACCGTGGAGTTAATCATGGAATTTGAAAAAGAATTTAACGTATCTATCCCCGACGATCAGGCCGAAAATATTGGTACCGTTGGTCAGGCGATCAGCTACCTGGAAGAGCACGCCAAATAATATTACCTTCCTGAAAAAAAACTTTTCTTAATTTTTCCAAACTTATCTACCCTCTGCTAGCTTATGGAGCTTAAGCGAGTTGTTGTTACCGGCCTCGGTGCGCTCACCCCCATTGGTAATACTGTTTCTGAATATTGGACAGGCTTATCAAATGGGGTGAGTGGTGCGGCGCCTATAACCCGATTTGATGCCAGTAAATTTAAAACACAGTTTGGCTGTGAGTTAAAGAACTATGATCCCGAAAATTACTTCGATCGGAAGGAAGCGCGGAAGATGGATCCGTTTACGCAGTTTGCCATAATTGCCAGCAATGAAGCCATTGCGGATGCGGCGCTGCTCGATAACGTGAACAAAGATCACGTGGGCGTTATTTGGGGATCAGGTATCGGCGGCTTAAAAACCTTTCAGGACGAGTGTATTCAGTTTGGTACCGGCGATGGCACCCCCCGTTTTAATCCCTTTTTTATTCCCAAAATGATTGCCGACAGCTCGTCGGGCAACATTTCTATTAAAAACGGCTTCCGAGGCCCTAATTTTGTTACTACTTCGGCTTGTGCCTCTTCTTCCGACTCTATCGTTACTGCTTATAACTATATCCGTTTAGGTATGGCCTCCGCTATAGTCACGGGTGGTTCTGAGGCTGCTATTACGGCCGCCGGCGTGGGTGGTTTTAATGCGCTGAAAGCCATGAGCGAACGCAACGACGACCCCACCACGGCTTCCCGGCCGTACGACAAAGACCGGGATGGGTTTGTTTTGGGTGAAGGTGCCGGTGCTATAATTTTAGAAGAATACGAGCATGCTAAAGCGCGGGGCGCTAAAATTTATGCCGAAATAATTGGCGGTGGTTTATCGTCGGATGCGTATCATATTACCGCGCCGGACCCGAACGGAGAAGGAGTGGTGCTGGTAATGCAAAATGCCCTGCGCGATGCCGGTATTAAGCCCGAAGAGGTAGATTATATAAATACCCACGGCACGAGTACGCCTTTAGGCGATGGGGCAGAGGTAACGGCTATTCAAAAGGTTTTCGGCGAACATGCTTATAATTTAAATATTAGTTCTACCAAATCCATGACCGGGCACCTTTTAGGCGGCGCCGGGGGTATTGAGGCCGTAGCCGCTATTCTGGCTATCCAAAATAATATCGTGCCGCCCACTATCAACCATTTTGAGCACGACGAAACCATCGACCCTAATTTGAATTTTACTTTTAATAAAGCCCAGGCGCGCGAGGTTAAAGTTGCTTTAAGTAATACTTTTGGTTTTGGGGGACATAATACTTCGGTTATTTTCCGGAAAATAGCGCAGTAGCAAGAGGAAAAATACCCGGTATAATTTGGTGTTCAAACTTTTTTATAAATTTTTTCGGAAAGACCGGGCTTTTATCAAAGCCATCACCAATGTAACCAACATTGCGCCGGATAACGTGTATCTGTATACGCTGGCCCTGACGCATACTTCGTATGTGAGGCAAAATACCGGCGGTAAACAAGAAACCAACGAGCGCCTGGAATTTCTGGGCGATTCTATCTTGGGAGCGGTAATTGCCGAGTTTCTTTTTAAAAAGTTTCCTTACAAAGACGAAGGTTTCTTAACCGAGATCCGTTCCCGAATTGTAAACCGCGAATCCCTCAATCATATTGCCGTGCGCATTGGCTTAAATGCCCTGGTTAAGATAGACCAGAATAATTACAATGCCCGTTACAAATCCATTAACGGCAACGCTTTAGAAGCTTTGGTAGGTGCCATTTACCTGGATAAAGGCTATAAGACTACGAAAAAGTTTATCCTGGATAAACTGATTAAACCGCATTTTGACCTGCCGACTCTCGTCAACACCACTTCTAATTTCAAGAGTAAATTAATTGAATGGGCACAGGGGCAAAACAAAAACGTGCGTTTTGAAATTGTGCAGCAAAAGCAATCCGGCAACGTAGCCGAATTTACCGCCGAGGTGCTCCTGGACGATAAAGCCATTGCCACCGGAGCCGGCTTCTCTAAGAAGAAAGCCGAGCAATCGGCTTCCGAAAAGGCCTTAGCGGCCTTAAAGATTAATTAATTCTACTATATATTTCGCTTAATTTGTATAAGTCTGTTAACTTGGTGCTTTGCTCTTCGTTATAGGAATTTATGCAAACTACCCTTAAAATTGCCGGTGCCGCCCTCAACCAAACGCCCATCGACTGGGCCAACAATCTTCAGAACATACAAGATGCTATACGCCTGGCGCAAGCGCAGGAAGTAGCTATTTTGTGTTTGCCCGAACTCTGTATTACCGGTTACGGCTGCGAAGATTTATTCTTAAGCCCTTGGTTACCGGAATTTGCTTTCGAGAAATTATTGGAAGTAAAAGACTGGTGCGAAAATATAACGGTTTGTGTGGGAGTCCCACTGCGGGTATTCGGTCAGGTTTTTAATACCGCTTGCGTTATTAAAAATAAAGAAATAATTGGTTTTACCGCGAAGCAGTTTTTAGCGAATGATGGCGTACATTACGAGCCCCGGTGGTTTACTTCCTGGCCGGCAAACGAAATCCGAAATTTCGAAATGCTGGGCCAGACTTACCAGATTGGCGATATTATTTACGAGGAGCAAGGCGTAAAATATGCTTTTGAAATTTGTGAAGATGCCTGGCGCCCGGATAATGTGCGTCCGGCCGCCCGCCACTTGGAAAAAGGGGTGCAGCTGATTATTAATCCGAGTGCGAGCCATTTTGCCATGAGCAAAACCGATCTGCGCTACAAATTGGTGCTGAACGCTTCTAAAAGATTTAATTGCAGTTATCTTTATTGTAATTTGCTCGGCAACGAAGCCGGCCGCATGATTTACGATGGGGAAATATTAATTGCGCAAAACGGTAATTTAATCTCCCGCAATTATTTATTAAGCTTTAAACAGGTTGATTTAGAAGCGGCCGAAGTTTCTTTTTCTCATCCTTTACCGCCCGCCGAAGCCATTACGGAGTTACCTCCCATTGATGAAAACAAAGAGTTTATTGCGGCTATTAGTTTGGCTTTGTTCGACTACCTCCGGAAAAGTAAAAGTAAAGGCTATGTGCTCTCGTTAAGCGGCGGCGCAGATTCATCGGTCTGTGCGGTAGCAGTGGCGGAAATGATCCGACGGGCAGTATGCGAAGTAGGCCTGGATGATTTTGCGGCGCGTACGCGCGTTTTAAAACCCGAAGATATAGCCGAACTAAAAAAAATGCCGGAAGGAGAAGCGGACCAGGTAAAAGCCATTTGCGCGCGTTTTTTAATTTGTGCCTACCAAGCTTCCCGCAATTCTTCGGAAGATACTTTTCAATCGGCAGCAGGTTTAGCTGCCTCTATTGGGGCGGTTTTTTATAATTGGTTTATCGATGATGAAGTAGCCGGTTATACCGATAAAATTGAAAAAGCTATTGGCCGGAAATTATCCTGGGAAACCGATGATGTTACGTTACAGAATATTCAGGCCCGGGTACGCGCGCCGGTAATCTGGATGCTGACAAACCTGAGTGGCTCTTTGTTAATGGCGACTTCTAACCGGAGTGAAGCTTCGGTAGGGTATGCCACCATGGATGGCGATACGGCGGGCAGTATTTCGCCACTGGCCGGCGTGGATAAAGCTTTTCTGCGGCAATGGCTCGTGTGGGCGCAGCAGGAGTTGGGCTACATAGGTTTGCAATACGTAAATAACCTGCAGCCTACCGCCGAGTTGCGGCCTGCCGAGAAAGCCCAGACCGATGAAAAAGATTTAATGCCTTACCCTATTTTAAACCAGATTGAGCGGCTGGCTTTTTACGAACGGTTGTCGCCGCGGCAGGTTTACGAAAAAATGCAGGGGGTTGAAGCGGATGATTTATTAAAGCTGCACATCAGGCGGTTCTTTACTCTTTGGAGCCGCAACCAATGGAAACGCGAGCGTTACGCCCCGGCTTTTCATCTGGATGATTACAACGTAGACCCGCGCAGCTGGCTGCGTTTCCCAATATTAAGTGGTAATTACCAGGACGAGATGGATTTCTAACAAATAATGCAATCTTATGCCAATCTTAATGTTCCGTTCAAAACTGCAGTTATCTAAATGCCGGATAAACCTTGTGTTCTGGTAGTCTGCCGAATATATTTTAAAGAAGGACCAGCGTTTTTGAATTAAGTCGGTGGGGACAGTTGAAGAAGTGAAAGGCAAATCAAAGTAAAAGCTATACGGTTGGCATTTTTCATACGGGTGATGATGCGAGGTCAGGAAACCAGAATACGAAGTTTATATTTTTAACAACGTACTGGGTTTCGCGGCGGCGGAACTGCCGTATAGGCGTAGTTGAGCAGAGCTATTTTAAGCTTTTTTCTTGGAAAGAACTTTCACAAGGATATACTTTCGATCTGACCCGTCAGCAAGTGGATTTTCTACTTTCTCTATTCTTACTTTTAAGGTGTAAACAAAGCCTTCTTCATATAGAAACCCTTCAATCTGATTGTAAAAAAAATGCCAGTTGTTAGTACCTACTTGATCACCTTCTTGGGTCAGGTAACAATTAAATACACCTTCTCCTTGGCAAGACTGTCTATAGTAATTCACACGCATGAGGGTTTCAGATGCGTCTAGCTCTTCTTTCTTGCAAGCAGTTAATGCTAAGAATAAAGTAAGTGAGAAGATAAGATTTCTCATTTATTTAAAATTTAATTTACTGAATGACCCAAAAAGCAGGACAATGGTTGCATAAGTACATTCGAGTTGTGCCTAACGAGCCACGGCTAAGAAGCGTTTTAATGCTTTCTAGCTGTTGTTGGCAGGCGTACTTTTTAATTCAAGTCCAGTACAATTTTGATATTTTCTTTTATTTTATTTTTAGTTGTCTCATCTAACTGACCAATTCTGTGCATAAGTCTGGAGTTATCAATAGCCCTGATTTGGTCAATCATTATGTCACAATCTTCTTTTATGTTCGCCATTCCTCTTGTTAGATGAACTCTTAATATGTCTGACTCAGGCTGGATATTAGTGGTTATGGGGCAAACTATCGTAGAAGGATGAGATTTGTTCAAGAGGTCTGTCTGGATAATAACCACAGGTCGTACTTTTCCCGTTTCGGTTCCTATCCTTGGATTCAAGTCAGCAATCCACAGTTCAAACTGCTTAACCTTCATCTTCCAAGGCTTCAAATTCTGCTAATACCGAAAGAGATTCTCCTGCAACCAACTTCGACTCGTTTTCAAGTTGCTTGGCTAGAAGCTTTCTTTTTTGAAGCTTGTTATAAAACTCTAAAGCTTCATTGATATATCTGTTTCTATTCTTGTGTACTTTAGCTAGAATATTCTCCGTATCCTGGAAAATACTGTCTTCCAATTTTAAAGATAGGTTTTTCATACTTGTCAGTTTTACACAAAAGTATACTCTTTTTGTATATACTACAAATCTTTCCTTTTGTTGTTATGCATGCCTGCCAACGTCTAGTATAAACGACGGGCGAGGCCGTCGGCCGAAGGCTGACGTTTATACCTTGTTGGCACAAGTTGTTTTTATTCTTTATCCATTTCTAGCCACAACTCTTCTTCAATTACCTCAAACACAT
>Ga0210040_10001572_pt1 | contig 34142 bp, 20 predicted proteins | sample CryGeyCG12114_NA_FD_185462 | JGI IMG/M metagenome (GOLD analysis project Ga0210040, IMG submission 185462) | Groundwater microbial communities from aquifer - Crystal Geyser CG19_WC_8/21/14_NA (SPAdes) (version 2) | ecosystem: Environmental > Aquatic > Deep subsurface > Groundwater | place: USA...
GCTATTTTGGCTATTTTCGATGATTTGAGCTATTTTGGCTATTTTTGCTATTTTCGGTGATTTGGGCTATTTTGGCTATTTTCGATGATTTGAGCTATTTTGGCTATTTTCGATGATTTGAGCTATTTTGGGCTATTTTGGCTATTTTCGGTGATTTGGGCTATTCTTGTTGATTTGGGCTATTTTGGCTATTTTCGGTGATTTGGGCTATTTTGGCTTTTTTCGGTGATTTGGGCTATTTTGGCTATTTTCGGTGATTTGGGCTATTTTGGCTATTTTCGATGATTTGGGCTATTTTTGGTGATTTGGGCTATTTTGGCTATTTTCGGTGATTTGGGCTATTCTTGTTGATTTGGGCTATTTGGGCTATTTTGGCTATTTTCGGTGATTTGGGCTATTTTGGCTATTTTCGATGATTTGGGCTATTTTTGGTGATTTGGGCTACTTTGGCTATTTTCGGTGATTTGGGCTATTTTGGGCTATTTTCGGCTATTTTTTAGTGTTTTTGTGTATGTATTGTATGCTTGGCTGTTGTGTATGTACAATACATTTCTCGAGTGCCGCAGCTTAACCTTTGGAAAAATGGAATGGGGCAGGCTAACCATGCTCGAGCAAGCTCGAGCGCAGTGGGGCAGCTTAACCTACCCGAGAATGCAGGTAGGCGGTCGACCCGGAATGAATCATAGAGTGATAACTTCGTATAATTGTGCAAGCGGGCTTATCGTTTCATGAACTTATTTGTCAAAATAACTGCGTCATTTCTCATTTTAAATTTGGAAAGTTTTTATATTAGCGTTGATTTAGAGTTTTCAGCAGGAGAATTGGAGGTTCTCCGGAAGAGAGAGGGTTCAACTTTAGTTCTTTACTTGTCGCCCCTGTTTGGCCTATAAAATGACGAAGTTTAAATTCAGGAAGATTAATGGACTTCTCTTGCGCGAAAACGCAAGGTATTGTAGTGACAATTTTGAATTGTTTTGTTGTTATGATTTATTGACTGTGGGGGTTGATACTGGGATTCTCTGATTACAGAGATGAGGCCGCTTATCAAATTTGGGGGCGGGGGTACTTTTAGTATAGAAGTGTGATAGTGTGAACAAGCAGATATAAATTGACTCTAACCTTGACGTTAGTAAGTGCTTAAGAATGGTTATTGTTACCATGGGGACCTGCTCAGTTAGTCTACTTGTCAATCAACACCTTTTAAAATGCAATATTTTTTTGGCACAAATATAAATCTCAGTTGACAACTAGAATTGATAGGATCGAGACATAACAAACTAAACATTTTCAAAGTAAGGTAAAATTGTATAATAGATACTGATTGGTATATTATCCTATGATATAGCTATTAAAGGTGAAAATTGACGACGCTGCAATTTGCCACTTACATTACTCTGCTCCAAGAAATGAGTATCGTCAGTCGCATCGATCAGGTCTGTGATGATTTCCGGAAACAATGCTCTTCAAAATTTTCCGATTTGTTTGATATTTGTTCAGTTTTGGACAATTCTACTATTTGGGCTGAAAATAAATCACAAACCCACGCTAAATCCGAGCATGCTGAATTGCTGAATGTTTTTGTCTTATCTTTTTATTTTCTGGCCAAATAGTAAGTTTAATTGTAGAGATATTGACAACTTTTTATTAAAAATTGAATTAATTTATCTTTGCAGATTTATAGACGCGCGGTTTTTTCCAAATTTTTCCCCCAGGGGTGGGGTGCACCAAAAGGACTTGAGAAACTCTTTGGGTTTCGAAAAATCATTTCCAATAGGGAAAGCTGCCAGGCTCTCGTGGATGAAAATCACAAAATCTACATAGATAAAATTGAGGTAAAATATTATAGATATCATCAGTAGTTCTGTTTTGTCGTCAAAATGACCTATTGACTCGACTTTTTAATTCAATCATATGATTATGGTAGGTGGACGATGACGGTGATTTAGTTATCATGAATGGTCATATGACCAGTCCTCTAGTGAAGCACTTACCTGGATTGCTTCCTAAAGCTTCTGAAACTGCGTTTTTTCAGTTCATTATTCCAGTGGACTGGACGGGAAATGATAAACCTATATGCATTCACATGGCTGGAACAGGAGATCATGTATGTTATTTTAGTTTTTTGCATTTTTAATGAGTACGATAGTTTAGCTCTGCTATTTATTTATTATTCATTATTTTATATACATAGCATTTTTGGCGGCGTCGGAATCTCATCGCTCGACCTTTGTTGAGGGAATATGGAATCGGGTCCCTTTTAGTAGAAAATCCTTTTTATGGAGCAAGGAAGCCAAAAGAGCAATAGTAAGGGTTTTCTATTGTTCTCACTCATTTAAATAGCTTTGAATAGCTTTGACTATTTGGGATGGCCCAAGTTATGAGTTTATCATATTATTCCTTTTGTGATTTTAATTCTCATGATGATATTGCTGTGTTATAGTCGTTCCAATCTGCTCAATGTCTCAGATATATTTGTGATGGGAGGCAGTCTTGTTTTGGAATCAGTTGCAATTTTACGGTGGTGTGAAAAAGAGGGTTTCGGTCCATTCTGTATGCATGGAATCTCTATGGGCGGACATGTATGTAATACAATTTTGCGTGTCTCCATTCCAACTCTGCAGTGAACTAAATTATTATTATCGTATTTGATATTTGTATAGATGGCTTCACTTTCAGCCACGAATTGGCCTAAACCTATCGGACTCGTGCCATGTCTGTCTTGGTCAACTGCTTCAGGAGTATTCACCAAGGTAGAATTATCTTTGCGCTTTTCGTATCTAAAAGTAAAAGTGCCGTGGGAATTTCAAATCTTAGTTATGCCATAATGGGAAATAATTACGTGTTCCAGGGCGTTTTAAGCAGCGCCATAGATTGGAAATGTCTGGAAGATCAATTGGAAAACAACAGGGCTTATAGAGACGAAATCGCTAAAATTTTGGACATCAGTTTTGACGTTAGTTTTTTCATTCATTATATTCTATGTATTAACCCGGGTTTCACTCGATTACAACTTACTTTCGGGTGATAATTTACCCGCAAGATCAAAGCTTCGAATTCTATGCTGTTTGTTTATCGGTTGGTTTGTCTGCTTGTGTATGTAGGATGAAAATGATGATGAGAAAGGTTACTCCAATAGTTATGCCCACAGCTCTCAATTAGTGGATGCATCAAAGTCAAAGGAGCTTAAAACTAGTGTCATGAACAATTTTTCCAAGCGGTTTTGGGTACAGATTCACAGACTTAGTAAGACATGTTACAACGTATTGCCCAATTCCAAAGTGAATGTTGTGACTGGTAATGATGTACTATTTACTGCTCAAAGATATTTCTGATTTGAAAAAATGTATGTCTCGACAAGAGCTATAAAAGGTCTTTTCATTAATATCCTTATTTTTACATTAGTGGGTCTAGAGGCACTTCAGCAACACACCTTTGAGCTAATAAATGGAAACAATAGGGAATCTTTCTCCACTTGCTATATTCGACGGAAAAGAAGAAAGGAGAAACTAAAAAAAGATGCAATCACATTCATGCGTCGTATCATGGATGAGTGCACTCATATTAAGAACTTTTCCGTACCTGTAGATCCTGAACTAATCATAGTGGTGGCTGCTGAGTACGTTCTCTTAATTCCATAGCTTTCTTAAGAATACATACACATGTGTATTTGTGGCAATGTTCTTTTAGAATGGTTTTATGCTCTTCAAAATAAAAATTTAATGCAATTTTCAATTATAGATATGACGGCTACGTACCTCGGGATGATATCACCCCTGTTGATCAAATCTGGCCTGGCTGTGAAATTAGATATGTAAAAACTGGCCATATTTCAGCGTATCTACTTCATCAGTCTACTTTCAGGTGCGTTTTTTGTGAGTTTAACTTCTATATCATGTAAAGTGAATCTCGATTCTCTAGTGATAGTTATTTGGTGTACTTTACCAGGAAGGCAATCGCTGACTCGATAGATCGGTATAGAGAACGATACCATACTGATGGAACGCCTAGGAACCCTGTGACGCTTAATGATGGCAAGAAGGACTCAGAAACCAAGGGTAAAGATGAAACTACTGGCCCATCTAATGAAAACCATCCTGATAACAAGTAGACATACGATTTGATGGAGTGAAAGGGCGAAATTGGATTTACGCACAAATTTTGCAACTGTAATGAATAAAACGAATGCAATCATTTATTATTGAGTAATTGTTCAGTTCCGCCAATGTTACCACGTATGGCTCACGACTAGCAATTATAGCAATATTATGGCATCTGAATTTTACTAACTAGTCAATATTTTATTATGTTATAGTAGTCTTCGTGCCAAACTAAAGTAGTTGAAACTACATAAGATTATCTTTTTTGAATATGCTTGGTGCTTATAGTGCTTGCTAGCAGAGAAAAAAGGCAAAGCTGTTTTGAATTTATCAAGATTTTATATTCGTGGCTACATGAGTGTAATTGTTGAAATTATAAAATCATATTCTTCTGCTGACTGATGACTTTGTGATTTGTCTTATGATTAAGGTTGACTGACTAATTGTAAATAAATCATTAAAAAATTACCTTCCCTCAACTTGTGTAAATGTGCTCAGGTTCCTATTTGTATTAATGCTATCAAGACACACGAACTCACTCACTGTAGTACAATGTTAAGCTCTATTCAATGAGAAATAAATTGTTTTTTTAAAGTATATCACCAATTTGCTGTTAATGAATATTTAGTGTACGGCTGCGGCCTGCAAAGTTGTTTGAAAATTTATTGAATTACAAATAGTAATGACATGATAATATTGTTATTTGCTGAATAGTCCATAAGATGGGCAGGTTTGTGTTGGAGGCAAAATGCACGTCTCATATCCGTCGGCTAGGCATGGAATTCCCGATTCCAATAATGGATATTCCAATTTAGTACAATCATCAAACAAAACACTTGTCTAAAAACAGTACAAATTATCTATCCCTAATGCCTAATCCCATTGTACATTGTAAATGAAGAGTGACAGCTAATTTGAAAAACTCGTATCAATTTCACCGCGTCAAGACATCCCTGTTTATATTTTTTAAGTTTCAAATAAATGCATACGCAATACTGTCCGTGTTCTACCAGATGAATCTGAATCGCTCTTCATTTTATCCTTGTTGAATCCATAGTCCCCTAACCTAACCTGCACTAACTTGGCATTTATCTTTTCTTAATTATAAAAGCAGTTAAGTTGGATATGGAAAGTACACCAATAGTTGACAGTCCTCAGGTTAAGTTCTATTTAGTTAGTTAGTAGGACGGCTGATGAGGGATTTAAGAGAGGAGCTAGAGAGAGAAAGAGAGAACTGCAAACACGATGCATTAACTAACTAAGAGTGATAGTACGAACCTTTTAGTTATTTAGTTAGGTGCAGGGACAATTCATAGTCAGATTCACACACGCAATAATTTAACTAACAGCATACACATATTATACACACCGGTAATATATATAGATATATATGCATTCATATGACACTATCGGGTTTAATTAGGTCAGGTACCTAGGCATTAACTAACGAACTAACTAGATTCTTCTGTAACAATAAACAATTGAAAGGGTATATAATATGCTGCTGTGAGTTAGAATACATTTGAGCTCAACATGGTGTGCTATGTTAATTCCTTTATGATGTTGTGCATAGTCGTTTCATACATTTTATCGCCAGGTTGCAATAATATTAAAAGGAATATGACAGTGTGTGCACTGTTGTTGACGAAGCTAATTCCAAACTACATGCGGTGTGTATGTGTGTACGAAAATCCCAGGATGTCTAAATTGTAGAACCCATTTAATTTGATGGGTAGACATTAGGCCTTCAGATAAATGCATGGGTTTTCATTTTTGCATGCAAAGCATGCGTTTAAAATGGGATATAAGTGAGTATCTATAGTTATTGGACTGATTCCTTTTCCAAAAGGCATTCGGGTGAAGTGAATGTGACTTGTGATAAATCATATTTTAATGACATTCCAGATAAAAGGTTATATTATGCTTCCCCCTTCTTATACACTTGGTCTTCTAGAGGGTGTGCAGAAATTTTAATACGTCAACGTCAACTCTTTCTATGTATTAAATGATTGATGATGAGTTTTTTTGGATGGAATTGATAGAAGTTGATAAATTTTTCGAGCATCTTTGGAAATTATTTAATTTGGTGAATGACCTGTGTGATTCTTTTTGCACAAAATGAAAGGCTTTAATATTACAAATAGCTTTCCAGAAAACTGTAACTAAATGAGCGAGTGCGGAAAACTCATGGCTTTAAACAAAACTTATAATCGAAATGGAAGGTTAAGGTTATAAAGACTTGGATAACTGAATGCCAGAAAATTAGTTAAGAAAGAGTTATGCTCAACAATTGTGGTTATTTTTCCCGGTGCCAAGGTAGATATTTTTGGAAGACTTACCACACCTATACCACACAAGTATGTTAAATGATATTATATTTTCAGTTTGGCTGATCCCAGCACTGGAGAAGATCTCTTTTTTCATGGTGACGAGTCAATGTGCTTGCCCATCATAATTTTAGTTGTAATTCATTTTTCTCACACAGCAAGACTCAAAATTTCTCAGGATCTACGGGGCTTCAAATAAAGTTGTATATACAAACCGTTAATTAATATTTGCTGTGTGAGAATAAATCGCTGTCAGGTTTGGTTTTATAGCACAATGCTCTACACAACAATGCTGATGATAAACTCCCTCAGTGTCAACTCATAAAGATCAGTTACACACCAAACGATAACCCAGGCAGATTTTTCATGAAAGCATTGCAACATAGTCGACATAGTGCTTTTATCAGTAGAACAGACAGCGTCCAGCGGGCTGTTCATACAATAAAGCAAGGTGGAACATATGATTTATCAAGCTCCTAAATCAAATTAATTTTTTGAACATGAGTATTCTAAGTCATGAAGGAAAGTGTATTTGAGAAAAGTTTCAACAATAACCACAGAAGCTGATGACGAATCTCTCAGTCAGTCTATTACATCGAGTACTATATATTATTAGCATTTGCTAGAAAGATTTACTTAATTCTTGGTAAAGTGCAAAAGTCTAGACTATACTCGACAAAAGAGTAAATACCTACATAAATACTATAGGAATAAAATGTTAAAAAATAGTCGTCTCGCTTAGTGACTTGTGCCATATTGTCGTCCATGCCTGTATGTGAGACTGTTTGTTCTCTTCTTAATTTCATGAAGCCAACTTTGTCAAAATAACACAACATAAAATGCTACACGATGTGTAACAATGTGGAATACATATTTTTATAAGCACACTGTAATTAACCACTGTGTGAGTTTCTTACACTTGTATATAATGTATATAAGCCAGTTGTAAGAATGCATGACTAAGAGACCAATGAAATATGCGAATGCAAATAATTAAATAATTATATGCTTGTTGTGATCACCAATCCAAAAAGTAATGTTTTCATAAGAATTATGCATGAATGCCTGACATCTGTGCAGAGTAGTCTTGAATGCAACAATAACTCCATTACGTTCAATCGGAATGAGTGTTTTCATTTTCTTCAAGCCTCCAATATCTAATACCATTTTAGAAAACATAAGCTTCAAGCGCATTTAAATTCTGTTATGAAATGCATGTGTATTTTTAACTATCTAAGAACACGTAAGATTGTGAGAACGATAACCATAGTGAGATAATTTTGCTCAGACAGTTAAAAACTTGTACGCAGAATAAATAGTGCGTTTATATTATGATTTAATAAAAATATTCACAGAAAATGCATAAATTTATGCAGACTTTTCTAAATATTGGCTGGGGCTGCTTAAATGATTGGAACTAAAACCGAAATGAAAAAAATAATGAAAAGTAGTCCGCATATGTGCAGTTTGCTAGTCTAAACTTTTGGCAGATTTTTACAAATAATTAAATATTAATTAAATGAAAATAATTAAAATTAATTAGATAATTTCCTTATCCTTAATTTTTGGACTTGTTTAATAAGCAACCTAAACATTTGTCCATACCTAATTTTTAGAACAAATTAAGCAAATAGCAGTAGTTACATTGTCATTGTGTGTCATTGTATCATTGTGACAGTGCTAATATTTATAGAGCCTACTGGAACTGATGCTTGTTGCTATTTGCGCTAGCTAAAGCTAACATGCGCTAGAAGTTAGGATACATTTAATCTTGCAAAGCTTGCAAGTGTTAACAACTATATTTCCTGTAATTGATTTGTGAATGAACGCATAAAATGTTTATGATGTGATTGTTAGCTCGAGTACACGACCGATTTTTCCTCGTAGCATCAATCACTGCCATATGTATCTTTATGCAAAGTGCACATGATTACATTATTGTTGGCCACATGAATGGACCACTGCTATTGTCAATCATGTACTTATGGCTCATTTACCCATTGACTAGACTATCAAAGACAGCAAGTTCCGGACTCAACATTTTACTGCGAATCCATCCTCTAACAGCAAATTGTGTTGCTTCTTGCTACACTACTACATTATGATTATGATATGTAATAAGTTTGACACTGTTCTTTTCACACCAACAAAGTCTCCTAATTGCATGCTGCATCCCATTTCTTTGCGTAGCTCTCAAAATGTGCATGCACGACTACTGACTGGGTGCACTCAACAATTTATGGTTCTTGAACAATCATGTAGTCCAGCTGATTCCATCATTGTCTATCATAAACGTATGCATGCATATTGACTTGCACATTATTATGGCTAGTTTAAGATACACTACAATGTCATGCAAATATGTTGGTGCACAATCTTTAGATTGGTGCATGAGGAACCTGCATTTGTGGGAGCACTATTTGCAAAATATTGAGTCATTGATGAGCAAGCAGGTTTATCAGCTTACCATTCTCTCGATAATATCTAATTGCACTCAGAAAATGTGGTTACTTTTGCAACCCATTGTAGAGGGAATGGGCTTGTAACTATAACTATTGAGCATCACGAGTGAATCTCGATGTACACAATAAGCACATTCTATCTAATGAACTCTTGTTGCAACAGAAAAGTTCATAAAACTAGTTCTCGTTCGGTTTACTTATCACTGGATGCTTTCTTTGAATTCATAGAAAGTGTTACGTTTTCTGGCACTCATATATGCGCCAAGCATTAATTTGTTTCTGATATCCATAATAATTATTGTTGCTAATACGCCCGTGAACGGAATCATAGAAGAGAACAAACACAGTAAAGGTTACAAGAGACCATTTACAATGTGAGACACTGTTTTTAAATTTTAAAAGTTTGCCATACTATAGTGTTGTGCACGATGACGTCTGTCCCATACCTGCGTACTGTCGTTACATAAAATCTATGTGGATAGAGCAATGTGACTTGATTAGTGAGTTATACATGCCCTAAATGTGGTTCTTGTTTAGTTTCATCATTGTTGTGGATTAGGTTGCCAAAAGATATGCAACAAGTGAGACAACTAGTATGAAATGTATTGCATGTGTACTACGAGGCTGAACGTCAAATTTGCATCCGGATATTCATTGAATTTAAATTGGTGCTTTTTTGGGTTATAAATGTTCGACACAAAACTTGAACAGATGAGCTTGGTGTACTACTGAGGCATATAGAATTGGATAAGAAACCTGAATTTTCATGACCACAGTTTATTAAATAGTGGAGCGAAATGAAGCTGTTTTATAGTAATGCACTTCCCGTCACTCTGGCTGTCTGTCTGTCTTGTCTGTCACCGAAATATCACGTAAACTAGCGGAGAGATTTTGATACTGCATGCATAATATTATTTTGATAAAGGTTTTATCTGGCATAATCTTACGTTCCCCACATTATCCCCCTTTAAGTGGCGGAAATGAAATTTTCAATCGACTAATATCTCACGCTTTAGTAGGTTGATCAACTTCAGATCTAGTATATTTAGCTGTTTTTAAACGTGTGGGACATGCTAAAAAACGTACGGTAGAAAATAGGACTAATGTGTTTGGGATGTTAAACGTGCTGCACAACTTTCTTATGTCCACTTGTTGTGGTTTATTGTATATTTATATGGGCTCAAAAGCTTTCAAAATTGGAAATGAAAGTAGAGGTCTAGATTAGGTTTGTTGCAACAAGTGTGTGATGCATCAACTACTGTCAAATAGTTCCGTCACAATTTTTTGATTTCGTAGTCTATTAAATTTAAATACTTGTGCATTCAGTTAGACCTACTAACTACACTAAATAATATGATTTGTAGTTTGGGTATCAAATTTACCAGTTATTGTAACCGTACTATGAAGGAAAATTAATTATACTAGTACGTTCTGAAAATAATGAGAATCCAGCTGCCGTTTTGAGGTTTTACTTTATTTCTAGGGAAATGTGCACCGTGTGCCATGTTGTCCCACGGTGCTCCACAAACGAGGCTTGTGCTATGTTTATCCACCCACGTATTGGAACGCATGATTATGAGTAAGAATGAAACAGATGGTTTTTTAAACGGAAACTTTAGTTTCAATAATAAGCTGCCCTATAAATCATTTATATTTTCCACGAATCGTTGCTAATGAATTTATTTAGTTTATTTATTTTTTGAGAAATTTTCAATCCGTTAATGATTATAGCATGTAAGCTGTGCTTATTCTAGACGTGTGCAGCATGAGCTTCTCCTTTAATTTTAGACTTGACGGATTTTTTACAAACCCATTCACACTGCCATGTGACTCAATCTTTGCTCAATATATTCTTATTTCACTTTAGTTGGCTAATTTGTTTCCAATTTGGCAGCTTGTGTGCACTCATTATGATTGATTTGAACTGGTTACAGGATATATTATCCTCTAAATACATCAAATCATGATTTGAGTTTTATGCGAAACAAAACATGCATGCTTAAAGAGCACTAAACAAATCGAGGAGAACAAAAGTAGCGAATGTCACATACAATTAAGTTAGTAGCATTCATTCGTGAACAATGGACATGCATCTCATCATCTTCCATCCAATTGTGGTTGATTACACTGTGTTGTTGTTAGCACATGCCGTAAAATTCTTTTTGGGAGTGATCTTCTTCATCCAATTACTTTATTTCATCATAAAAGTTTTTTTTTTTGACCTCATTCCGTGCAATTCGTTTAATTTTCCTTACCAGCTCATGCAGTCTTGTAGTACACATAGTATATGATACAAACCTTTGTTATTTAAATTGTTCAGCCCAGTATTTATAGCTCCTTGTACGATGCCAGAACTCTGCTTGATTGTTGTTACCTTTGCTTTTATTATAGCAAAACCTCAAACACACATTTGCAAGGTACGGGCCTATGACGTATTTTTATAGTAGTTGACTGTTTGCTTCGAGTCAATAATGCGAGCAGGCAGCACACAAAATGAAATGCAAGCTCCGCGAATGACATTCAAAATTGTTCACTGAGAACACTCATGAAAAATTGAGATAACCATAGTGCTTATACCTTTCACAGAGATTATGGCTATTTACATTGTGTTCCTCTATGCACTTGGTGACCATAACTTTCCGTAACATGCAAAATTTGCATGGAATCGTTTCACACATACTTACATGTGCTTGCAAATGAGTCGCTGCATGCATTTTTTACATGCACTTTCAAGTCTGAACTATTTAATTCACGGTCTAAAAGTGCTACATACAAAGTAGAATACTTTTTATGAACTGGAAAGAGAAGAGGAAAGTGGAGCAACTTTGTCCCAAGAAGGATTCCAGTTATTTTGCCTGCATGCTTCGTCGATAAATTGACAGATGGAGTCCAGTAAGTTAAACATTGTAGCAAATGCTCCTATTTTATATTAATGCGTGCATCATTTTTACTGCATATAGGTTTTATACATGATTCACAAACGTCTTTAAGACTGCTCTCTTGCCCGAAAGAAAAGTTGCAGAGAAGCCTTTGAGAGTATTTTTGAAGACACGATATTGTAAGTGCTCATGAAACCAGACCTGAACCAAATAGGTAATAGGTAATGACCATTTAAGAGGATTATAGATTAGTTGGAAAACTATTAGACTACTACCAGTTGTTCAGGGGTGCGGGTGTTTTGTGGGTTGCCTCAATTACTATCAATTACACTTGATTTTAGAGCAAGTCTAGAGATTTGCGTATGGTTTGAGAATAGGTGTAGGCACTAGGCTCCACTGACTGCTTGCGTTTGGATACACTACAATGGCTCTATTTGGGTGATTCATAACTATTGATGCATTGCAAAGTTTCCTAGCCACATGATTTATAATTTCCTATGGGCTATTAAGTTAGGTTGCAGCCTTTGTGGTTGTTATGATTTTAAGTTTTTCAAAATTACTGTCAACAGTAATCACTTCATTCTATTGATTAATAGCTGTGTAAATGAATAAGTGTGTTTTCCTTTCCTGTTCGGGTATTGAGAATAATTGAGCACCCCAACACTAGTTACAGTAGGTGCATAGTATTCAAGTAGCAGTTTTCAGCCTGTAGTAAGTGTTGCATTTTTATCAACGGTGAGGCGTAAATCACCCGTTCTCAGAACCATAATCTGATGGATTGGCATGCTCCATACGCGAACTAAATACCTCTCACATAGATTAATTGTGAATTTTTTGGTGAAAAGCACCCGTTTATTAAAATTCATAGCTGCTTATTCATTTCATGACCATTTTCACCGAAACCATTGCCAACGAGGATTTCATCCGTGTACAAACTCTGGGGGGAGGAGACGAATGATAATGTACGCCAATACATTCATGCAAAATGAGTAAATGGCTAGGTGCATGCAATGCACATAGGAATGGGCTGCTTACTAACTACCTTAACTTGTGAAATACAAGCCAAAGGTGTATGCAAATTGTCATGTCTCTTATCGTTTGTAACAAGAATGCAAAAATCCTCCGTAATCTCACGAAATTAAGATTCGGAACCACGGTCCACTGCTCACATTGCTGTCACAGTTTTCTCTGTAAGGAGGGACTTACATGAACTGTAGCATGCACTCTATTCCACTCATTTGTCACACATCTCATATGCACAATAAGAAGCCATAACTTAGCCCATAATTATCCAAAGGACTAACTGCCGAACCCATTACAGAGTCAATACTAGCCCATGCATCTATTTAAACATGTACGGTAAATATTTGCCTATAGACGTCCCTTTGATTTCCAACTTGTATACTTGTATCTTTCTTCCATAATGTGTATTGCCTGTTGTATGGTTTTCTTGTTGGCCGTAAGCACCAACTAACCAAACCAACCAAGTAATAACTAACTTACTTACTAAACCTAACTATCTACTATATGCTCAACTATGTTGTTTTCTTTTCTTGTTGCACGTACTGCAACAAACGTATTGCTTGTCTCCTGCACTCTGCAAATGTATTATACATATGGGTTGTTGCATACCATACATAAGCTTCAGTCAGGAGTATTATTTTGACTACTGTCTCACATTATGTTGGTGGTATAGATAGACAGCATTTTTTATTGATCCTGCTGTTGCTATATGTAGTTAGTTAGCTGGTGCTCCTCTCATACACATTATTGCTCACATGTAGTATACAAAGACTGACTGACTGTTTGACTATGATGGTGGATGAAAAAATATATACATATATACCCATCTAATCTACAAAGTAGTAAGAGATAGGAGAGCTTCTCGCAGCAGACGGTGAATGTTTGCTTTATCTAATGTATTTTACCGTAGTAGGAAAGCAGGTAGCTGAAAAAGTTAGTAAGTTGCTCGATTTCTTGTGAGCAGGACAAAAAGCAAGTGCACTGGAGGATTTCGAATCGTCAGAACCACACAAATGACAACTGAAGTTGAACTAGTTGTCCATACATATACTCATCTTCATAAAATATATCCGTCTCATAATCATATGCACACTGTGGTTCCCAAAGTGTGAAATTGCTGTCGTTCAGTCGTGATATTTGGAGTCCTTTTGTGTGTGAGTGCAACTTAAATAGCATCCGGTTAATCCATTCCCGAAAATATCTCAAGGTAAATTATTTCTAGCAAACAATACTGCATTACATGTAAGCCATTACTAGTTAGCTAACTAACTAACTACTAATCATTATTGATTTCCCAGTATGATGATAGTCAGTTTATTTGTTGAGCCCTCTCCTCCTGTGTTTGATGCATGCACAGGAAAATATAGCTAGTTAGTCAGTTCTAGAAATTACATATACATACATATGATATGGAACCAGATGTAATTACAGAGTTCATTCCTTATAATTAGGAGGAAAGTCAAAGCCCTGTATTGGAACTAACTATTAATAACATGGTCATTACTGTATTTGCATGATATGAAGATTGAATAAGTTCAGTTCATACACGCATAGTTAGTTAGTTCGTAACCAACTAAAACTGACGAACTTGGACGACAACTGGAACAATATATTTTGCCTAGTCATTGGTCCCATTTCTCTCACATACGGCTCCTCTTTGTTCTTTCAAAATTCTTCCAACTACTAGTTACTACTAAAACCAAACCAATACGGTACGTTCGCTCCTCTTCAACTCTGTACAAAAAACTTTGCTCTTCGAAAACTATGCTGTGCATACCGATTCTCTAAATAGTGTCTGTTCTCGTCTCTTGTCGTGAATCCGCTCCGAAAAAAAGTGTGTACTAACTATCTGTAACTGACTATCTTTGTATGTGTAATTCTCTCAAAGCGTCATATAGATCACAACTCTCGGTTTTCCAACAAACTTGAGCACAAAACTATACCCGATAAATATACACACTCTCACAGTCAGTGGGTTACAAACTGTCGGTTTCTGTGCACTTTTTTCCTCCGTGTAACTGGTTAGTGGATATAGCTATCAGCATTAGTTAGTATACATGCTAAATTTATGTGAGTGTATGCTTGTGTTTGTTGAATATCTTCATTTTTTTATCAACTAACTAACTAAGCAACGAGCCAACCACCTATCTCTTTCTCGCACTATTTTGCTCACTCTCTGTGTGGACTTTTTGTTGCAAGCGTGTGTGCGTGTTCAGTCAAATGTGGATATCATTTATTCAGCACCATTATTCGTTTTGTGTGCGACTCTATGCAACTAACTAAACTGACTTTGTGCAGTGGGCACAGTGCTCGTAAAGTGTTTTTTTTTCTCTCTCTCTCTCCATATTTTAAATATACACACAGATACGATTATTATTATGTGACTGACTGAATTCCTCCTGCTTGAGTATGTGTGTCAGCAAGTGTGCAATGAGCTGAGCCAACTGCACAGTGGGAGTGAGAACACCAGCAGCATCATCATCATCATCAAATCCTGTCGTTTCACATCTAATCAATTCAGCGTTAAGTCATTTGTTGAATTCCCTAAAATACTAGTCAACACGAGGGATGCGATCAACTTGAACGATAAAAAAAAGGGAACCTTCTATTGTGCTGTCTTAAGTGATTTGGTTTTCTCTTGAGTGAGCAAGGATTGTCGCAAGAAACGAGGATTCCCTAAAGTTCAGAGAGAGAGGTTGCTCTGGATTACTGCAAAAAACAAGAGGGGAAAAAAGTATGTGAGAAGAAATGTTGTGTGATTGTTAGTTAGTTACATATATAGTTAGTTGGGTGGTTAGAATTAATCACAGAATTGGATGAATGAATGACTGGGTTTGGGTGTGACTGTTGACTGTAAGGTCTGTTATGCGAATTAACGGGGAATTTGTGATGAGAACTATTGAGCTAAAGATGACATCTTTAGAGTTTATAAGTAATAAATAGGTTATCGGTAGACATTATTTGGTTGTTCGGATTATTAGTTACTTTATTTAAGTGACATTAATATTAAATAAGTTGTTTGGTACGATACTGTGTGATTTGAGTCGGCTAGTCGGCTGCAACTCACCTGATGCAATCGGTCTGGACGTTAGTTATATAGTTGAGGTGGGATTTCTCTTGAGTTAAATAATTTTCAATAGGTATAGTTAGACGGAGTTGATAATAGCTTTTTATCAACAAATGTTATCAAGCTTTGTGTCAATATTTGGGAGTAGGGATAATTGGCTCCTTGAATTTTGTTTACAAACTATATGATATGTAGAATTTTTCGGGGGTGTTCTATTTCTCCGTTTTATTTTGTTGCAAATATAATGCATCTGACCAAAGGTTATGTTGTAAAATATTTTTCATGGAAAGTGCAAAATTCGCCTGCCCATGTAATTGTTATAAGCATGATTTCATGCATGAATAGAAGAAATGAGTTGCACATAGGGTTAATGCAGAAACTTGGTGGCTATGTTGTGCGATTCTCCAGTGACAGACGTCATTCCTTTTGAGCATATCGTTTTTATGTTGCACTGTAATATCATTTGAAAGTACTCGATAGAAATAGTGGTTTGTTCTCCAAGTGTGCCCGCAGCCGCACAAAGTTTTTGGAACTAAATTGAAATCCTTTAACTCCTATACTGGCTTAGTGAGTATTGTAGGAGTATACATATGGGAACAAATATATTTAAAATTCAAGTTTTAGCAAACATGTGCTGCAAGCAATGAATCAACTCTATAGGTATGGGCATGACTACAGATGAGTATACGAATTCAGTTTTGTTGTATCTTTTTGTTCGTGATCATCATCATTATGGTCACACAGTATCTTTGTGTCACTTTGTTGGAACTTCACATGTCGTTCAAGGCAAGTCATATCGGACTTTGATTGTATACATGTATCCAATCCCCATTGGCTCGCTAACTTTATGTAGCATATAGTTTCAGCAAAGCAAGTGTACGTGTGTGCATATTTGCTGAAACTCTACTGCTGCGATGATAAATATACTACCGACTAACTAACTGACTAGCCAGACTCAATCATGCTGTATTCAACATGGTATGCGGTTTATTATGTATAAGAAGAGCATTAATGCTTTTGGTGCACTCAGTGAGTAGCTCTGTTCATCCTGTAAAAATTCCTCAATTCAGGTTTTTCATCATGATTCCACCATCACCATTTCTTGGCCTGGTAGCTTTTCATTTTAGATACAAACTAACTTTGATTCACTTTATATGACCATTACAAGTGAATGAAGATGAGACGCGCATAGATGAACTCTTTAGAGCCCATACTGTGTTGCATGATGAGAGAAACAAACAGGCCTCAATCGAATTCTAGGTAGTGTAGTTGTGGCTCAGTAAGTACGCAGTGATTAATAACTGGCCAAAAAATATCAATCATAGTTTCACAGTTGTATACCACCAGCCATAGCCACTAGCATACCTTAGCAGACTAGACGAGTAGAATAACCTTAGTTCACTGTGTGTATTGTAAGTAGCCTATGCGATCAGTTAATAAACTCGAGGAGGGCTTACTGACTGTCTACATTGTTGTACTCAAAAGCCCATACAATTTTTATGTGTATTCATTCGGTGGAATCATAATGGAAAATCAATTGTTGATAACACTGTTTATCTCTGTAAGATGTAAACACCAGTTTTTGAAACATTACGTTCCTACCTTTGATCCAATGGAGTTGCACTCAAACTATAACATAACTAAACTTACATAGTATATGTTGTATCTTACCATTACTTATATACTCAACTGCTCACTCACTCACTGGGTCTTTTGCTTCCCAGCCAGCTGCTTATTACTATGCATATGAACTTGACTACATGGATAAGACTGTGGCCATGAACTTGAAAAACTTGGAACTACCTGGGCCTATAGCACTAATAGCAATAGTCTTCTGGTGTGGTAGTTTATAGTTATTCTGTTAGTTAGTTAGTTAGCAGTAGTTGTTGCAGTTAGTATCTCGTTAATACTGCGAGCCGTTTAGTCGGATTTGAGCACAAGTGGGTTGTCAAGTAATTGAAAAATGCATGTGTGCTGTATTCTATGCGTATATTGTGTACATTAGTTAGTGAGGGCTTACTTGATGATGATCTTCGCAAATGCCATTAAAATGGTCCACACTTTTATGTGAGTAAGGGAACAAGTAATAGCTAGTATATTTACTATATAAACTGCACGGCCACATTATAATTGTAGTTATAGTTAGTTAGTATGGTGTCTCATGGAGCTGCATATATATAATATACATGTACCAGTTTGATGATACGGGCTTATGAGCTCTTTGTAAGTTTGCGTTAGTTAGCTAGAGACAAGACAGATAATATTTCTTTGCATGAGAATTTTATATGGTCCTCCTGTGTGTGCCGCATTACTGACTAAGATGTGAGAAAATTTCCTGTTGATGCATTTTCTTGTCCTTTTGCAAGAACTGGTATTTCTAATCTGTTGGTCAGTCTGTCTGTGCAGTCTGCATATTCTGTCATTATTCCTACAATACGATGTCGACCATCGTTTCTCATGTACATTTTGTCCATGTTGGATTCTATTTCTTTGAATTTCATGTTTTATGACAGGTCGAGTGGATTCCTTGCGATTTGTTAAGGACAAGAACAGCTTGATGTTCAGTGTTTTTGATTTATTTTTTGCACCTGAGCTATAGTAACTTTGTTTATAACTACATAAGAGGTTGTTTTTATTCCAATCCTATTATTATTTTTTCTAGCCGTAGGAGGGTATAAGCAGCATGTATGTAGTGGAGTGTACCTGTCCAGGAGGTTCAACTTTTTGTACTCCGATATAGTGGCACTTTTATGGTTCAAATGAAATATATTGATGAGTCAGGATTAATGGAAAGGAATGAAAGGATCCGCTTTGCTTTTAATTCATCAGTCTGGTTTTTTAAAGGCAAATAATCATATTGCCTTCTTATATCATGTTTTGCTTTTTGTCTTTTTTCAATGTTGCCCCCACTGAATGGTTATATTCGTATTGAGACGTGTTGTTATATTGTAATTTAATTATCATTGGAAGTTGGAATTCTTATATTCTCGTTTGGCTCAATGGAAATGTGTTTTCCGAGTATTTTTAATCAACTTGAACTGTATTGAGACATTTTATTGAAATTTATGCAAATACATGCATGCTCAGTCAGTACAAAAATTGAGGACAATCGCTATTTTATTTGAGCATACAAATCTTTTACACTCATCCAAAGATCAAAAGACCCAAAGGGTTAAATAATGCGAATATTATTTGGCTAAATAAATTTTGGAGAGTAACTAACCAACTGCTCCTTATATCATCTAGGCAGCAAAAAACAATTTTTTCCTCTCACTTATTCACATATATGAACACACTTGAGGCTTGCAACATGTATAAGTGGTAAATTTCTTAAATTTAGAACGTCAACTTGAAGTTGCTCTCCTTGTTCTGACTACATTTTTTACAATAGGTTATTAAATATTAAGTATACCGTACATACTGACTAACTAAGAACAGAAATTGAAGAAGCAAAGAACTCACATATATATATATAGTAACCTGTTGTTATGTAGCTCCCATTTTAGGTAATACGTATGCTCTTGAGACTGACTATGTGCTCAACTCCAAGCAAACAAATATACAATATTGAGAGCATTTAAACCCTTTAAAAAAATTGTGACCATCCAATAAATGGGCATGGGTTTTTAAGGGAGTTCATGATTAGTCTCTCCATATGTACACATAAAACATACTATACACACTATGTTATTTTGATGCAGTAGATTGTGTGTATGAGTATCTATGCATATATAGTTTATAACTGACAAGTACTAGCTCGTGCATGCAAAAGATTTGAATGAAAGTGTGGTTATTAATGACGACAAGACAAGCTCATTGCACAGGGTTTGCGTATTGGTCGATATTGTGCATCAGACTCACGCAAAGTCTTCATCATGCATTAGTTAGCTATAGTCCACATCACCTGGACTCAAGTCAAGTCAGCGAAGGTGCATAAAAGGAGACAAACTAATTGCTCTTCTTGACTTCTTGAGATTCCAATTTACTGCATTCTAATAGTCATTATTTTTGTTACCACAAAAGCCACATGTAAAGGATTTGACTTGAAAGGAGTCCACTAATAGCAGTCACTCACAGAGGATAGAAATAATGATTATTGTAATAATGATTTCTCAATGAGCGCGTGCTAAAGTCGAGTTGATATACTATAACGAGGAAGAAGTTTCATTGTAAGGAAACAACCTGTAATATAGTATTGTAGATTAGATGGAATATAGATTGCACTTTTGTACATAGTATATGCAATACATGGATCGTGTGCATTGTGTACACTGAGGGTATATAATAAATGGTGGTGTATTTAGTACCTTGATTTTGCCTATGATACTTCAATATTGTAGTACAGACAGTGGAAAGGAAGGGTTTTTTGTGATTTTTTTCCTACCTTTAATCAGGAATGCTAATTTGCTTATACTTGATAAAAACACAAACTCTTCTTTGTTTATACAAAAAGGTAGAACAAGAGAGACAGATGAACAGAAAGAGAGAGAGAGAGGTACAATAATAATGATAGCAATAATAATACGATAGATCTCTCTTTCTCTCTCTCTCTTTTACTCTGTTGAATGAAATGCCGGAAGGTAGAGTGGCTGACAAAGTGTGACGACGTTCGTTAAATTTTATAAAGAAACGATAACTATGTATAGCAAGCTATCCCACAATAGTTTTTATCATTGCCTACATACCATGAAATTTCCGGTCCACCAATTTTAACAGTTCGTTAGTGTCAGATCTCGAGATGTTCAATTTTCTTTTGTAGTTTATTTATGGTCGAGTTTAGTAAATTTTGTGAGAAAAATCCTGTTAGTTATTAAATCAGGTGTACAAAGTAAGTATTTAGGCATTCATCCATATTCAAAATTGGTTTGTTAGTTTAGTTTGTCGGTGGGATGAGCGGATGACATTACTGAGAGTGAGTACAAGTATAATTAAGAAAGTTTTTTCTTGTCAATGATGTGTGTACGTCAATGATATTTTTTAGCTTGAGATTTAAGTTGTCGCCGATAGTTGATCGGTTGTATAGTTTTGTCATATTTGAGATTGAATTCAATGACTGTATTGACTTGATGATGGGTTGTCGTAACGTAACGTAATGGCTGTTCATTGAGCAGAGGCTCTGTTCATGGATATAAATGGGGACCATTACTATAGGAGCTAAAGGCTTCATAAATAGAATCAAATAGTCGGTTGTTTGTCTTGATGAACTCTTGGATTCAACAATAGCTGGATAGATTATAGGCTGTGTACACAGCACACAACTATTGAATGGGCGAGTTGTATAAATATGTGAATTGAACAAGCACAATTACAGATAATTAATTACGAATACGATGGATATGGTATGTGTTAAGTGCAATGTGATTAGGTTAAGCTTGTAATAATAATGATATACCGTTTGAACGATATGACTGACTGACACGGAAGTTTTTGTAGCAGATAAGGCTCCTTGGCTACGGTTTAGTGAAGATAGTTGAGTATGCAGCAGAATGCTAAAGGCTCTGACTTAATTATTTTGAAAAGTACTCCATGGTATGTAGTTAGTTTAAAGTAACTGTTAAAGAGTTAAAGACTGGGATAATTCAAAGTTATGTCTATTTACGGAGAATATTGACTACTGACTGTGCGAAGGGTTATTACGAAAAAAGCGGCGTCATAAATAATGAAACATGTCATTGATACTGGCTATAGTGGCTTATTGTGAACAATGCACGAATGCCAAGAATAATGATGGCTATTTGGCACAACTACAAATCCTTTGTTTTCGTGTTCGATTTAATGTACCATTGTAGAAATTATTTGCATGCGTGCGTTATCATCGGTAGCTTTAATGTGCTATTCTTATGTCCTTTTGCACTTGGTAGGCAGAGGGAAGCTCAAAATGTCGTGCTCTGGAGAGTCCTCGTGTGGTGAAAACCATCGAGGAGACCCTTCTGACATTCTCAGTCGAAAATCAGCTTTCGTTGAGGCACCCCCACCTAAAGTGAACCCGTGGCAAAGGAATCTCAATGCTGCGTCTGTTTTGTCCAGCAAAGCGCCACTCAAGGACACTAAAAGCAATGAGAACGTACCTGTCCCCGTTGAAAAGTCGGAACCAAAGAAAGTGAATGGTGCTCGTCGTAAGTTCATTTTTAAGATTATAATTTTGCGTGCGAGCTGGCGTTTTCTCAGACTGCTAGTGGGTTTTCTTATTGATACGGCCTATGATCGGAATTGCGTAAGCGTAAGTAATTTATGTTATAACCTTTTTGTACAGGCGAGGATCAAACAAATGGGTCAGCCGATTGGCCAGCGCTAGAGGAAAGTCTGAAACCTGGTGCAAACAAAGCTGCTCAAAGTGTGGTCGTGAATGGCTCCAAGGGAGTGAACAAGCAGTTGCCTCCCAAGACTTTACTTGAGTCTGAAAACAAGTCCTGTGAGAAAGTGTTTAAGTCTTTGAGTCTCAATGATAGGTCCTCCAATGAATCCGCACAGATAGAGCCCACACTCAATGGCCACGGAGAGCATGGGAAGGATGGAAATGGCAGCTCTGAGCCATCCTCTAATGATGAGAATGGTTGTGACAAATCTGATGATCGGCTCAAGAGAAATAAGAAAAGTAAGTCTAATCTTCCCACTGATAAATAAGTCAACTCCATTTGAAAATAAAAAAATAATAGGCTGATCATTCTTTATAATTCTTATGTATTCGTTGAATAGACTCGAAACAAAAATGGGTGCCCTTGGACCTTCCTGAACCAATTCCACGAAGACCCAGGCCGAGGAGAAATGGAGAACGAGTTGCTGACAAATCAAGAGAACGAACCAAGCTCACAGTCAATGGAGGTAAGAATATTCATTCATTTCAATCATGAATGAAACGGAGCAAACGATTTAGTGATGGGAAGCAATTGAATGCTTTTCAATCATCCTTTACAATCAATTCAAAGGCAACTGTTTAGCAGGGAAAAAATGTGAATATAAGAGTTCTAACTAGATAGTTAGTAATAATAGTGCAAGTGAACAGAATGGATAGTCAAGAGTTTTTTTTTGTTCTTAAGAAACCACTGTTCTAACTTGAGTGGGCTTGGGGGTTGAGTTGAGTTGAGTTAGAACGCAAGAGAGAAAGTTGTACATTGTTGTTGGATTGCGTGCTCCTTCCTTTTAGTTAATAGTTGGTAGTGGATGTATAAAAAGTACATGAAGATATTTAGGCAAGTTAGTCTCATGCCATGCTTGAAACAGACCATCTTTTGGTAGCAGTCCATTAGATTGGTTTAGGTAGTTATATCTAGTAGGAAGTGATTGAAACTAAATACACAGACTAGAGTAAGCGCGATATGCATGCTCCCTAGTGACCATCATGTGAGTAGTAATTAAACTTGTTTGAATAAAGTACTGATGTTGGCTAAACTATCATTGCAATGTCAGAGTTCAGAGTGCAGATCAAGTGAATTTGAATTATGATCAAGGCCGTTTTGATATGTAGCTTTCAGTATGTAGAGCAAGAAAGAATACTAACTAAATAATACTTGGTTATTATTGCTTCTGTAATGCTATTTTGATAAGTATTGATAGAGGAAGTTCATGTTATAGAGAGATTAATGGTTTGATTCTTTTGTGACTCACTAACAGACGCTACTCAAGTTAAGGGTGAAGAGCAAACCTCTACCATGCTCCAGAACGGACGCTCAAGCAACGGGAATGGCCGAGGCCGGGGTCGTGGAGGTCATCATAGGGGACGCGGTGGACACATCCATCGGGCCAACAAAGGTTACTCTCATCAGTTCCAGCAAAATAATCATGAACAAGACCCGGCCTTGCATGCAAATGGTCGGGATGACTACGTGGAGTTTCCCGGGGACTATGCCACGTTGTCTCCAGTGTTTGCTGCTCCATCGGAATTCATTATGCCGTACGTGGCAGGAGGGTACTACCCTCCTCCATTCCCTGCGCCGCTCACACCAATTGCAGATGGATCCACCTTACCTCCATTCGTACCTGTGGATAGTACCGTTTTGATGGACCTGGTTCGAAAGCAAATGTAATGTGTTACTGTATTTTCTTTTTATTGTAAGTAGTCTGTGTTGGTTTTTCGGGGGATAACGGTTTTATTAAGAAATTGATTTGTTGCAGTGAGTACTATTTCAGTGCCGAGAATTTAACCAAAGATTTTTACTTGCGCCGTCAAATGGATGACAAAGGGTATCTTCCTATCCAGTTGATTGCTTCGTTCCATCGTGTCAGCCGTATGACACAAGACTATCAACTCATTCTGACTGCTATCCAAACCTCAGTGTGCCTAGAACTAACAGAAGACTGCAAATGTGTACGAACCTCAATGGAGCCAACCAAGTGGCCCATTCTGGACTCCTCGAGTCCTCCACCTCCTCATCCTCAAAATAGTAGGCATGCTGTCGGCTCGTCGTCGTCACCGCTTCCACAGTCCTCTCATTTGCCAAATAATGTGACTGCAGCCAGCAGTACTCCAACTAGCAACATTCATGAAGACAATACAACTACACGAGTGTCTGCCTAAAAAGTCATACAAAGGCGACAAGTCTGTACGTACAATCTGTTTTTTTTTTTCGCCGGGGACAAGAGCTAAAGGAGTAACTATAAAATATTACCCTTCATTCTCTGTATTTTTTTGTTTGTGTACAAATTGAGTGTGCAAATGGGCGCTGGGCTAATAAGTAATTAGGACTGGAGGAAGGATCACATCAGATGTATTAAAATTAACATGCGGTCGGTAGTTTCACAATGGATTTAATCGCCTGAATCACATGATGAACTATCATCACAATAAATATTGAGTGCGACAAAAAAAGTTGCGGTAATTTTCAATTGCAGTCAGTGCATCATTATGTGACTGTCCCTAAAGGTTTTAAAAAGTCTACCGTATGTGGCAACTGTACAAGAAGAGTCATTCATTGTCGTGTGTGTACGTTATATACTTGTTGGTTGCATAGTGTGTATTTTTTAATGCCGACTATGGGTGAACTGTGAACGATGGCTACTGTTCTGCATATAGTCAAAAAAAGGAGCTTGTGAATTTGATGGTGATGAGCGCAGATTTTTTCTCAGTTTACTAATAGTACTGTTTATCACGTCCATTTGATGAAAACACTGCATATAGCCTTTACTAATCTGTCCTGTTCGCATTACTATATTATACTATTATTATTATTGTTATTATTATTGTTGTCACATGATGATTTGGAATCCCTAATATGAGCAAGGAGAAAAAAAATGACTGGATAACTCCCGAATCGCTTTATAAATCGTACAACTGTGCATTATGTTAGCCCCTTGTGAACAATCGAGAAGAGTAAAAGTTTAATCAGATATTATTTATTTTAAAAAAGGTTTAATTCACGTCCATGGACTTTTTTTGTAGTGTCCAAAAACTGAAATAACAGTAAAATATTCACTGCAAGCTATATCAAATCAAATCATTGTTTAGAAAAATCCGATTGTAAATGGGTATGCAAGTATCTACACATTTAGGAATGTATATATAAAGTAGACAATATACAATGGATTCCAAGAAATCTACTGCTGGTGGTGGAAACTAAGAGAAAAAAAACTTATATTATCGATACGGGATTATACAATCTAGTTATATTTTAAGCAGATAAGCTTAAGGTTTTTGCAATCGTATGATGAATTACTATTATTTCAAGTATTGCTATTTTAGCAACAATAACAATCACTTATTCGTGAACGCGTGTGCACAATCGGTAAAAATACACTGAGGAAATGTATGTGTGCAAAATGCAGATGAAATTAACTTATCTGATCATAATCATGTAGGACTTAAGGACCAATGACTGAAATGTGATTACGATTCGTTGATTTAATTCTAAGTTATTGATTATATATAAATAAATAAATATATAGATATATATATAAATACACATATATATGATTTGATTTGATTGTTTATTTTTTAAACATGACCAAGTTGTGAATTACGGACGGTAGATGGGGAAAGTATGTGGGTGCAATTTTCTGTGGGTTACTTACTTTTTAAGGTTTTATAACATACAGAACTTAATGGCGTTGGTGACTTTATTATTGTACATGATGATGATACGATCTGATTGCGTTTCGAACTGCAGGACTTTAAAAAAAAGCCAAATATTACGTGTCTAGAAGTGCGCTATGGAAGAATCAACACTGGAATAAACAGGTTATAGATATGTACGTCTCCTCACTGAATTGTGAAATGATGAGAGTTGAAAGGATTTTTGTTTGAAGCCCAGATTTTTTTAGAGCACAACTAGAGTGGTACTTTAACTCATTTTGTGTTTAATTACAAAGAGAATTTTGCCCTCTTTTGTGCATTATTTTTTTCTGGAATCATCTGTTGAGCTTACTTGGTTGGTACAAGTAAATCACAATCGAGTGCAAATGCAATTAAGTTTCTGTGTGATGTTTGTTTAGCGTGTTGTGTTGTTATTGGGTGAAGAATTATTTCAATTATAAGTTTGTGTTGGAAAAAGTGATATTGCAGTTAAGAGAGGATTTACGCGTTACTTTAATCATGCGCCACGAAAAAAATGATAATACAAATGAAAGAATGAAAAAAAAGACAGCGCATTTTACTTTCATTGAGTGTCTTATTCAAATAATGTTATTCGTTTCACCCAACCTTGATTGTCCTATGTTAGCTCCGTAACATTAGTTTTACTGTTTTATCAACTTATAGCAGTTATTACACTATATTAGTTATTGTTATTGAATATTCTGATCACATTATTATTATTATTATTATTATATACATGATTATTATTATTGTTATCTATGGAACACATATAAAATAGACAAGATTTGTTTTTTCGTCAAGGGAAATGTACTTTGTATGAGATGATTATATAGAATCAGTTACATTTAGCTGCGAGAGAGAAATAAACTGCAACGGCTCATGTATCCTTATGTTGTTGCTGGTATAGGGGATATTTTTTTAAGGCTGGTGTTTCTCCCATATAAAGAAGAATGGGTTTTCATGCCCTCTACTTTTGAGGTCTCTCAAAGACATTTAGAGCTGATTGGTGCTAATGATTTAATTTAATGAATGTTTTCTTGCATAAATTGCTGACTGTGAGCCATAAATTTGTCTAATTAGGCAGTGAGTTGCAGGCACCTTCGACATCCTTCACATTATTCTTTAAAAGTACTGTTAATTAGTTTGTATAGGAAGAACCCTTTGTCTCCTTTCTTGAGTCCGGATGTTTTAAATTATAAGTTGATTCTCTGTGAAACTAAAAATAAAAGCTACCCACATCATTGGGTGAGTACTATTTGTACTACACACATTCTCATCTTTCTTTTTCGTCCTTGTCGTCATTCATTCTCTATTTGTTTTATTCTCTCATCCTCAAATGCAGCCTGACTGCCCGCGTGCTCTATAGTATGAAAATGCATGCCGTAGAAGATTACTTGAAAAAATTCGGATTCATCGATTTTACTAATGATAAGCTCTGGGATCGTTATTTTTTCCTTTAGTTCTAATCAAAGAATGCCTACATTTTGGAAAAATTTCTTCAACATATGATACTGGTACTCTTTTAAATGAATAATCTAGCAGTTTCATATCTTCTAACCAGTAAAAACCAATCTATTGCAAAAGCAGTTTTCAAAACGCATACAACATACGTTACACAGATTACAGAACATGTGCATACGACCCTAATAATCGTCTCTCATCATTATATCATAAAGGCCTATGTTTACATTTAAATTCCAAACGAGAAAACTAATTGTGGCGCAGCTGCAAATATGAACCAACATCTAAACAAAGATTAAACAACTAAACTAATTTTCATTACACTTTTAGTTAAAGATTACCAATAGACTCGTCATTCTAATTATTGATGTTCATCAGTAAATGCTGAGCAAAAATTGCTTTCAAATTAGTCCTTACTTGTGAATTACCCCAAAATGAGGAAATTTTGAAGAGAGAATCTTTTACTGTAGAGTTGAGTTGTTCTTGAAAATCATAGCTGCCTTCCAAAGATTCACTCTCTATGCAGGAAAAAGATTAAATAGCTCCTGTTTTCTTAAGTGACTTCATAAGCCCTATAGAAGAAGTAATGCACTCACACCCACCATCGTTTTGATATGGGAATTCACATGAGAGTCATTTGAAGCGAGGACAAAACAGCATAGTTGTCCATTTGCGGTCAACTAGTCGGCGCCAACTATTTCTCACAAGAAGGTACTCTTCTTTTCCTTGTTGATACTTTTGTAGTATTAGTTGAGAACGAGCCCTGGGGAGTGAATAATCCTCTAAAAAGTATAAGACGTAGCTTGAAACGTATACACATTTCTTTAGTTGTCGATTTCACCCGACTTGTCTTTTCTCCCCTTCTGTGTACACTTGTTCCATTCCATTTGGAGATCAAATACCCACTTGCGTCAATTACTAAGGGTTTCACTTTAACCACTGTGTGTAGGAGAAGGAGCATTGTATCATTGAAAAGACACGATAATATCGTGGGTTTGGTTAGTTAGTTAGTTACTTACGTAATGTTAGAACACAATTTTTATGCATTGGTTAGTAGTGCAATGTGTACGCATAGAAGATATATGAAATTAACATGTATCCATAAGTCATTGTAAAGTGTCAGTATGAAAGTGATGCTTGTACAGTTTTTTATGAAACTGGGTTCTAGAAGTCGAACCAGTCGATTGATTTATTCTTTTTTTAAATTAGTTAATGTTTCTTCTCCACGGTGAGATATTGGGTTAATGCACTTAAAAATAGAGTAATATTCAGTTTGGTAGGATCATCATCATGTAGTCAGTTAGATTCCTGTTATTGAAGAGTATACACTCACTTTTGGTCTCATTAACTATGGAATCGTAGAAGATAAGCAGGATTTGTGTTTCATTCCTTGGTAGCCATGAAGAGACAAGTATAATGATTTAATCCCAGGGAACTTGAAAAGTTTTGTCAACTGTCAACCTGAAGAAGAGGATACAGATGGACATGTGTCAAAAATAGCAAGTCATGGAAAATAATAAAGATTATAGGGATGTTCACCTTTTTAGAACTCAGTAGTTTAAATCCGTTAGATGTAAACATACGATTGTGAGGATGCCGAAGTCGGCAGTTCAAGTAAGAAATCTTTATTCTTGTGTTGCAGAATCTTTAAAAAATCAGGGGGTTCCATGCCATGGAATAGATAAACAAACTAAGGGTCAGTTATATCTTGCTGGAACAATATCTGTCTGTCTGCTTAAACAGTAGCGGAAGATAAATACATCTTTTCACTGCTACTGCATCTACAAGAGCTGTGAGTTTATACACATGCACAATTCCATGTGGGGTATATTGAGATGAAATGGGGGTTAGTTTAGTTAGTATAGTTCATTCTACACATTACAATCTAGGCATCATTATCTAGGTTTTTAGGACCTCTAAAGTAATTTAAATAATGGAAGCATTTTGCCTCGTTACAGTGATAGTAGTTAATTGAAGTTAACTGTTTGCATTGAATTGTTTAAAAAACAAGGAGTGTTTGGGTGAGACTGTCATTATAATGTGTAGCTGTAGCATTTAGAGCAGCTATGAGTTAGAGGCAGAAGGAAGAGGGTTTACTAACAAACTAAACCAAATGAATAAAATGTTGCCACATGATGTCTCAAATCCCAGTGGGTAGAATTACGCCAAAGAAGACGAACCACACTCGTTATGTTTATAAACGCGTAAAGTTCAATACGATTTTGTCTGATTGATTAAGCGCGTTTAATTTTCAAACGGGCCAATCAGAGCATCCCCTGAACAAGCTCTGAACCAATTAGTGTGGTCCCTGCACAGCTAATGTATACCGAAAGTCACAGACAGTGCTATGCTTACATTGCACGATTCTCGTAGTCCATGGTATATACGCACTATATACACAACGTCAACGTATCCTCTGACTTCACAACCAAGTCAAAGGTTCGCACTTTACCGACCTGACACTCATAAATATTTGTTGGCTTGTCGTTTTCCACAGATTGTTACATAAATTGGGGAAACATGGCATGCTAGATGCATGGTGTCTTCAAGTGCGAAAAATATTCTTGTCAAACCCAATTGTTGATACTGCTTCTTTTTCTCTTCTTCCAAAACTTATGAGTGTATGCTCCAATTAAATAGAGTTGTCCAATTAACACATTTTCTAGCCTTCAAAATCTAAAACTGTTTGTAGACTTTGATTAGCGGCACGAATATCCAATTTTACCTGCATGCTTGAGATCTAGTTTGTCATTGCACTTTTTCATATGCCATCGTGGCAGTGACAAATAAAAAATTTCTGCAAACCGAGGTAAATTTTTCGATACACAAATGTTTTCTTCATCGAATGCATTCTAATTTTGCTTTTTTCTTGTAAAAAGGAATGCATAAATGGGCAATATGAGGGATGGGGACAATTCAACAGCCTCATCCGCTATATTTATCATTTTTATAAAAAGAACAATTAAACATCAGAACTTCAAAACTGAAATGTAGAAAATATAGAAAAGAACCTAAAGTTTTAAATAAATATAAAAAACCATCCTCCGGTATTATCCCTTTGAAATGAGTGCTTATGCAGTTCCTCATATTTACGGCCCTCGTGATTGGTGTCAATCTAATCCTCTCATCCAATACATAGGGTAAGGGTTGCACACGACTATTCAAATAATCATTGCATAATTAAGGCTCATTCATAAACTGTAGTGAAATATAAGCTTTAAACACGCTTCCTTTTAGTTATTTGAGCTTGACCTGTCTAATGTAATCGACGATCGATCATAGAACTTGCTAGTTTTTTTAAATGTGTCAAATTTTTCGTGTGAAAAATTTATTATTGTCAACCTGAAAGAGTCTATATCTGGTTGCAAAAATAAAAAGAATAAATCGGCCGTATGAGGAAACACTTGGGCAAAGTATTTAGTCAATTGAAAAAGTCATTCGAGCACTGACTCGGTTAGTTTTGAAAATGAAAAAAAAAAACTAACAGGGTGGCAAAAAAGATGTTAGATGATCTGAAATTTTTTTTCCATCCTACCTTTGTGATTTTATGACCTTGTGTGTAATGTCTATTAGTTGTATAAATTTAGATGTGTCGAATACTTTAACTCTAATTTTATTTCTGTTGTGAATGAGTATTTAATACAAGTTCCAAAGGTGAACAGAGATTGAAGTTCCCAGTTAATTACTCTACTTTTTGGCCTAGATCTATTTTATTGTGGAATGATTTACCGATAGATCTTAAAAAAAAGACCTCTTTCCCATCTTTCAGAGAAGAGTGAAGGAGTATTTGCTAAAAAACAATCCAGTGAATTAATGTAATTAAATTAAGAATTTTTTAATAAAAATGTCTTTTGTATGCAAAATTTCAATTATTGACTTATTACTGTAAATCAGCCTCGTATAACTAAACTTTGAATAACTTAAGTTATTAACTTATCCTTTAGCCCCTGCAATAGATTTTTTTTCAGTGACTGGCTATATAAAATGTGATATTTATTGATTGCGAACTAACTAAAATGAACCTGCAAATTTAATTTAATTAATTTTTTACCATTGATTCTTTTATGCTAAGAAAAATTCCAAAAGATCATGCACTATCAGTTCAATAGTATTTGAATGTTAAGAAGATACAAATGCTAATGCAAAAGTACGCAAAACGTTTAGTCTGACACTCTTCTAACTTGCTGGTTGCTGGTTGGGTCCCTGGTCCGGAGTAAGTCCCGTAATGTATTTAACCTGAAGATGACAAATGAAGTGCGCAACTATCATGTACGCTTATATAGCGTTATGAATGAGCAGCAAATCAGAATAAAAAGTAAATAGACCACTCTACTTACTACTGTGCACTTGTAATCTGAGGCCACCTGCAGAGTCATATTTCCTTTGGTCATCACCAAATCAGGGATGAGCTCGGCAAGTGTAGTATTCCGCCTAATTGTGTCCATGAAACCGTAAACGAAAGCATTCAGCCCTTGTTTGCTCTCTGTTTCATTCAATCTAAATATCAAATTCTCAGCACACTGATTTTTTGTGATCACCGTTTCCATTCACGACAACATTCCACCGCGTTTAGGATCTGACTACAGAAACAGTACATCGCATCTTTCACAGCCATTATGAAGATGCTATAGTTGAGTCGGAACGAATAAAGAAATCGCGAGCTTCAATTTCTCGATGGGTGCTATGTCATTGCGATGCATTTTAAGTTCTTAGACATTGGCACCCATCGAGAAACTCTAGCCCGCGATTTCTTAATTCGTTCCGATCCAACTGTACACTTATAACCTACCTTATTATAGTCCCTGAAACCGAAACATAAAAAGATTAAAATTTACGCAATACAATTTACACGAATCATGCCTGATTTTCAACTAAAAAAGTACATGGCATGACATTATGTGACACACTGCGGTATTTACACAAGGGCCTATGCACTTGCCGAAAAAGAACAAAGTGAGCAAACGCATTGTATTACATGGTGCATGAGATTATTCTGTTAGTTACACACTCAATTGAAACTGTAGGTAAGGCGTACCGGAAGAAGAGGCGTATCTCTACTCAATAATAGAGCGGTGTTTGGTTGAGCCTCCATAATTTTTTATATCCCTTGTTATAAGCTAAAGCAAATACCTTAAAAAAGGACATATAAGCTTTTCAAATCTTAAAAATACATCCAAATCCATGCATCAAATATTGGTTAAATACTTGTCACCAAATCACACTTGTCAATGTATGCACAACGCGTTTTGCAAATATTTTAGAAACACACAGAAGCCATAGCTTACTACCAGTGTGTTTAAATTGCGCACAAGGGATTGCATCCCATTTCCCAGTGTGCCGTCAAAATTGAGCTGTACAAGCAAATCATAAAGGACTCGAGTGCACACAACAAGTGTAATAGTGAAAGAAGGTATAGGTGATTAGTACGGTCGGAGTCTCATTACTCATGAAAAAGACTTGACTTGCCTCAATTGACCAAACTACAATTTCCCACTTGTACATCTCTACTAAAATTCTGTGGGTTTTTCCTATTAAGGACGAACTGACTTGATTGCCACCTTTGGTTTACTGTGCATGCATGTTAGTAGTAGTCTTGTGTGTTTTATAGCGCTAGTACGTGTACGTATACGGTCAGCTTATCCGAACTGTGTATTATGACTTCATCATTGCAAGTGAGCTGTGTTCGTCACTGTGTGTGTTTCTGCCGATTCACTATTAAAGGGCGTTCAGAAGATGAGCAAGCATAGACCCCCTTGAAAGAAGCGTTAAGAACAACATTTATCTTTTGTAATGAGGAACACATCATTTCTTCACGCAGTCCCTCCATATAGCTAGATTCTAGTTTCAGAAGAAATGAAGTAATTTTACGGGCCATGTAAATCAGACTGGTAAACTGTATCCTCATGATAGTTTCAGCTTGGAAAACAAATAAACAAGTCCTGTAGGGAGGATCATATATTCTATGGAACTGAGATTCCTGTTTTCGTCACTGTAGGGTTACATTGGTATTAGAATTATAAAATAAGTTAATACGCAACCCAGTGTGTTGGAGTACAGCATATACTAAATGGGAATTAATGATGAGAAATAAGGTTTATAAAAAAGTATGCTCTTGTGAGATTGCTTTGGTAAGCATGTTGTCACATAGGAGACCTCAAAATGTCTAATGAGTTGTTAATGAAAGAAGGAATAGGAAAACGTCAAGCATCGTTGAATCGTTGCAGTCAATTACCCAAGATGCTTATGCACAATTTAATTTGGTTCATGTGAAGACGGTGAGAGTTAATAGGATCGGCCTGCAGTCACAAAAAGGGGATATTGTTTTACGATGACAAAGGAACCCAAGTCTTTGAAATGCGAGAAAATTACACTGCGGTAAAAGATACAGGAGAGCAAAGGGGCGGTTTCATGTTCTTCATTCGTCATCGGTTGATTGGTTGTGCTCAAATGAGCCGGTAAATTGCATTTTTCTAAACTATTTGGGTGGCACACTCATTTTTTAGCCATATAATTCCTGTGTGTAACATCCCGATGACATTTATTTCCAAATTTCCATAAACGTTGAAACAAATAGTCACACGGGTGTGTTGTGGGCCCACACTGATTTTAAAATTTACAGATAAAGTACGCAGAAACGTGTCCGCACCGTTTGCCGAAAACTTTTACGCCGAAAAAAAAACGCCGAGGAAAAAACGCCGAAACCCAAATGGACTACGTTTAGTTAGGTTAGGTTTTTGGACGTTTCGGCGTGATTTCCACGCCCTTAAGGACTCGGCATTTTTGTTTTCGGCGTACTGAC
>Ga0210040_10001574_pt1 | contig 34119 bp, 49 predicted proteins | sample CryGeyCG12114_NA_FD_185462 | JGI IMG/M metagenome (GOLD analysis project Ga0210040, IMG submission 185462) | Groundwater microbial communities from aquifer - Crystal Geyser CG19_WC_8/21/14_NA (SPAdes) (version 2) | ecosystem: Environmental > Aquatic > Deep subsurface > Groundwater | place: USA...
GAAACCCTGCAGCTGACATATTGTCCATTCAGAAGCAAATTGCTTAGCTAGTTATATACGACTGAATATTTTTGTGAGTATCACGTTTGTGTTGGGCAAAACCTGTGGTGATTTCGGATATTTCCATTTTAAGATTAAGTTTCAACTCCGCGATTATAAGGATCGAGTTTCTCAGGATGTAGTAACTGCATACAAGAAAATTGATTTTTCAAACTCCAGTACTATCTACATGTAGACATATGTAATTTGCACTTGAATAATGTTCTGTCAACAGTTATTGGCTACTATGCATATAGTTAGTACATATGTATACGGGCATTAGTTAGTAGAGTATGTAACATGAGATGACAGTTGACGGGACCAATTGTGAAGCATGAAAAAAATAACTTGTGTAGCTGTGTATAGTGTGTACTGGAGAAAAAGTTGGTGAGCAAAAACCGAAAGTGGGACAAGGCAAGTGGTCCATGGGTTAAGTATCATATGGAATGGACGCAGGAGAACATTTTACGCCCTTCTCTTCAACATAATGTAGAGTTTAGTAAAGCAAAGTGGCTTCAATTATTGTCCAGGAAACTCACTCTGGCAATAAAAGAATCAGTAAAAGATGACGAACATATTTTATCTTCACGTCATCATGGATGATCACACATAACCAGTTAGTGGAATGAATGAAATTGCATTGGGCAATGGGCTATGCAACTTTTAGTTAGTAAGTTCAATGTAGCATAGAAATGCCATATTGTTAGAATTAACAGAAAATATTGATATATGGTATAGGTAATGGTAAAATTTTAAGGATTCCGTAGTTTTTATAAACCGAGTGCATGCAAATAGTACGTAAATAGGCAAGAATATTCTATGAATCTGGCTGTATTCTGGTAGTCTTTAGTTAAATGGGAGAAACAGACAAAGTTTTCTTCAGGCTAAGGTCAAAAAATGTTGCAAGAGAAAGCGAAATACTGTAATTTCCCAAATTACTCCTGGTACTCACAGTTCTGAAGCAATGAACAGTGAAAGAGCAAAAGGCTTTCACCGCCATTCATGTGAGAGAGCACGACTCGTAAAAACCATTTGAACAAAATGTTTTATGCGTAGCATGCTTTGGCCAGCGTAAACTGTACTTTCCTCCTTCAACTGAAAAATACATACAGCAACCTGCAAAAGTTCTTTGGGTTCCCTTGATAGTTATCTTACGTCAAAAATCATAACACCAAAAAAAACAGTTGGTCAATTTCCACTTATTACTTTTGTTATGTTAGGAGATAGAGGTGTACGGTGTACTATGGAGCACCGTCACCGTATATGAAGTACACGAAAAATGTTGCAGGATGAAAAAAGGAATAGATGACCTTTGTTTTGATGATTATTGGGAAAGTAACTTTACCAACGAAATTCATTAAAAAGTATATGTCATTTATTACAGGTCATTCTACACAAGGTCAAGTGCAACAGATTATCACAGATTCAAGCCATTCTTATTCGTTGAAATTCATAATCTTAATAAGCTAGCTATGGAGAACATCACGATCAAGAAATAATAATTATATACGAAACGGAAGATAATGCCGCTCAAGCGTTGCGTCTAAATCAAAGGAATTTTTGATAGGCACTAGAAATTATTGATAAACTATCACATTTGAGCAAGTCATACGGAAAAGGTAAGCATTTTAATTTTGTCTGTGCATCGTGCTATATAACGAAAATATATATTTGCCAAAATAACACTGCGATCATATATTTTCACAAACTCATTATTTCATAGTTAGTTACACATCAAGACTAAAATTTTTGATTATAGCGCTTCAATAAAGCTGGTAACATCCATTGATCCTACTTTGTTCTTACTACCTGAATACATTGTTTAAATGACTAATAACTAACTAAAATACTGAAACGCATGGAAAATATTGCCCATTAGTATTGAGATCTAACTGAAATGATTTTAGAGTGTCTCAATTCTTGGTAAAATGCCACCGCGTAGTTAACATTCTGAACAATTTTCCTTGCAATTTGTTCGTTTTCACACATCACATGAGGTTTACACACATCTCTCAACTCTTTTTCACATCGCACGAACTCAATAAATGGGTAGTCCTCATATGATCCATCGTTTGGATTTGGGGCGAGATGACACTCCCGTATTTCCCTGATGAAAACAATTTCAAACATTGTACGATCCACACTCAGAGGATTAAAAACCCAAAGTAAAAAATTACTAACTAACTAACTAACGATTAGTTAAACCTTACCCCAATGGGATCTTTAAAGTGATTGGGAAACCCTTGACTGGTTTGAAGATAGTCACAGACTCGGAAGAAATCATTATCCGCAAATCCTCAATAGATTTCGTTTTTAGTTGCTCGCACGCAATGTAGAGCTCATTGTAGTTACGATCATTAATCTCATGTAAGAGATCCTGATTGACAGCAGCCAGTTCTGAATAGCATGGGAGTAAACCTCCGGCTGCCCGAACTACACGTGGAGGTCGCACTCGTTTGGGAATCATTCGAGATGAAGAGCGTGAAGAATCCCTTATAGCAGATGCGGCACCAGTTGCAAAGTCTAAGACGCCAACTGCAGGCTTTGTTACAGTCCCAACGATTCCTTTCCCAAATCCAGATATCAAGCCCTAATGAGAAATTATTTTTTCATCAGCTAAATGAATAATAAATACGAAATCCAAAGAGCAGTGGAAAATCATAAGATACCTATAGCCTATCAATGCATACAATAATAAAATGATGAAATAAAACCATACCGAGAACCCTTCAGTTGAAACTCCCTCATACGATTGAGAGACAATTGACGTGACACCACCAATTAATCCATGTCCAAATCCCATCAGTCCAGCATAAAGATGACTACCAGAACTCCCAACATTATCCTCCATGATTTTTCTCCTTTCTTCCTCATGCCGGGAATCTAATAAAGTTTTCCCTAACCCTTCTCCCAATGTACCTGTCACTTTCGCAGCCGAGTTGGAGAGACCGTGAGTGACATTTTTGACGAGCGAACCAATCTGAAGCAAACACAAGGTGAAATAATCAGTCTTGAAGACAAATAGCAGATAGTAGCTACGAAAAAGTGCAATGTTGAAAAAGCTGTAGTGAAGAAGGGGAGAACTTACAGAGCCCTCATAAATTAGTCCAGACACTCCAACAGATACGTCATTGACGAAACCCAATGGGTTGCCCAGAAAGTCAGTAGAACCCAAAATCACGGCTGCTTGAGATACTAATTCATCCCTGTAATGTTTCACCAACATGGCAAGCAGAAAGTCAAATGTTTCAAAAGGATGATTTTTTACAAAAGGATCCAATTCCACTAAAGCCTCTTCAAAGCGGATCAAACTGAGAGCCAAGCGTCTTTTAGTAGCTGCCAGCTCAGGAGATAATTTAGATGATGTGAATACACTCAATCGGACCTGAAATTATTACATAAGCTTAATATGATGAAAACTAATAGTAAAAATTCTATGCAACACACAATTAAATCACAACTAACCTGATCCAAAACAATTTTCAGAAGTCCAAAATAAAATCGTTTCGCCGTCGACGAAGTTGCATTAGTGAGCGCCTTCTTTACTTCAAAGTCAGAATCTTGCAATCCCTCCATAGACTCCATTTTCTTACTCCAGCCAATCCATCTTGCCAACTTTAAAATAAGTCGCTCTTCCAGAATGATACTTAAAGGTTTGACACACATTTCCCAGTTTTTGAACACATTGGCATTCAAATTCGACTTCATTCGCTGCCAACAAATATACATACAAGGATGTGGCTCGGAAGTCAAATCATCCACAGTCCCATATTGACCTGTCTCAGTTATATAAACCACAGCAGATTTTTCAGAGTCAAAAAGTTGGTTGTCTATTTGTAAGTTTTCCACAGACGCCTCAAAAATTTCCGACTCTCGGGAATCAATCCATTTGACTACCATTCTACATAGAAAGGAATGAAAAAAGTATGAGCATTCTTTGCTTCACAATGCTTGCATTCATTCATAACTAAATGTGTCCAGGAACTTACTTAGACAACTGTAGATACATCAATTCCTCCCTTGGGTTACATTCAATCACACTGATTCCTAAACCATACTTCAAGTCCACGCCAATAAAGCATTTGGGTGCCGTATTGCATGTATTTTCCTCAAAAGTGTGCTGCAACAATCGAATTTTAGGAGGATATTCCACATCAGTGATCCTTAATAGACGTGTTGGACCGTCAGTTTCTACTTTCAGTTCTAATTGCCCAGAGCCTGCTCTCATTTTTTGATAAGAAACTGCCTGCTCTGCTGCTACACCTTGCTCATTTCGGATGTAGCACACAGGTTGCGAGGGTCCAAGAACAACATCACTCACTATAGCACACAAAATAAAAAATTATACCAACTTCCATCAAAAGATGATAAAATTTATCTTTAAATTTTGATGCAGTTTTATAAATTCTTATAGCTTCCTCCTTACTCATTTGCCATGGACCAACATCAGACACTTTTTCCGACCTTTCAGTTCTATCGCCAAAGCCATCTTTAATTTGCACGTACAAATTAGCGTACATACAGCATTTGAGACGACCATCGTCAGTAAACTCCCAATGTTGAGTGCTACTCCTACGCTTATCCGGTTTTCTCAACATAAGCCGCACATACTGACTAGGTTGTGGAGCTTGCCCTTCGATATCTAAAACCAAAGTTCCAGGAGCAGCTGGTTTTTTAGGATCTCGGGGAGAACTAGAGCCTTCGTGCTCTATCAACCCATCAGAACTGATTCTCCAGAGTTGGGATCTGTAAAAACAAAGAAACTAATTAGCTCCTGCCTCTAAACAATGCAGATAAGGAAGAAATATTAATAGTGTTTACCTTTGCCCATGCTGTTTTTTGCTGAGCACCACTTTAGTACCTTCAGGAACATCTAAAACTAGTTGTAAAGACTCTACTCCATGTCTACTAATGCAAGTTTCATCTCGAGGAAATGTTGTCGTGAATGCAATGTAGAAAAAATTATCATAAGTGAGTTGCGAAATCGATCCCAGACTATTCATACTCACTACTGCAGAGTTTCCTCCAGGAGCTGAGATTGTCAGATTTGGAGATTCTGTGGGCTCATCCAGAGCGTATGGAAAAAAAGTCTCCGGTCTCACTGATACTTTCAAGCGTTCCTCGCCCACACACGTCTAATGATAAAATATTCATGAAAGAATAAATAAAGTACGAAAAGATACTGGAAAATCCATCCATTTATGGATATAGATACCTACTTGATTAAATGTAATCGGAAGCAGTGAAAGATTATCAATCCTGAACGGTGGAGGTAACTGCTCAGTGTCACTAAATACAACAAAATACGTGGAACCTTGCAACACAATTTCAACGCGGATAAAATGGCACACTCCTTCTTTGTCCCTGAAATAAATTAAAATCCAAATCAAATTAAAATTCTTTTAATGCTTCGTCTTAGTCTAAAATCGTTAAATAAATAACACTACCTGATATTAATATGAAACGAGTCAACTGCTCCAATAGGAAATCCACCGGACCAATGGCATCGATCCATTTCCACTAGCTTGACACACAAAAGTTGTTCTTTGTCCAACCTAGGCCAATGGAAAGGTAAATTGCAACTAGGAGGCAAGTCCAAATGAGTAGCTTGAGCTTCTGCATCGAAAAAACTAGTGGCATATGCTCGTTGAGATATTTTCAACTTCCCACTGCATCGATTGTCTACAATGAATTGGGGAGATATTGTCACCATCCGAGTGTCACGGTAGCGACCTTTGCCTGGCTTTATTTCGATTCCAACAGTATATACTTGCTCCGGTCGAAAGTTGGGTAGTGCAATGTTCAATTTGCGAACTTTGGTACCGTTCTGAAGGACTAGCGCTTTACACCAGTGTGGTGTGCCATCTTTGTGCAAGTATTTTCCAACTCTCAAAGTTAATGTCGCTGGTGCTTCTTGATCCGCAAAACTGAACAACAGCGGGGCAACCATTCGACCAACCTATGTAACAACAAAAAATGTCAAACATGAGACAAGCGAGAGTATCATTATAAAATCCAAGGAAACAAACACACACCTCGTGATCACTAGATTGACCCGCAGCTTCCACATAAGTTTCATCTTGCTTGAAAAGTAAAGGTAGTCCACTTTTATTCAATATCCAAAACGGACAGCTTAGCAAGACAGAAAGAGTTCCTCCTTCGTTCCGTACAACCCTTGAGGTTAGAATTAACGGTCTCTTTGAAGAATCTAACGTTTTAATTCGAGCTACAGAATTAGAAGAATTTGAAGGAACTTTTAGCATGGCTCCTTGAGGAAAGTTGTCAATAATGAAAACAAAATTCAAGGCTTCGTTGGGATCCACCTACAAGAAGCATTTACAATGTTGTTATCAACTTGATTCAAAAATTTCCTTCCATTAAAAGCGTTTGTTTTTTTGTATTATATCTACACAACGAACTTACAGAATTAACTGGAAAATCTTGACCAGCCATGATCCTCCCGTTGATATTTTTATTCTCTATAACGAATTCCAGTTCTAAAGGTAGCAAATTCACAATAACCAAAGGACTTTTTAAGGTTACTAAATTAGCTCTTTTAGAGGAACTCAGTGACTGAGCTATGGTTGAGAAATGGTTAGGAATGTCTTCTTCGTCATCGATAGGGAATTCATCTTTTGTTACAGCCACACAAAATCGGTACATGTCAATGGAACTAGATAATAGCGTGGAGCATTCCCTTAGTCCCTCCTGAGTATTTGATAATAAGGTTTGAGAGCAGTAGGAATACATGGCAGTGTGAGTTCTTTCACGAGTTATGGGCCGAACCCACATTTGAGCCCATACTGAATGCAGGGGAACAGGATAAGTCTCTTGAGGATCCAACTTTACAATGTAGGATCCGCCTGTTTGAGCTCTTTCAACTGCAAATAGTTATAGTTACACACTTAACTTGCAGTTCGTTTTACGATTTTTTTTAAAATCTTCCAAACTTACAGGATGGATACACAATAGTATTCTCCAACTTCAGCTCCACAGCATCAGGTAGAGAATTAAATATCATCAAAGAAGAGCGTACTTTTATAAGTTTTTGAGCAGACCCTTGTAAACTCACTTCAAAAACTAATCGAACTTCAGGCAACTCAGCAAAGGTCTAAAAATACCCACTTTCATTAGTATTGTAAATAAAAACTACTATGAGATATGGTAAAAGAAAAAAATACCTTGCTCCCAACTCTCCGTTGAGACAAATCGGGTTTAATGTTTCGGAAGTAAGTACCAACTTTATCTACAGAAACTGGAGTAGTCTCTTGCCACCCTTCAACCCTTACAACCAACTGATGTGTTTTGAGTTGATGAGTATTCCTATGTCTCAGTTTGCCCCTTCCTTCGAAACTAAAAGCTTGCAACTCACTGGGTTCAACAGAAATCCCTTGAGTTGGATCTCGGACCCGTACATTTCTTTGTTGAGATCTACTCACTGCCTCATAAGTGTTGGATAACACAGTGTAAAACTTCAAAGGTGAACCTGTTTCGTTTTTTAGTGCAAATGGCACAAATGGAGAGCGTCGTTTGTCCACGTTTTGCTCATATTCTTCAGACCAATTGGAAGAGACGGTTTCATACAAGCTAAGTAATGTGGATGTGAAGTTGAGATTCATGACTTTGTTAGAAAATAGATGCAGCTCCAATTCTGGAGCTTTTGAAGGAAACTCGTTTGATGGGGAATGACGACCTACAAATTTTATCAGGTTAGACAAAGACTCAGACTCAGCATCAAAAAAGTTTTGCGAAACTGATTGGAAGTGAATATTTTACCTAATGTCCCAAGCTCATTTCTTGCCCAACGAACATTGCATTTCCAAGGTTCCAAAAACGGCTCCCAACCAGACAGGGCTCTATTGTAATAGTCACCTGAGAATGATCCATCCGCATACCCAGTATTGTCCACCCTATTCTGAGTGAGGGACAATTGGCTTGCACTCAGTTCCAACAGTGGCACATCCGCATCTTTGCAATCATCAATAATGCAAAGAGATAGAAATGTGCATGTAAACTCTATTTCACTCAATACACTGAGATCACAGGAACTTCCTTCAGAGCTATTCTGACTAGCGGATGAATGTCCTCGACTAGGTGGTCCAGCCATATCTACATCTGAATTTAAAGGGAGTCTTGATTGATCTAATCCCAGTTTCCCAACGGCCAGCTCAATACTGCCTTTCGAGCTATCTAGGGCCTGTATTGAATCGTCTCGGTTGAAACCCATGTCCATTAAATACTGCACTTTGCTTTCTTCGAAAACTGGATCTAAAGAGCTCTGAATCTGCTCAATATTTTCCATAGGTGAAGAGGATGTGTCACCCTCAATTTCAAATAACAAAGCTTGAGCTTGTTTAGAGAATCTATCTACAAGCTGCACAAACATTTTCATGTCATAATAAGACAATCGCAAATTCAACTGAGGACTAGTGAACTTGAGTATTTTTGAAGAGGAAGATGGGGAGATGGTAGCGTCTAGTATTCCTTGGCTTTCCCCAGTACTTTTTCTCACGAGTTCAATGTGGATATTTGTAGGGTCCAAAATGGAAAGAGCAGTTTGAGATTCGAGTCCCAGTACACATGAAAAGAGTTCAAATTCCACAAGGCTACACGATACTGGGTGTTCTAAATGTGGTTGGTAAGTTAAGACCGAAGTCATCTACAAAAAACAAAAACAAGAGACCCAAATGTAAACCAAAGAACAACGTAACTTGTATACAATATGAATATTTTTATTAAATACTTTTAAAATGACAGCATTAGTGTCTTTTTCGGCAGGATTTCCGACAACAATCAACTCGCAATCTGAAATATTCATTTTCAATTCGAATGTAGAAGCCGGAATATCTAAAACTGGGGCGCGTTTGGTGACAATTCCCGTTGAAACGGCAACAGGGTTAGTCATATCTTGTGAACGTTCTAATAATGGCGAGAAATGCTTTTTGCGCGATAATTTAATCACTTTTCCATCGAGTCCTTGAGGCAGTAGATTCAATAGGACCGGATTGGCAATTTTTTGAGAAATGAAACTTCGCATTTCTAGCCACCAATCTAAAATGAGCATTAGCCTCATATTGTTCAGAACAATGGTCAATTCTGAACCGTGATGGAATCCTTTTCGTGTACTCCTGTAATGGACTTCAGCTTGCAGTAAGACATCAGAATGAAAAGTTCCACTATGTTGAGATGAATGGGACATTTTTTTCTAAATCCATGACAAAACACGACCAAAATTATTTAAAAAATTCAACTGAAAATTGATAGATTGAAAATTTATTGCATACTCACAATTAAACTTACCTTAGTAGAAGCACTTTGTTGCAAGATATTCTTAAACACGTTTGTCGAAGACACACGGTCAAAATCCGTCTCATCACCAAAAGGTTTCTCATCCCTGGTGTCGAAAATGGCGATTTCTTGAGACGCTAAACCAACATCTTTGGTTCCATCCGTATTATTTACTAATGTAAACTTTGAGCGCACAAAGTCTATGCGACTTAAACATACGTTCAGTTCTCTAAATACTTCCACACTCACATTCAAAAGGTCTAGTTCAATCGACAAAAATGGTTTGGATGCCATTGCTTTACCCATAGAAGCAGTTTGGAACAATTTATCGGTTTCAGGGCAATATAGCATTGTGTCCGGATTCAAGTGTTCGCCAAAGTTGTGCATGAGAAGACCTCGTATCAACTGGGATAATTAAAAACAAACTTGTTAATAATTGTACAGATCACATGTACACATGAAAGTTATCTATCTGAAACAAAGTATTAGACAACAACAATACCTTAAATTTTTCCGAATCCACAGTACAATACAATGCAGACAAAGTCCCTTTCACGCAAGTCTCTGGCTCATTATCAGCTAACCTGCCAATAAGCATGCGACGAACTTGCAGTTGTAATGCACACTTTTGTTTCAACAAGGATGAATTTCCAGCGGTTCTCACAACAGCCAAATTTCTCTGGACACCCCAAAACTTTTTTGTTTCTTCATTTTGTCCTGGAATAAGTTCTTTTAGCTCTGCTGAATATAAATCCATTTCAATGAGGTCTACGCTTATTAGATTGAGAATCCTTTGCTCTAGTTTTTCAAATCTGTTTCGAACAGACAGATGTCCTAAATCTGCTACCAATAGTTCTTTAGAGGTAAAACTGTAAGGAAGAAGCAAGACTGGAGCCCCTGCTTGAATATCCAGAGTCACAGTCACACTGTTACTGAGTTCGTCAGATGCCGCACTGTTTACCCCTTTAGATAAATTTTCGTTATGAGGAGTAGCTACTTGCTGCAATGGGCCGAACAATGCAGAATATAAAGACATGAATTCCGTGTAAAATCGATTCGTGTGCACATATATAATGGATGACATTTCTAGTCGGAATTTGGCCTCAGAATCTGAAAAATATACAGATAATCGGTGCCAGTTAAAATCATACATAAAATTGGTCTAGCTAGCGCATGCGATATGGATAGAACATTAGAAAATTCTCATTTCATACCTTTCCTAACGTAATCAAAATCCAAGGCTTGCTTCCCTTGAAATGTGAATTTCACAGGATAGCGTCCACTATATGCACTTATATCTTGAATTTCCAAAGACCCTAATCTACCATCAACTCCAAAATAATTTTTCCCCCGAGTTTTAAAATCACACTTTACACTGCTAACAATAGCCTCAGCCAAGTTTCCCTTAGAACGGGCAAACTTTATACACAGTGAGTTCACATTGATCTGAGTCTCTGTATTTCTATTATCCGGTGGATCCGTAATGTCTTCATCAGTTTCCCCCGGATCTAAACTAATATGAGGATTAGTTTCATAATTTTTTAAATCTTCCTCTATCTTCCCCACATCGGAGAAGAATTTCCTCAAGTATGTAAATGTATCTGGAGTTAATAGAACCTCCAGTGCATTAAAATCCACATGGACAATCTTGTGAGTCCCATTGTATTTTTGAACAAAATGAGGATTCTTCTGGTCCACCAAAACTATCTGTAATTGCACTAAATTATAACTAGTGCAAGTTTCCTCAGGACGGGGAGACGGTGGAGGAGTATTTGGACATGCAGTTGATTTTGGACCCCATGCATTATACATACTAGATTTTCTCTTTTTCGGCCCAGAGGTATTTGCTTGCAATAATCTCCCGGTAAAAATGAAGCTAGGATCCAAATCCTCTGGTAAAGATGTAGACTCTGATCTGAACAATGTAGCAGGTTCCAGAAGCCTTTGATTAGGAATATTTATAGCCTCAGTTCTGGCCAGATCCGGACATGAATTTGAGCAGTGGTCGGTTCTATGAAATAGGGAAGAAACTTCTCCTTTCTTAGGGGATGATTCATTGTTTTTAGACATGGCTAGAACTCTCCGCCTCGATTCTAATGGCACACTTGTGTCTTCCAAAGTTAAAGATTTCAAAGATACATTCATATCCATCAGATATGCTTCCTTCTCACATTTAAAAGATAGATCAGAACATGACAGGCTAAGTCGCGGATTATCTTCATGGTCCTCAAATTCGTTCCGCTCAGGAAGAACAAGCTGTAAAATCAATTCTGGGATTTCAAAAATCACGAAAATAGGTAGAAAGTCATCCACATTTTTTGTTGGACTAGGTAGTGGAGCAGCATCAACATTTTTCCCAAGGCTTTTCAAATGCTTCTGCCATTTTACTCTTCGTTCTGATACGTCCACTTCACCTGTGGGTGTACCATCATCAAACTGTATGGCAATATTGTTTAAAGATTCAAAAATTTGTGAATATTGTCCAGGTGTGACGGAAACTTTCAACGGATTTACTACACGGCCTTGCACATCTAGTCTTCGAAGAAGCTCAAACGGTGCATCGTGAAATGTGTCTCCATCTTCTGGGTCCCCGTCATCCTCATCCAAGTAAGTGACTGTCAGTTGAATGACAGTATTGTGAAGAATTGGGATAGCATGTACAGGATCACAATTGTACAAGTCTTGAGTACGCATAAGGGGTGCAGAATAGGATGCAGGATATGGATACGTCATTTTTAAATTCTCCATCATGCTCCAACGCTTCCGCAAATTTAAAGAATATAGACTCACGTCACAGACGAAAACATTGTATGAAACTCCATTCGGTGAAATTTCTAAACCATTTGGTACAGAACACTGTGGAATGCGCTCCCCTTCTGGATTCAAAATCTCTTCACGAATAGGTTTATTTGTGCCAGTAATGGTAATTTGGCCCAAATGAGCTACTAATACGTCTGGACTTGAATTTGTTTTAGGTAAAACGATCACGGGGGACTCTAAAACGATGTTTAGGTTGATAGTTGGATGTCCAGGACGATTAACAGGATAGCAAGCGTTCCCCGTGTCCCATGATGGTTCGTAATCCAATCGATCCAGCGAGTTGGAAATACTAGCAATTGGAGACTGAAAATTGTAAGTGCTGTTGTTGAGTCCTGGAATGGCGTCTTGCCGGACCAGCCCAAGAGCAATTTGTGCCGCAGCAGATTTTAATTTGGTAGCCAGCGGTGTTTGGAACTGGTTAATACAGTATTTTAAATCTAATAAAAATGATGGAGAGTGAGTGTAAATCACTGAAGCCATTTTAAGTGAAAGGGAAGGGGCAAAGTCCGAAACTTCTGTGGAGATTAAACTCTTTTCGAAACAGAAAGTCAGCGCGGATGCTGTCTCATCAAACACTTCAGGCAATCTTTGATTGGAATCGCTACAACTCCAAAAAGGATCGTATGTAGGATCCACCAAAGGATCTTGGCCGCAACTTAATACTCTAGGATGATCGCGGCCTTCAGATGTAAGATTGAGCATTTGCAAGCCACCCAGTGACCCACTGATTTTCATATTGTCTTCGTCTAAAGGTATACAATATGCAGTGTAAAAATGTCCTCTAGGATATGAATAGTATGAAAACTGCGTCACAATTTATCAACCAATGTCTTACCGGTAGTGAAGGCAAATCGTGCATCAGCTGCAGTTGCGGTTGCAATTTTCTTTGCTCTCTGATTTCCATCTTTGGAAACAACTCTTCTAAGCAATAGAACATTTAAACGATGGAATTCAAAGTTTATTTCTACTTTCTTTCCCGTATGACCTAAACCAGTTGATTCCATATACATGGATTCTCCAATACTTTCTTCAGTCGGAAAAGCTCGTTGAACAAATTGGTAGATTTCCACCATTGTCTCTTGATTTGCTGTAGTGAAAAAGATCAATATGATTTGTTTTTATAGAGAGAAAAATTAAGAAGTTATAATTTATTTTTACCAATGACATCCAAACTATTGCACTGGACAGACAAATTGATGCTATCATCACTATTGGAAAATCTTAATTCTGCAGTTATCAGCGCTTCAGAATCAGTAAGAGAGGGAGGAGAAAATGGATCGCTAGCATGTTGAGCTCTTCTCCAAGAAGACTGCAGCGATGACAAAAGAGCAGTATGAAAATGAGAATGAACTGTCAAATTGTGTGCATTGAATGGTTTTGAATATGGAAGTGGCGTGGGAGATTGTGGCGACTGGGGAGAAACTGGAGATGTGGGGTCGCTATCCCTCAAGCTCCCACTAATAGTATCCATGCTGAAAGTAAATAAGTGCACATAAAATTCTCCAATCACAATCACATAATATATAGACACGAATAGTTTCACAGTACATAATTACGTACCAGACATGTCTATGAGATGCCAATAACAGTTGAAAATCTGGACCAAATGTCTGAATAGCGTCAGCGAGGAGCATATTTTGAATCACAAACAAAACACCAGTGTCTACACTGTTTTTCGAAATGATTGTCCTTGCACCCACAACCTGAAGTTCTGCAATACTTCTTCCCTGCGTTTGAATATCTACAGACACAGTTTGAATAGTGAACTGAGCCATTATCTGGGTAGCTAGAGTTGGGTTGGCCCCCTCCATTTTTCGGTCTGCTTCAGCCTCATGGAGATTTATTTGTGAGTCACTAAGATGTGATAAACTCAATTTCTCTGGCACTCCTGCAGCAACATGGTCATTTCCAAAAAATGCGGAAATCACAGACCGACTCGTTTGAATTTTGGACTCATTGAAGTGCAATGTCAATTTAGGTAGTGTCGCCTCCAGTTTTAGAGCTGGCCATTGAGGGTCATCACTGTATACCATTCGACGCTCCAACTTTGACAACAATGAAAAGTTACACCCTAATGCAACCTTTGAAAAATTTATTCTAACTATATCTACAGATATCTTAAAACCATACCTCCATGTTAACAGAGAGTCTATCGACTAAATGTAACAGAGACGTCCCCCTCAGGCTGGCAGATCTCCAAGTTGAATCTTTCGAAGTTCGACCGTCAACTACAATCACTTGTACATCCATGATTTGAAGTTTGTATTTCTTGTACAGTTTAGAGCGAATTCCAACGAGAGCCGAATCGCCAGATAAGCTACCTCCTCTGCTGAGTTTCGGCTCAGTTACATCTGGTTCACTCACACCGGATATAGAATGTCTCGGAGAATTCAATAAAGAGATTGAAGGCATTTCCAGAATAGGAGATGAGCTTGGGGTTAAAAATTCCTCGTCTTCATCAGAATCCTCCTCGATGTCATCAGCTTTTGTAACTTCATTATTCTTCGAGTGGAATGATGAGGTGTTTTCATCCCCATCTTCCACATTTGTAAATTTAAATCTTCCTAAATCAATTACCACAAATGGGAAAATTTGATGTTTGGAAGATTTATGTTCGGAAGACTTTTTTTTGGAAATATATTGTGGCCTCGAATCATGACGTGACTGGACTCCAGGAACACTACGGAGAATGATTTGGGGTGCGGAAATGTCCAAATAAATTTCCCAGATTGAAGATGTTCCTTTAGAAATAGAGTCGAATCGGCTATTTAATAGTCTATCCCAATAGATTTGCAATTCTTCACGAGTTTTTTGCTTCACTGCTTCGTATCCACTCGTGAATGTGCCCAGGTAGTCATCTAAAAAAAACATTTGAAATCCTATTTATTTTCTCGTAACAAGGCCGAGCAAAAAATAGTGTAGTAAACAAACAAACCTTCAGGAATGTTCAATGAGAAATACTTTCGAACCTCCTCCAAAAGTGTGGGATTTAATAAAATATCAATCGGTTTCGTGGTCACTGATATTCTGTGACCAGCTTTTTTGTGAGGTTTGTGTTCGTACTGAAAGTTAAACAAGGGCTCTACTTCATTCTTATCTATTAGCCCGACCCTTGGCAACTTTGCACCTTCCGAATGAGGACCAACGACATCAGATTTAGTAGAACAATCTTTCAAAGAAAGAGTTGAAAGCGTCATTCGAAATTTATGAGATCCAGATTTTGGCTTGATGTCCGCTTTTAATTCAACACCTCTGAAATCCAGTTCTGAAAAAAGTACACTTGCCAAATACAGTACATCTAAAATAGTAAGTTCTTTTATTTTTCTAGTAAAGGTATACTGATTTTCCTCACCTAAAAATGATTCGTTCTTCCTAGTTAGGTTAACTTTTCCTTGTCGCAGAACAAATTTAAAACTAGCCAGTAAAGAGTCCTTTTCAAACGCTTTCACATCATCTAGAATGGCGTCTTCAAATTCTACCTCACTTGGTTTAGCCACTAGTGGCAAAGCCGAGTCTCGATCGCCTGAATCTCCAATATCTGTTAATCCAGTATGGGATTCTTTGTTTATAGCAGTTTGAGAACCATTCCATGAAGGAAAAAGCCAAGCCATAACTCCTGAATGTGCTTCCTTGGGCATGGATTTAGATTCTGATCCCTGGTAGGGGACAACTGCTGTAGATTTCGATTCTGCAGCCTTAATATTATTTGTCTTTAATTCTACTCTCCGCATAGCCACCTTTCTCAGTTCAAATGTCTCTTCATAATGCAGCTCGTTTTCCACATTGTCTTTAAATGAAAAACATTTTCTTAAGGTAGATGCAAAAAAATTGCTAAAAGAAAATTTCTAAGCACTGAACACAATTCTGCATACCTTTTAGTTTTTGAAGATCGTTTGGAAGAAATTCACCTTGTAAATGTTTTTCATATGCATTTACATATAAGACTATGTCTTTGGCTCTTTTCAGCGCTTCGTCCATAGTTAAACAGCGTTTTCTTCTTCGATATCCTTTGGCAAGAAGTACTGCAGAAACACAGTAATCCCACCACTGTCTGGAATTTCCTATCACTTCACAGTACGGTCGGTAATGTCTAAGCCGGCAATTTCTTTCTAATTTTCTATAAGATTTGAGAAAGCTAATCAGATGCCGATACTGAGAGTCAGAGAGTTGTAAAGGAACTTTTTCAAGGGTCAAATGTAGGTCAAATCTTGGTTTGCCAATGTTCAAAGAGCTGGAGGCATTGTTTTTCACAATACGAGCTTCTGCTGATACAGGACAGAGCATGTAGTTATGATTGATCGATGTTGAGTCCAATTTTTCCTAGAAAATCAGCAGTAGCGAGATTATAAATGACAAATGCCTAAAGAATTTTGAAAGATTTATTTATGAAGTTTTTGGTCAGTTTTAAACCTTTAACTCTTTGAAATCTACATGAGAATGTTTTTCTGTTTTCGTGTCACAGTAAACACCCAATTTGTTGAGAACCACAGTTTTATACGAAAAATCGGTTGTTGACAGGTAAGAAGACGTTAAGGGTTTCCAATCAGAGTCGCAGCTTTGGGCATTAAGACTTTCCAATGTAATACCAAATGCTACAATACGACTAGATTGGTTTGATCCTTGCTCAAAACGAATGTGAACATTCTTCACATTTAGCTATAAAAGGGCAAAAAAAAACAAGTTCGAATAAAATTTAAATAAGCAGAGCAGGTCTGTCCTGATGAAATATCGGGATGGCTTACCAAAATGTTCTCTACTACTTTGGTAACAATGGAAGCCCCGATACGCACAGAGGAAAAATACAATGAAGAATACGAAGAATCAGTTGCAAGATCATACTGAGCCTTCCATCGAGCTTCTTGGGCATCTAAGGAGTTCATTTTTAAAGCATGAGCCAAAGCTGCTTCTTGCATAGGATCCCACTTTGACAAAATAATCACATCATGAGCAAAACTAGCAGACTAAAAATTCCAAATGCAAAAATAGAGTCTTATACATCATTGAAGTTCAGCGGGCAGGCAACAAGATACACATCTTCAATATGTACCACAACGGGTTCATTTCGAAAGTATTTCAAAAGATTAAACTCTATTCGTATTCTTCCCACGACACTAGACTTAACTTCAATTGGAAGACCCCAGCTTCGGAATATGTCCTTCTTAAGGGGAACATTTTCCAACTCCAACTCACCTATCATTAGTCAGAAAAATAAATAGTCCATAAGCAAAGCAAGTGATATTATTGCTATTTTACTGCTGCCCATCGACAGCAGCCATGAAGGACCGTGAGGATTCATTGAATATTTAACATTGAGTTTCATTCACCTTGACTTAAGCCAAATGAGAGTTGCTCTGAATTTAAGTTTTCAATGTACTGTCCAAGGTACGTGTTTATGTACCATGAAATGAATGTTTCCCACATCTTGGGTGTTAGCACCTAACTGCAAAAACGTTAAAAATTTACATTACATCACGCGATAACGTTCATAGGAAGGTAATTATCAAAAATTAAATTTATTGCATCAGATTTGAAATAATTTCTTATATTATATCATAATTCTTACCCGTAATCAAATGCACTTGCTCATTTGAAGGTATGTGAAAGACTAACTAAAAACAGTCAGTAGTTTGTGGTACGATTCCTAATCGATACACACTGGCCCTAACTTTTTGCAAATATGTTTTCTGAAACGTTCAAACATGAACATTTATTTTAAACGGAAGCTTTGCAGCTTAGAGTACGGTAAGACCGCCCTAGATCGTAGCAGGAATTAGGAATACTACCATTAATCATTTTATATATGTTCACATAATCACTAGGGATCCTGGAGGAAATGGGAAATCCTTTTTTAGACTTGCAATTTATGAAAATTTTGAGAGCTGAAAATCAAGTCACTAGAAGAAGAGCTAGAGCCAGCCAACCTAATCAGTAGGTTTTGATTATTGAATACTAGGAAGTAGTTAGTTAATAGCACAAAATTCTAGCGTGCCTGAGAATAAATTATCTCTACACTTAAGTGAAAAATTTGATTAAAACTATAACTCTGAGAATTCCAAGTAATAATACACACTTGAATCATCTACTTATTCAATCCGCGCTTCTGTCAGATGGGTGAAAGTTCAATGACAAGTGAAGGCTAACATTAGGTTGTTGTGATGTGAACAAGAGAATGGAATCTTCATGCAGATTGCATGAAAATAGTGAAAGTAAAGTACCTTACCTTTAGACACTTTCCTCTTTGACATATATCAAAATACTAACGATATTACATAAACTTTCTTTGTACTTTCAATTTAAGTGGAAAATTTTTGCACAAATGAGTACGCTAATTCATACTTTTGAACTGGGTAACACGGTAGCATCTCAATTTTATGACTTTAATGCTTTTAAATGAAGGTTACCTGCGTTTCTCATACTTGCAGACAGTAAACAAAAAAAACTATGTGCCTTGATTTATAAACTGTACGTTGTTATTCCATTCCTTCAGCAAATTGCATGACCTTTGAAAAACCTCATTTATTGAATAGCTTGTGACATTTAATCCACCAATAAAATGCCACATAAAAAGCATAAAGTCGTGCCTAATGAGGCATCTACTGTTTCCAACCCCCACCTTCAAAAAGAAAAACCTTCCACACTTGAACAACTCAACCCTTCCTCTAGTAAACTGGTTCAGGACAAACACCCATCCAAACACCGTCATAAGACACATGGACATTCGTCAAAAACGATGACGGAGGAGCCAAAGAAGAAAGAAGACCCTTCAAAAATGATTGAAGAATCTTCGAAGAAGAAAGAAGACGCTTCGAAAAAGAGAGAGGAGCTATCAAAAAAGAAAGAAGAACTTTCCAAAAAAAATGAAAAGCTACCTATTCCGCGTAATGAGCCTCATAAAGAGCCACATAAGGATCACATTAACCGTTCGAAAAGTTTTAAAGTAGATGTCAGAGAGGAAGATTACGATAATCTGCTAACTGACATGAACTCTTCACGGCTATTGGAGTTGGAATACAAAAAGAAACGTAGCAGTTTGACTGGAGTGGGGACAAAATTTTTTCCTGCGAATGATGACCAGAAGCCAATAGAGCGCACGTCTGTTGAAAAGCTTTTGGTATACACTCCTCAAGGAGTTCCTTACATAAACATGCATAACCTAATCTGGGCACCAAAAAACACGTAAGTAAAACCAGGGCCTACACTTTTCATTTCAATTTTAAACATCATTATGGACGAATATAAAAACCAAAAAATGGAATCTTAGCACGTGAAAAAGTTATGAATTGTATTATCGATTGCTAGAGGTCCAAATTTTTACGAAGCAAAAATTAATCGTTGGCTCTTTATGGACTACGTTGGGATAGCATGCACGCTTTTGTCTTGGGTATGATAAGGATAGGGAATGTGTACATTATTATTTTTTGTTTTAACTGCATGTTTTTTAAATGCATTTAATACCCTGCTTAGGTGTGCATTTTCTATTACCTATGTCTGGGTTTATTCGTCAGTTTTGGCATGCGACCTACAATTTCGTCCATCTTGAAGGGGAAACCTCCTTTAGATATAATACAATCTGCACCTGCGAGTTCATTTGCATTTGGAATTTGTTTGGTTGTGGATTCCTGTGTTCTGATAGTTGCAAGATGTTTGGCGTTTTATGCGATTATCTATGCAGCTAAAAAATACTTTTTGAGGGTAAGCATTTTGTATTTCACAACACACACTACGAGAGTGAAATGATTTTCTATCTGTGGTTATAGGATTACAAAAGGTACATAAAGTTTACTTTTTTATAAAGGCTATCATAATTGACATGGTCACATTAATGCTGGAATTTTGGATTGGAGGTAGCGTAATATTTTCCTCGGAATGTCCATCTAGTAATTTACTGGAAGAACCATTGTTAGAAATAATGGATCAATATACGTTGATTGAAGGACAAGGCTCTGTTTCGTGGTCCTCTTATTTTGAGAATTTACAGACAGGGGTGAGTGAGTTTTAGTGCACCCTATATTATATTTAAACTTTTACTAATTAACATTAAATGTAGCTGGGATGCTGTGGAGTACATAATTGGACAGATTACTACTCTCCAAGGTTCCGGGAAAAGCCTAGATTTGAAGTTGATGGGACCGAGTTAAATTTACCGCATTCTTGTTGTAAAGGAATATGGCTTCGAGATATAAACTGCGCTTACTTTGCTCATCAATGGGTCCAACCAGGGACTAAAGACCCCACTTATCCAAATTTATTTCTCAATCGCATACAACAAAAAGTAAAAGTTTAATTCTTTGTACCATGCTGTATACTTATCAGATGTATACGTATTTCACTTTTTATATATTTTTAGGGTTGCCTGCAAGCTTTGAACGATTTGTGTTTTCAAGTCATCACTTTTATGGGCGAAGGCTTACTTGTGACAGCCACAATCCGTTTAATGCTCACAACCGGATACAGTTTGTCGGCACTTTTTACAATGCAAACTTTGGCAAGTGTAGTCAACGAAAGTCGTCGGGAGAAGGTGTTGATTACGCAAGCATACAAAGCAGCCCGAGTGGATGCGGAGAAAAAAGACTCTGAAGATGAAATAGAAGAAGAAGAAGATGATGGAGAAGGAGGATTGAATAAGGTGATGAGGAAGAACTCCTTGTGGAAATTTTGGCAAACAAAAGTTAGAGACAACAAGGCACCTCCGCCAACTGAAGATCAAGTGAAGAATGTGAAAACGAGGACGTTTTATACAGCTATGGCGGTATTTAAACTGAAACACAATTTTTAAAATGAAAGTGGGAATTAATTCAAACTCTTTAACATGCAATTGATTATTTTGAATAGGCCGCGCTCAATCAATCAACAATGGGAAAGAAGTTGGCAAGAGGGAGGGAAAAAATTGTGCCTCATATTTTGCAAGATGCTGGAACAGATGTTTGGGATAAGATGGCGAGACAACTCATTCGGGAAGAACGTGAGAATGATTTTTCATCCATTTTGTCTCAATGAAATTATATGAATGAAAATGAATGCATTTTTAATCATAGTCATAGTCATACAAACTTTAATTATTTTTAGGAAAGGCAAAAGCCATAAAGTTGCAGGCCATGATAGCTTTGGAATCTGCTTCCAACGCTTCGACTACAGTTTCCACCGCATCTGGAGGGAGACAAAGAAGGAGAAAGCATAAAACAAGTAAGTTGATACGCATTCAGGATAGGGATAAAATAGATGCAAGATTCAAGTTTTCAATCGTCATATCGTTATAGATAATTTAGCAACAAACATTTAAAAAATTTGAGTGGGAAGATTCCGTCGGAGTCTTAAATTAAATTCCTAAAAAGTGCATTTCACTTCAATGCATTCATCAACTATCCATTAACGAAGTCTAAATTTTATTAGCATCCATCAAATATAAAATCTGTAATTTTTTCAATTGATATAGAAGTGCAACATAAACATTTTTTTAAACTTTTTTTGCAGGGCGAACCCGAGGAAGAGGAAAGGCTCCATGGATTTCATACTGGAATAGTGGAAATTAATATCACGATGGAAGACATTTCGTTAAGGTTATTAACGCTGTCCCGTTAAGCAATATAGCACTGGTATACATTTGTCTGTTTTTTATTATTAATATTTTTCTACACCGTCTTAAAAATTAACCGACCGACCACAATTTAAAAAATCCGCAACCATAGTAAATCATTCAGTGACTGCAAGAACAACAATACTTTTAGTATAGCTCATGTTTTATTAGTAAAACTTAAGTTTCATAGATCAATCTTTATTAAAATAAGAAAAGTATAGTTTTCCAGTTTCTTAAATATGTCATTACTTCGTGATACCAGTACTAACTTATTAAAAGTTACGTCATCAGTAGATCGGTTTGAAAGTCCGCATAGAAATGTGAGGCTGACAAACTCGCCTAGAAAAATCAACCATAAAGGGGGCGTTGAAGATAAATTGCGTCAAAGATTGAACAAAGCCAGGAATATAACGGATGAGCTGAATGACTCCCATGATTACATGCAAGAGAAATTCGCACGTGAAGAGACAGACAATTTATTTCACGTAGAAGCTACGAACCAATTTGAATTGTTTAGAACTTACGGATTACATTATCATTGGAAAATATTTCGTCGGCAACTAATCGTAGCTTTATGGTTAAGAGTTTTGCTCAACTGGAGAAATCGGTTGAGAACATTTATGGATGTAATTTTGCCCGTTATTGTCATGCTAGTTTTCATATCAGGATTTACAGTAAATACAACGTGGGGCCCGGCTAGATTTACATCTATAATGCAGCAGGATTCACACCATCATCAAGATGGCACTTCGGAAAGTACGATTTTTTTCGGCTTCTTTTTGATGCAACACACTAAGGGAAACTAATTTGATGTATCTTCTTATTACAGTTTTAACATTTCCAACTAATTTGAATGATCTCTACTTGTACTTTTGTCCCAAACCGTCCCGGTGTAGCTTACACGAGAGGAAAAAATTCTTCATCGTGTACGCTCCAAAGACTGTATTTACAGAATTCATTATGAAAAGAATGCTAGAAAAGTTAAAACTTGAGTATAAAAACAGCTCATCTGCAGAAATTCCAGGATTGGTAACAAAAAAAACATTACAGTGGAATTTTTAATCAGTTACACTGTGTGACACAATGATAGTTTAATTCCTCAGTTGGCAGTTAACACTGCTCTAGAAGTTGAACAAGCTATGAAGGTTCATTGGAAGAAAGATTTTGAGGAAACTAAGTATCCAATAGGAATCGTATTCACTTTGACTGGAGAGATGAAAAAGTTTACGCCACGAATGAAAGATGTCAAAATGATGGAATTTCCAAGGAATCTGGAATACAGTATTAGAACCTACTATCCCGACATAGGGAATACTGCTGATCCTGTACCTTATATTGAGCATTCAAGATACACATCTAAAAAGCTATTTTCCAGTTTAGGTAACAAAACTTTTAAATTAACTGAAAATACGCAATATTTCACGAGATTTTCTTTGATAACTACAAATTATTGAATGTTTAGTATCTCCTTACGTCAATAATGGGTTTGTGGGCATTCAATTAGCAATAGATGTGTCGTACATTCATCTCGTTCAAGAATACATGTCGGAAACTCAACCAGAAAGTAGTACTATTGCGGATTTTAACATAGATGTAAGTGAAGTAGATCATAGATTATCATTAAAAATATATTCTTGACCAGTTTTTTTTAATTTTAAATACTTTTAGCGAAAAACTTTTGTGGAAAGTGCATTGCGAGGAGCACAATTCGAGCAATTTCAATTCCCTATATTCTTAGAAAAAGAAGCCAAGCATAAAGTATGGGTAGTTGTCATTACAAGTCTTCTTGTGAGTCAATTTTGTCAAATATTGCTTTCTGTGCGACGAACTATCAATTTCAAGTTGGGAGGTCAAATGGTAAAGCATGTATACAAAATCCTGCTTAAAAAATAATATCTAGTGATTTGTTTAAATTAACTTGGGAGCACAATTTAGGAAGCACTGCGACTTCATGGACTCACTCCCACACTTCGATGGGTATCTTCTGCAGTGAGTACATTCGCTGGCTCTTTAATAATCGGAGGCATTTCTACTATTGTTATTTACTTGGCATTTGCTCACTTTTCCGTAACCGTTTATGCTCATCCGCTAAACCTATATGCTGTTTTGGTTTTGCATGGAGTGGCTCAACATTTGACTGTCACCGCAGTAGCCATTTGCATGAATACAAGTATTACATACAACTTTTACTTTTATATAGTTCAGCACATGCTAGTGATTTGTGATCTTAACAGATAATGCAATTCTTGGTATAAAAAACAGCATCACTTGGGAGTCAATTAGTAATCCTGTTGGTTTTCCTTACTGTGTTCTGTCCCTTGCAATTGGTCAGATGGAATTTGATGAGCAAATTGATGAATGTGACTTTATGCTTTTTTTTCCCAACCTGGTGCATGGCAAATGGGATTTTTGGATTTTTAGAATTTCAAGAATTAGGTATAGCATAAAAACTTACTCTACTCCTGCTAATTTGATTTTGATGATAAAGAGAAACGTTTTTTTCATCACCAGAAGAGGGACACTATTGGTTTGATTTCACAGCATTATCAGATCCGGCGAATGTTATTGTCACTGGGGCTGAAGCAGTGCTCATTTTTTGTGTCTCCATTGCGGTTGAGTTACGACTCTTGATTCATTTAGACTCGTGTTTGAACAAATATTTATCTCCAAAGAATACCTCAATGTTCCCATGCATTGATTTCCTTACGGGGTCCCATGCTGCAAAACAAGCAAAGAAGGCAGAAGGTTTCAAATTGAAAGAAATGACTCTCAGAGATGATGCATATGAAAAGCCACCAGTGTATGAAGAGCCGGATGACAAACTACTCGAGTTGAAAATAAAATGCCATAATTTGACTAAAGTGTTCAATACTGGCCAACGGAAAATTATGGCTCTTCAAAACGTAAATCTAAATTTTCATATTGGTGAAATCACTTTTATAATTGGGAATAGCGGATCCGGCAAGTCAACTTTGATTGAACTTCTTGGAGGATTTCTCGCTCCAACTGAGGGCTATGTAGAAGTTTCCAATCAAAATGTTTTACACAATGTGTCTTACATGAGGAAGATAACAGGGTTTTGTCCCCAGATTCCTGTTATATTTGAAAATATCACAGTTGAAGAACATTTACGGCTTTGTTGCATGGTACATTTTTAGTAGTGAAACTAAGCTATGTAAAAATGCATGAAAAAAATTTACCTTTCGCTCATGATTTTACCCTGTTTAAGCTTCACGGAACAGTATCATACCAGAAAGTGATGGAGCAAAGTGTGAATTTGATGGAATATTTTGATTTAACTAAATATCGGAATCACGGTGTCAAAGGTGTTCTAAAAGGGCTTTCTGATGGCCAACTAAAAAAGTTTTCCCTAGCTATGGCTTTATCGTACAACCCAACGATTTTGCTCTTGGATGAAATCACTTTAGGCATGGAGTTGGAAACGAAATTCCAAATGTGGAAATGTATTCAGGCATGCATAGTACATAGTCATTGCACTATAGAGTTTTGAAGATTTCTAAGATGCCATGAGTAACCCATTGGTTTTTTGAAATAGAAATTCAAATCAAATGCAACTATAATTGCTACTACATCCAATATGATGGATGTAGAAATATATGGTGACCAAATTATTGTCATTGACAAGGGAAAAATTTTATGCAATGCTACTCCGAGCTATCTAAAGGAAAAGTACAGTGAGTACTTTCGCATAATTAAATTTTTTTGTACTACTGCTGTTTAAAATGTTATGATTTTTGTGTGCTGTGCAGATGTGGGATATTTGCTCTGTCTTAGTAAGCTAACCGATGTAGAACCAAACATGGACAAGATTACCAGGCTCGTCAAATCATTCTTCCCTTCTGCAGAATTTTTACCCCACGATCTTAATTATGACACACCCAATGAAGATGTGTGTTTCATGATCCCTAAATCTAAATCTTATGCTCCTCTGCTCACCTCACTCGAGGAGAAGCAAACTGAATATGGCTTTGGGAGCATTCAAATTGAGCGGCCACATTTTTCAGTCATCATTCACAAATTGTATTTAGACTTGGGAATTCATCATAAAGGTTTTAAGGATGTAAATACTGCAGTCACCATCGATGACGATCAAGAAGGTAAATTATAAGTGACATACTAATTCTTTCTGAATGCACCCCAATTGCAGTTCTCCACTTTTTTGTTTTCAAGGAGACTTTACGATAATTGGAGATATCCTGAGTCAAAAAGATAAAATCAAAATAATGGCTGCCAAAAAGTTTATGTATTTGAAGCAAACGGACCGATTTTTGTTTATGACCTATTTAATTCTTGTCTTGTTTTTTGCACTTATTTTTCTTTTTGCGCACCTTTTTCTAACTACAACACCGGAGTATTTATCTCTGCCTTTGAGCTTGAGATTGCAAGATCATAAAACTGTTTTACTTCGAGCTCCGGGACTCCAAGGACCGGTTAGTTTACCAATTAGAAATGCATGCATATTTTCCCCATTTATTTTAGTATTAGTATTACTGTGTGTGGCAAAAATTCTAGGCATGGGGGAACATAATAGGACAAGTTCTACGACGCGCCAATGTTCGTACAAGAATATTGCCGTTTGAAACTAAAGTGAACTCAGAGTTAGCTAAATCTCTGATCCACAGCTACGGTCATTTTCGCAATCAGACAGTGATTGGAATTGATGCTGTGGGAGCAGATTTTAAAATATTTTATGCCTCTGGCTCATATCACATGGGTGCCATTGCTGCGAACTTACTAAGCAACTTCATATTGACCGAGATCAGTGCTGATCGAAATAATGCATTTGAAGTGAATACTTACAATCATCCTGTGTTGCCAAATCAGGTATTGAGCGAAATATTTAATTGCAAATGTTATCATTTGCGTACTCTTAAAAAACTACGAATTGTTACTTTTACATCAACATGTAGGAAACTCATACTGGCTCACTGGACAACTTTTGCGTCTCCATTTTTTCATTTTTGATTTCAATTGCCCTCGCTATGTTGAGTGCAACCAGCATAAGCTTTCCTTTGGAGGAACAACAACATGGGGTGAGTTAGTTTGACTGATTATTCAATACATATATATGAATACATAATATTTGCTTCGCCATAAACTCCATTTTTTGTTGTTCAAATATCAAGATGAAGAATTTGCAGCTTATGAGTGGTGCCAATCTGCTCTCGTATTGGGGCGCCCAAGTCTTAAGTAACCCCAATTTCTACTTAACACTAAACTGCATCTATAATGTAACGCAAAATGTCTAACATATTTTCTTCTAATAGTTGATTGGGCAGTCTTTTTGCCTATTTCAATCATTTTAACGATAATAGCATGTGTTCTTGGATATTTTCACAACATTTTTCAAGCCCCTTCAGAAATTTGTAAGTTTAGCATGCATACTTCCCATATACCATTGTAATGCAACTCCATATTATTCAGTAATTCAGTCCAACTTTTTTGGTCCTTTATATAGTTACTTTTTTTCTTATTGTGTCATTATATCTGTGCTGGACGGCAATTCCTTTGTGCTATACTGCGAGTTCACTGATCAAAATATGGACATCAGGCTATGTCATGTTCATTTCTATTCACATAGCTCTTGGTAAGAATACAATTTTTCAAGGTCCTTTTTTATTAACTGGTTACAGAGATAGAAGTATAAGAAAGAACTATTTTTTTTCAGGTATCTGTGTGAAAGTCATCACTTACCATATTCTGAAGTTGTACAGGTCCATCATTGTAACGATCCTACAGTACACACTTTTGATATTCACCCCATATACAGTCACCGTAAGATAAATATTTATAACCTTCCTTTTTGATGATCCTGTAATGCACAAAATGTAACAAAACGCCTAACTTTTATTTCTTATAATTTATTGTCATTTTAGTCCGCCCTTGTAGAGTATTATCAAATACTGGTAGTCCGAAGTTTTTGCCAACGAGTACCAGAAGCAGTATCAAAAGTATAGACAAAAATCCATATCGTACTCAATCATCGAAAATAATGAAAAACTCTTAAAATCATATTTTATAAAATATAGCAGTGCGAAATGTACGAAGGCTTAAACAGCACTAACAGAATGCACATTTCAGACCCGACGCTGCGAGATATAATGAAATATGATGTACATTTTCGTTCCTGTTGTCGTAAGTTTGTAGATACACAAATGAGATATAAGCAAAATTCATTACGTGCTTTAGTTTGAGTGTTTTTTCTCCAGTTTCTTATTGCGAAACACAAAATACCTGCGTCAAGCAACCAAGTTTTTTCAACGAGTTGAGCCAGTTACCAGGCGTTCCAATTCATATTGCCGCCATGTTTTTCCAAGGATTTTTAAACTGGTAAAATAGTGATTTCAAAAGCTGTATTTTCATATGTCTTTACCGAATACTGTTTTCTTTCATCAGGGGAATTTTTGCAATGGTGGAACTGGACTGGTATCAAAAGTTAGTCACCTACGTCAGAACCCGAGTTTTTAAATTGGACAAACCCGCGCCAATCCAACAAGAGTCCATTGATAGCTTAACAGAAGCCATTACAACAGAAGATATTATACAAGAAACGGAGAAGATTGAATCCACAGAAAGTTAGTAAAACACAACATTCATGTACAAAAACTTACATAAGTTTTTTTTTAACTCCTAAAAGATCTTTTTCATAAGAAAAATTCATATGAGCACTGAATTTTTCCCATAAATATAGGAGACACAAATTCGCAAGAGGTTGTACTCACAGTGAAAGATATTAGCAAGCAAGTTTCTGTGAACAAAGTACTGGATAATGTTAGTTTCACACTACCCCAAAAGAAAATCACAGCACTACTAGGGCTAGGAAGGAGTGGTAAAAGTGTGCTCGTAAAGATTTTAACAGGGGAAATAGAGGAAGACACTGGAAGTGTAAAGACATTTGGTCGCATTTCCCTCCAAAAGACGAGAAAACTGTTCCTTCCCAGAATTGGATATTGTTCTCAACGTAATACCTTATACACCGTGTTTTCGGCACGTCAGATTTTGGAGTTTGTGGGGCAGCTTCGAGGTACAGGAGACAATATAACATTGCGTTTCACAACTAAATTAAAAGGCAATTCAGGCAACACTATACTGATATTTCTTAATAATTAGGACTAAAGGGAGAAGATTTAAAATCTCATGTCCAACGACTACTAACGTTATTCGGTGAGAAAACCAAAACGTCGACAAAATCTTTTGCATAAAGAATCCGCAAGTAAATATTTCATGTGTTTCTTAGGATTGGAAGAAATCGCAGACATAAAATGTAGAAACTATCCATTGGGGTTGCAGAGAAGGCTTACCTGTGCCATAGCTTTTACAGGTGCGAATTAAATATTTCATTTAGATAGCAACCACAACATTCACACAAAACTGAACAAAATTAACTTAATCACTTATATTTCTATATATTTGTGTAGGAAACTGTCCAATTCTGATATTTGATCAACCAGTGAGTTATCTAAACCCTATAGAAGAACATGAGTTTTGGACTGTGGTCATGAGGGCTGTACAGCAAAATGGGAAAGCTGCTTTAGTAGCAACTGACAAAGTTCGAGAAATCCCTCCAACGGTAGACAAAGTTGTCATATTAGACGCAGGTTCAGTTGCTGCAGTTGGTTCAATCAGGAACGTTATGAAGCTTCATTCTACAGGTAACCATAAAACTTTCTTTTGTGTTAATTAGGTGTCGAACTGGAGAACTACATATATCCAATATAGTTATTAATTTTTGATAAAAGTGGCACTGCAAAGCGAACTAATATAATATACAAGTGTAAATAAGAACATCTTCACAAACTAAAATATCCTTTTTGTATACACTAAAAGGGTTGTATCTGGAAGTACTTTATAGAGATGACATCCATTTTAAATTACAAACGGATGAGCTGGAGCACATGATCATGAATTTGCATAGCCTAATTATTCAAAATTTCAGGTAAAAAAGCAGTAATGTAACTTTTTGAAAACTCTGCAAAGACTTAATTAGTATATGTGCAGTCCATGTCGACTGCATCATGAAACAGATCATCTTATGATGTACCATTTGGAAGGCATACAAAGCAAACTGAGCGAATCGTATGCTATAATGGAGCTTGTCCAACAGAGATTATCTCAGCTTATCTCAAGGTACGAAGATTTAATTAGAATTTAAATTGGCTCAATTAATCTAGAAATAGAGCATTCTGCTCGATTAGGCTATTAAAAAACTTCATTTAGTTAGTTAGTTATTCTTCTTTTGTCCTATTCCAGCATTCTGATTCAAGAGCCTGGCTTAGAAGAGGTCATTCTTCAAACAAAAAGCATCAAAGATGGTGTTTATACTGTGCAAGAGGGCAGTGCCACTGAAATTGATGATGAAAGAATTCGTAATAGTACTTAATAGGCTACTTTGAGAAAACCACCCAGAAAAAATGAATTTTTCCAGCGGTCAGATAGATGAAAGGTGAGGTCCAAGTCAAGGAAAAAATATTGACTGAACCAAAATAAACGACTGCATCAATTAACGAGAACACGAACATCACATACACAATAATACCGCAGAAATTAGTTTTTGTTGTGAGCTTATTGTTGAACTAAACAGTTCAACTGCTCTTCACAATAATCCAGTAAGCTACAACTAAATGTTAAATTGTTAGGTCTAAGGTACAAAATGTATCGGATAAAAAGTCATAATTTGGAGAAAAAATAAACGTATTCTAACGGAAAAAAAGCAAGGAAACCCTTTGCTGTTGCTTCATAGCAAATATGATTTCCCCAGGAAGTGAGTATACTCCAATTCAAATAAATCATAATTGAAATAAACACAAAATTATCTATTGCCACAAAGGAGTGGACCTATGAATAAACCTTCGCATAATAATTACTTCAATGGAACTTTTCTCATGCACATGCACCACTGAAAACAAAATTATACATTAAACTCGTGCCCATAATGAGTTAGCTTCTTTCACAATTAGAACAAAACATAATATTAATTATTGGACTTCTCCATGCTCAACTATCTGTGCCTACCCCTCTTACTGGGCATATTTGGAGCATTGTTGTTACTGTTATTACCCATATGGTGCGGTGGCCGCAACATTTTTCTACTACCACCAACACCTCCTTTCATTCCAGGACCTAAATGTTGGGGTTGGTTCCAGAAGGGATTCCCTTGAGGATTGGGGAAAGGTGGACCTTGCTGATGGGGATGGGGTGGTCTGTGAGGGAACATGGGAGGTCCACCCATGGATTGCGGATTGTTATACTGAGCACCCATAGGGCCAAATCCAACATTGGGATTAAAAATGTCCATGGACGGTGGTGGCCCACTGCTGCTATCCATTCCTCTTAGGGCAGACCCTTCAGGTCGCAAGGGAAGATTCATATTACCGTTGTTTCCTGATACCGATGAGCCCGCATTAGGCATCTCGTTGGGTTGTGGGAGCAATGGATTCCGAACTATACATAAACAATGACAAAAACAATAAAATGTCATATTGTGGACTATTCACTATTGAATCAGTTATCAGTTAGTATACAGTGATGTAATTGGCTTGGCTTAAATTCGTAAGACTATTTAGACTATACCTTTTTCGTCATCTAACTCATCCTCAACTTTCAAATCATTCCAGATAGCTTGGAATTTCTTTGGAATAGGTTTCTGGTAAGGTGTTTTCTTTGTGGGGGGTTTTTCGATTTTTGTACTTGGGTCAATTTCAGTAATATCTAAACCTGGAATCACCTCGTCTACCTTAGGAACATCCAACTCTTCGCTTTCAATTTTGTCTTCGGGTCCCATTCCAGGAATGAATGCTTCTTCTGTATGATACAAATACAACATAATGTGAAGGATAAAATTTCGCATTAAACTTTCATTTATTCATAATCAAATGTTTGAATTACCGAGATCAGTCTCATCTAAACCAGCATACTCGCTAAAACCCCCTTGTCCTTTTTCCCGAACAACATCCCCAGGCTTCTGTCTAGTCCAAAACTTTGATGTGTGATCGTTCGAGCCTGAACATAAAATGTGACCAGCAGGATGCCATGCTAGTGTCCATATGATATTGTCATGTGCTGCTTCTATGGCGCCTACTTCCTTGTCACAGCTATATGATTTACAAACACATTGTTGCGGCTGATAAAAGGCAACAAATATTTAACTTCATGAGTAACTGCTAAAATTAATAATTTTCATACCCAACATTCCAAAATAAAACGGACCCATCAGAGCCTCCAGAAGCAAATAGATTTTCATGAATGGGGTTCCATGAAACACATGATGCTTCTTTTTTATGACCCCTAAAGGTCTGGATTTCTTGACTTAGCTTTCGGATATCAAAAAGTTTTATCAGGTGATCTCTAGATGCTGTTAATAGCCAGTTTCCATTTTTGTTCCATCGGCAGTCCATTACAGTCGATTTATGGGCATGTCTACACATTTAAAAAATATTCAATAGTTTGATATAATCCGATGTGGATGCTTAGCTAGCAAGATTTTTAAAAATCTTACAGAGTAGCGAGTGGCGCTCCAGCTTTTGGATCCCAAATTTTGACAGGCTGTTGGTTATCCTTTGATCCAGACACAACTATTCCTTTATGAGGATGCCAATCAATACACTTCACGTCAGCACCGTGTCCTCGCAGTACTTTTTCTTCATAGCAAGTGTAGAAATCAAATATTCGCACCGTTCCATCATCTGAACACGATGCGAATTTTTCATCGGAGGGACTAAATGTCAATCCTCTGACAGCTTCTTTGTGGGCCTAATCAAACCCGAAAAGGAAAGAACACATAAGCATTGTATTGTAAACATTCACTGTCACTCAAACCTGTTTTCTTTGTTGGATTTTGAACGTACCTGGAACATCTTCACATTATTCATATTTGATTGCCAGTATTTCACATATCCACTGTGATCTCCAGTGACCATCCAAATGTCATTGTGTGACCATACCATGGACCTAACAGAGCTGTCATGAGCTTGCAAAATAGTTTCAAAATTAAAAGTAAGTCCATTCCACAAAGTAAACTCGCCCGACGAAGCTCCAGTGATAAGACGTCTACCCTCTGGAGTCCAAGCCATACAAAATATTGGGCATCTCATCTTATTGGTTGCAGATTTTACGTAACGCGTTGTAACACAATTTGTTGAATTGTCTTGTAGCCATGATGGTGGTACAGTATCAGGGCCATATGAGTAGTCGGGTTCTAGTGCTCTCCTATCTCTTACATCTCTTTGCCAAACGCGATTCTACATTGACAAAAGTACATTTTCTGCAATTTGCCAATTATGAGATAAAAGGTGCTCAGTACAAAGGGTGGGTATCAGTACCTGCAGTAGCTTAATTATGGCTGAATTATAATCCACAGTTTTGCGCACAAGACTTTTTCTCAACCGCCTGCCGTCATATTCATTGTTAGCAGTGAAATCTCCGCCTTGAGGTGGGGGTCGAATGTAAGGTCTGTATGGCAAATATCCCAATCTGGGTCTAGGACCTCCACCACTCGAAAAATGTCCATGATCTGACTGATTAGAATTGGGATTCCTCATTGGCATTCGAGGTCCCAAAGGAGGTTGTGCCATGGTCATACTTGCACTCATTTTTTAATTAATGATAACGAAATGTAATTCGACAAGAATGAGCTATGAAGATCGGTTTAACTGTAAATTAACTGCAGTGAAAACCCAAATATTATCGAAGATATGTGCTTAATACTGGTACATTCACTTCGTGTTCGTTCGCTGGCAGAAATTAGGCCGCTTGCCAAGATACGTTCATTTCCATTGTGTACTCAAACATAAAGAGTTCTGTGCAGTTTCGCTAGCCTAATCTTTTGAAGAATGATGTAGAAAATGTGTTAATCAGCCAAAAAAATAAATTGGTTCACTAATCAATTACAATTTTACGATTTTTAAATAATCTTATTGTTCCTAATTTTTGCCACTAAACGTTTTTGCATTTCCACAGGATTCAGAAAATCCAACGACACAGAATCAATGATGCGTGAACTCTTATTATAAATAAGAAACGTTTCTAGAACACATGAAATGGGTATTTTCTTTCTCTGAATAAAAAGTTTAAATAGTACAACCAACGAACTAACTCGAATTAATTTTAAAGTTCGATTTGACGATTGACTAAATTTATTGAGCATAAAAACAAAATTTGAATGTTGTAATATAGCGCTAAAACGAAACCATTGGTTCTTAACACACACGTCTTTTCAAAACGACACTGGATCTCATAATGCCCACTACCCCACTACTAAATAATATGGTAAGAATGAAATGCATAATGACCTACTTTAAAAATCCAATCAATTCCAATTTAAAATCTCATCTACTTTAAAATTTAGTTCAAATTCTAGGAATTTAATTAAAATACCAATT
>Ga0210040_10001576_pt1 | contig 34102 bp, 26 predicted proteins | sample CryGeyCG12114_NA_FD_185462 | JGI IMG/M metagenome (GOLD analysis project Ga0210040, IMG submission 185462) | Groundwater microbial communities from aquifer - Crystal Geyser CG19_WC_8/21/14_NA (SPAdes) (version 2) | ecosystem: Environmental > Aquatic > Deep subsurface > Groundwater | place: USA...
CGCGATTCTTAATAATTATTTTACGGTTTGGAAGTAGCGGTGGTGGTGGTGGCGGCGGTGGTGGTGGCGGTGGTGGTGGCGGTGGTGGTGGCGATTTCAACATCTCCCCAAATAGTAAAATCTGTCCGAAACTTTATAACTTTCAGTCGATAATGGTTGGGCCTGGACGACTTGGGCATGGGCATATGTCATGTTGTAAAAATTTCTGAATTCTCAAACAAGTTGAACCAAAACAGTATATTTTTCAATTTAAAATATAAACAGGCTTATGACACTTCTTGGCTTTTGGCTTAACGAAAGTAATTTACGTAATAATGGCGAAAAACTTAAAACATAGTAACGACTAACGACTAGATTAACCAAAAAAACGTTGCAAGCCACCTTCCATTCATTCGTTTCATTCATTCTTGAGAATTTGAGGCGTCAGATTTTGTGTGGTGGTGAGGCCAAAACATATTAAACATAAAGCCAAGCCGTTTATTTGCTTTTCGTCCCATTTTGTATTCAAGATTTCGGTAGTAAATAGAAACCATAGCTTGTAGACTTAAGCGCCAGTAAATATTTACATTTTTGATGTATATTACATATTACATACTATTAAATACAAGGCAACAAAGTTTCGAATATTTATCATTTCCCGAATATTAGCAACACTGCACCTTCAAGTTACTAAAATTATTTCATGGAATTTTAGCGCTTATTCTTAACAACATGATTATACTAAATATGACTTAATTTTTCCAACGACAATCTACTAATTTCTTATTGTTGTGGATTGAATGGACTCTTTTGTATGAAATAGTTGCTAGTGTTTCAGCGCAGATGCGTTTTTATTTGAATGAAACCACGCAGTATTGAGCATCATAGTAAAAGCTGCATAAAAACCACGATTCCGTATATGCTGCTGGACCTTTCAATGAGTTTTTAGGCCTACATATTGGTAACTACGCGTGCACAATATTGGTGATGGCTATATATATGGATCCCAGGTGTGTGCACCTCTAGTGCAATAGTGTAGTGCATAGTGCGGTGAATCAAATCCTTCCAGTCTCGTCAGTTCGATGTGAGAAGTTTAGGAGTCAAGTCTTCTCATTGGACTTGGTCTAATTTTTGAATTCGGAATCTTTTATACAAAGTCAAATTTACCAGTTGTACAAATAAAATTCCTTTTTAACTGTCTAGTTCATAAGTTTTTCAATTCTTTCTTCCAGTTTACTAAATTCATCGTATGAGAGTATACAGTGATAAGTTCCCTTCGTTCTGCTGGCAACGAAACGAGTCCATTGAGGCAATATATTCAAACATCGTTTTTTAAATATTGATTGACGAGTTTGCCTCTTATGATCAGAAGATTCGGATGCAATATATTTTTCATTATTTACACGTAAGCACTCGTATTTATAATGTTTTGTAGTTTGTGTATCTATCAGGAAAACATGCGATCTCTGAATACATTTATTATCAAGATGATGCAACTTTGTGCTTTTGAATCACAGTGCTGCAGGTTAATTTAAGCGGGAGGTCGTTTCATTAGCTGTCCAAAATAGCTGTGAATTTTATTCGTTTTCGTAATTTTATGTGTTGAATATAGGTGATACGTAGTTGATGTGGTTGTTTTGTATTGGTTTCTTTCATTGTATTTATGTTTTCTAATTTGCAAATTCAGTTGTTTTGGATCCAAATTCTAAGTCGGAGCCTACCATCATCCATTTGCCTATAAAGCCAGCCTGCCGTGTGTTTAAACTTTTCCTTGACGAGTTGTTTTTGTTGACAGTTGGTATGATGGACGATGTTAATAATAAAGATGTTTGAAATGTACATAAATGTGAATTACTGTTACCAGTTTCTGTACTTATCATTACAGGAGCTGCTGAAAATGATATTTTCTTGAAAGAAGCAAAAGAAACTGAATTTAAGCTACAATGTCGGACCCACTTGAGGACGGCAGTCCATTGAAGATGGAAGCCAGCAGTTCTCAGTCGAGTTCAAAGCCCCAAAAAATTATAAACCCTCTAATACCGTTCAAGCCAACGTTTGTAAACAGAGACAACCTTGAAAAGCTTCGGGACAACCCCTATCTTCTAATCAGTCAAATGAATGATGTAAAAATCTGCTGTAATCTTTGCGAAATTGTTCTGGATTCCAGCACATTTTTCCAGCATGCGATGGATAAACATTCGGTTTTCTCCTGTCTCTGTTGCCTTCAGTCCTTCAGTTTCTGTAAAGAGTTATTGGTACATCTGTATCGAATTCATAAAACTCGAAGTCAGGAATTTCATTCAGTTGAAAGTTTTCTAAAGGAATTTGGGCGGCAAAATTATATCACATGTCAAGAATGTGGGTTAACATTTGACACCAGCAAAGATATGAGCACAATAACAAACCATGTTTGCAAACCTTCTGGTACCTGTCCTAGATGCAAAGGAAAATTTGTTCTAACTCTTCTGGGGCTGCATCTTGCCAAGTGCAAAGCTCTTCTTGTTCCAGAACCTAGAAAGCGTGCAAGTATTAGTGGCAGCATTGATAGTTCTGTCTCTAATTTGGTTGTGCCATCTCAGATGACTTTTCCTCCGACAACAAGTGGGTTCATATCACAATTAAGAAGCCGTACAAATTGTTGCAAAACATGTGGGTTGATGTTGCTTCAGAAGGACATGGCTGCTCACAAAAAGGATTGCCAAGAAAGATCTTTGGGGTCAGGAAGTGGCAGCTGGTTGACTGCTGTCAAGCGACCTCACTCTTCTGGACTACCGCCTCTTTCAATTGCTCCTGCTAGTTCTTCACCGTTTTCATCTCGTAAATTGGGACGTGCCGGAGACTCACCGGAGATTGAATCTGTGTCGAGTAAAAAACAAAGGATTAACGCTGGACTGCTTCAACAGGCTCGTGTTATTTTACCTAAATTGAAACCAGCTCCGAAAGGCACTCTTGGTCGTTATTCAACTGGTTCTTCTAAATCGTCGCTTTCACCAGATAAATGTGACGTCACTGTGACTAGGATCTCGATTAATAAGTCTGGTGCTCATCCAGTAGTTAGGACGTGTGATAATATAAGTATAGATGAAATGGAATCTGTAAATAAGAACGAGATGCTTGACATATATTCTTCATCTTATGAAGAGGAAGAAGTGTCAGATGAGGAAGTTAAGTTAGACCCATTACTCTTAGAAGAGGATCCAAATAAGAGGCTTAAAATGCTGATTCAGGAACTCAATGATAACATCAAAAAAACATATTATGATATACCACATGGCTTTACACTTATTGAACCTAACTCATTAGAACTTATTGTTGATTTCAAACTAAGCGATGCATCGGATGAAAAGATTCTATGTGAAATGTTGAAAGTTAGCCAAAGTGGATGTGTGTATTGTCGTCAAGCAAAACTGATAAAAGTAGATAAACGGCAACTGTCTATTCACTTATTATCCAGACACAAATGGACTCTAAATTTTTCTCCAATACCTGTGAAAAAAACTGAACCAGATATGACTAGACTTTATTCATATGATGCTTTGGATGGTTATTCCGGAGAAATTATCAGAGATGTTAAGGAAACAGTATTTAAGTGCGTAAAAACAGTTTCTGAAGTTCTTGAAAGTTCCTGTTTGCTTGATCAGGAACTCGATGAAAAGCACGATGCAGGTAAGTTAGATTCTTTACCATAAATAAACCAAAGAAAAATAAAATAATATGTTCTTATATTAATATAATTATATTATATAATATAATAGCGTTCATCAAATATTGCCAGCCTGCTTCCTTAATACTTTAAATTAACGAGAAGCATTTTTTGTCTCTATTAGATGCTGACGCAGAAAATACTGCATTGTCCAAATGCTCTCCAGTGGATTCTCCCCCTATTCCGATTTCGATGGGAAAATCCGACGTTGGTGAAGCAGGGACAGCAAAACTGGTTGAACCATTCTTAGCAAGAGATGAGAAATTAGAGCAACGGGAAAGTAAAGTAGAGTCCGAAGATAACTTTTCGGACACGAAGCCAATATCGTCGCCAATGAAATTTGAGCCCGCTGAACCTGTTGATTGGGACTATTTCAGACTTCTTCTGCTTGAACGAGTATTTTTTTCAGAATGTAGAGTATTTGGATTTGAAGACCCGGAGGAATGCAGCTCTAAAATTCGATTTGGGGACGTTCCTTGTGAATGTCTTCTCTGTAGTTTTCCAATTGATGCTCAAAGGAATCTATTTTACCACTGGAGGAAAACTCATCGTGGAATATCGATGAGTTGCGCTATGTGCAATGGTCGTTTTTTGTTTGTTGGTGCACTTTTCTCTCATTTGTGTCTTGGTACGGCCAATCCTATTGTAGCTATGGAGTCTTTTGATAATTTTCACTTTTCCGGTGAGCGTGGCGGTGGAGACAGGACACCCTCAATAAATTCAGCAATGGTGACACCTTCTAATACTGCGACCAGTAGCCCAGTTAGTGTAATCAGTGCCGAAAACCAGTATAACCAGATTCCTCATTTCATTCGAGACGGAGAATTAGGGGCAGTGGACAACACCATTGTACTTAGGTACCAGTGTGCGTTATGTGATGGCCTGGAGCTCCCCGGTTTCTTTAATTATATGGTTCACCTTAGAAAAGATCACACGAAATGTGAGCTCTGTTTAGAGACCTTGGGTGACCAGAAACAGCTAGAACATCATATGAAAAAGCACAAACTAAATCATTTTTGTTGGAAGTGTGGCGTCACGTACTGCACGAAGCCCAATTTTATGACTCATCTGTTTTGGAAGCATGGAACGGAAAGTGAGGAATGCTCAAAATGTTTAAAAAAGAAATGGCCACATATTTATCATTACTGTCTACCGCCGCTGTATTTTAAATGTGAAGTTTGTGACACCTTCTTTTCGAAGGCTAAATACTTGATTGTTCATAGACGTATACATTCCAAGGAAAAGTTAAGAAAGTGTCCTAAGCATAACTGTACTGAGACTTTTATTTCAAAGAGGCTGTTAGAAAAGCATCTTGAAAATGGTCACAATCTAGCTGTTAAACCTGATCAAGAAAATGTACCTACTAAAATTGAAAGTTGTGCACCTGGAGAAGCTGAAACATCTGTTTCCGCCGATAACCAAGCAGAGGAATCTATAAGACAGAAAACTGATGGTGTGAGTGCGAAGCAGAGTAGCGTTGACCTTTCCACTGCTGAGACCCAGTTAATAGAACCTGAAGATGCATTGGATGCAAGTGAAGTTAACAAGAAAGGCCCCTTGAGAGATGGTTGTCAACCTGATTCCATGAGAGTGGATGAAGGGGCTCAATTTGCGTATCATCAAGGTAATTGATGGATGCTGAGTCTGTTTATGACTGCTTTTTAATATTTATTATAGTAATAGCTAACAATGTAAGTCCGAAGTATGTTCGTTAGCAATTTTCTTCAAAACACTTTCTAAATCTTCCTTAGACCCTCTAGTATATGCACCTGAAATATTCCCATCCAATGCTCATTCGTTTGTCAGTAACAGTCGAACAAAGAATCCGGCAAAATTGGGCCCAAAATCGAAGTTCATTTTTCGATTTTTCATACGGAAAATAACACTTAAAAATTAATTAACCCTTACTACTTTTTTTCTCCCATCTAACTCCATGTTAAATTTTTTTAACGAATTTTGTCATTGTGAAGCTCAACGGCCGCATCGGATTATAATATTTTGTAGGCATAAGAAGGTATTAGGAAGACTTCAAGTCTGTTTTCAAGAAAATTGCTCGCGAACACATTTCGGACATACATTTTAAGCTGAACGTTCACTAATAGCATGCAATTTCATATTGCTAATACATCTCTTAATTTGCAATAGGGTTGCCAGGGAAACTTCATGGAACTGAAACTCCCGGTAACAAGGAGTCAACAACTGGTCAGGAGCCAATTTCAGAAGATCATATAAATAATCACACCGACAGCGAATTCAACTCTGTGAAAAAGTCGGTGATTCCCGAAGAAAAAATTAAAGAATCTGAACAACTGGGCGAAAATCAAGTGAGCGATAAAGCAATTAGGGGCGCTGCTGAAAATTCAGCTGTAGAAGAAGACGATAGAGTATTTGATCTTGCCGAAGTACAAGGCCCGAATTTATCGGAAGACGAAGACTCTTCGGACGATTCATCTTTGAGTTCTTCGTCATCTGATGCCGTTGATTCGTCCTTGAATACATCCAAAATGGAAGTAGACTCTGAGGACGAGAATACCTCCCCCCAAAAGGAGATGGAAAGTTCAGAAAAGGTTGACATTAAACCCGATACACTCCAAGTGTCTCATCATGTTAATGGCGAGAAAGGGATAGATGAAGCAGAGGAAGACGTTAGCAAAAAGGATCTGTCAAACGATTTGAATCTGAGTGATGATTCTAACAGTATGAGCGGTGAGGAAGATGTTGGGGATAAGAAAATTAAACCTATGAAAATTGATGCCAGCTCACGTCAGTCAACTATTGATTCTGTGGGAGAGGACGGAAAGGTTGTGGTCTCTAGCTTACTTGATCACTGTGAAACGTTGGAAAAGAACCTCAATTTGGCGGCAATGGACATGGAAGGTACAATAAGCATATAATTAGTTGTGTTTATTTGATATAGACAGTGAACATAACGTGTTTTATAATACTTTCAAACAATTAATTTTAGATGGTGAGTTAAAGGCTCCGGCTGCAGAAGAGAATGACCATGACAAGCTAATTAGCGATTCTTCAATTCCTCCGCTGTCCCTTTTGGCGGATAATGATGTGACTGACACAGATAAGAAAAACGGGCCAGAGGAGTTCGGCTCTATGTCGCCCCTTTTACCTCCATTGGAAGACTTTAATTTCAATGTCCCGGAGATACCGACTTTTGAAGACAATTCGCTACCTGATCACATTATCCGAGAAAATGCATTGTTTTCACTTATAAATGAGCACGATTATGCCAGAAAAACCGCGCCTCCGGTGAAGCAAGATAAAGGGCTTTTGCCAGGACCTTCACATCTAAAGGGAGTTCCTAGAGGGTCTTTGAAACCAAAACATGGGCATGGCTCACCACTAAAAGTTAAAAAACTAAAAGTTCGGAAGCCATTAGATAAGAAAAAGAAGAAGAACAAAAAGAAGTCTCGTCGACGCCATTCTTCTAGTGAAGGTTCTTCTAGTTGCTCCAGTTGCAATACTGACTGTAGTTGCTCATCATCTAGCTCTAGCTCGTCTAGTGGATCTAGCTCGTCTTCCAGTGACTCAAGTGATTCTGAGCAAGAAACTGTCGTGGCTCCTAAGAAAAGGAGAGGTCGTCCGCCATTACACAATAGACCTGTAAAACCCATAGTTGTAACTGACCCCTCCGTTAAAAGAGGACGAGGGCGACCAAAGGGTTCAACAAACAAACCTAAAACAGGAGTACCATCTACTCCGTCTACTCGTGGAGGCAAGCGTGGTCCAAAACCAGGATCAAGGCGGATTCATAAACCTGTACCTATCAATAACGTTGGACATGGGATTCCACCAAGCACTACTCGAGTGTCAGATCTGGAAACTGATGACTCTGGGTCCGAAGAGGCGTTTCACAAAAGACAACTCACGGAGACTATGGGTGCTCATGCTTCTAATATTGACGAGATTTGGACAATGGGCAACGAAAAATATCTTTTGAAATACTTGCGAGGGGTGAAAGATGTGGAAGAACTGAGACCACCGCCTGACTCTATTAAAGTAAAGAAGGTGAAAAGAGTAAAGAAGAAAAGGGACATGAATGGAACGCCTCAAACTAAAGGTGGTGATGCGTCGGTGTATTCCGTGAAACCGTCATCTGGGCCTCCTATAAGACTGAAAGTAAAAAATGTTCCTGTCAAGCCCCTTACTCTAATTAAGAAGGACTCTTTATATATTTCCGAATCTTCTGATGTCTGTGAATACGTAAGTAATAATTAGAACTTTACAGTTACAGCCTAGCCTAACTTGTTTAGTAATTCTTGAAACTTATTTAATGCTGGGAGCAAGTATTGTTGATCCTTGTTTTATCTAAGAAACTCGATTATTTTGTTTTTGTAGACCACTAACATTCCTGAAGCAAAGGAGATAGCATCCTCATCTACTTCAATAAATGCACCAGAAGTCGAACGCCCTGCTTCGAACTATTCAGTTGATGAGAAAGAAATCTCAAAATCAGTGAATTCGGTTGTTGTAAATGGTCCTATTATGTACCCTTCAAGTGATAAGCCGAGCCCTCCAATTATCAAGAAAGCAAAAACCAAATTTGGGATTGGACGTGGCAAAAAAAGGCAAGCAACTGATCTTCATTCCAATGAAAACTCGCATATGAATGCTACCGACGGTATGATGGACGTGGAAACACCTGCGGAAAAAGTTTACTGTATTTGTCAATCTCCACATGACAACGTGAGCCAGATGATTGGTTGCGATGCAAAAGACTGTGAATTTCAATGGTTTCATTTTGAATGTGTTGACGTGACGATTCCACCCAAAGGGAAATGGTACTGTCCTGACTGCAGGGAAAAGGGAAGAAATGCAAAAAGGGCTCTTAAAGAAAAAAAGGAGCAAGGCAAACCACATTTAACGTTTGTTGGTCATATGGCTTTATAAATTCTTCATCTTAGTATCCATCAATCTTCAGTAGTAGCGTTTATATTGAACTTGAAAGATCACACTTCTATTTTATAAAAAAAACGTCAACGTTGGGGTTTAACTTTTACTGTATAGTCTTTGTATCTGTTTGGAATATTTTAAAAGTGTGTCGTAACAATTTTCTTGTTATCTCTGTGTTTTGATTTTGAATGGTTGTATGTTATAGATTTTAAAACCATAACTAATGAATTCCTCAAGAAGCATACAATTAGTCATGATGTCGTTAGTTACATTAGTTAGGATAAACTCTACTTGATTCTCCTTTCCAAATGAAAACTGCATCGCAAAGAAAAGAGGTTTAGTCTCGCTCTAAATTTTTTGTGAAATGAAATATATATGTATTCTTTATGTCCGTTTGCTATAAAAAAGAATAAAAAAATTAAATAAAAATGTTTACATTATATAAAAAGAATTTTCGGATCTAAATTGGATTATTTATCTCAAAACTTCCTTCCGGAAATGCGAGGACATAGATGATCATAAAATGGTCTTTAAAATTAGCATGTGCAAATAAATTATTTAGATGGTCAATACCGATTATCTATTAAAGGTACATAATGTAAGGCTATTTAATTAGCAAGGATCTCATTGTTGTCAGTACTTCATAAGCCTTGCAATGTCGGAAAGAAAAACTATTCCAGATTCCAGCACAGGTGTTCCATAGAAGTCTTCTCTGTTTTCTTCTCTACACTATCCTAACCGTGAGGAGAAAGTTTTCCCAGTAATTAATTTTCCTATCTAATATCTAATCACCTGCATAAAAGAATGTAATGTTGTTCTTATATAATTCCTCCGCATAGAAGAGTTTGGGGTTTTCACTTGCATATTGAATCCATGAAAACAGTTAACACGTGCCATAGCTAAATACATGCAAAACGGTGAGTGAATACTGGAGATTGGGAATGTTGCTTAACATTTTGTAAAATATTTTGTTTGCGGCAATGATGTAGTTAGTTAGTGGCTAATTAGCATATTTATGTATGCATGCACATTAACAGAATTTGCGGTAGCGTCTATAACGAATGAATAAGTATAATTTAAAAAGATTGATAGAATCGACATCGACAGTTGGTACGTTCGCCGTTTCAGGACACACAAATAGAAACTGTACTTAATTACTTAACATAAATAAATCGCTGCTTTTTCGTAGTATAAGATATTTTTTAATTCTTGGACGGATCAACTAATCCTAATTCGCTGCTAAAAGCAAACTATAGAAAAACTACACGCGGGAAATTTATATTCTATCAATGAATGAAATCTTAGATTTCAATTTAGAAAGAAGTAAGAAATAAAATTTATAAATCAATCCTGTTCTGAGTCCTGATCCTGACTTGCCCATTTTATATCTACCTTACAAAATCGCAGAGCTAACTGATCACGATATTACTGGTTTTGATAATACTTTGTATATTTCACAAGTCTCACCCAACATACACTCTAATAGTTTTAATTTGATCATCAAGCGAAGGAAACCAGGTCGAGAAACAATACAATATGGTATTAAATTGAGTATTAAAATAATAGTTTATTTGCTAGGATCTCTCAGCCAAATAATGATGACAATTTATTTTGCAGGCATATTTCTAACGAGTGGTTCTCCCTTCTTTTTTTGGACATGTTTGTTTCGTCTCTGAGAGCTACTCCTAAAACTGCACTGTCTCTTTACAAGTATTTAATAAGAAAATGTGAAATTTTGCCTACCGAGGACGCTCAGAAATATTATAAACATTTTATTCGTCAGGTACGTTGTTGGTGGGGAGGGATTCATATTATCGGCGTAATGTGCTCATTGAGACTAAAATGGAATAGCTCACTAACGCCGAAATAAAGACCATTTTGCATAGAGCAATCGTGAACGATATTAAGGAGGAAATTTTAAACCATGTATTTACAGGTTATTTTGTAGGTTTTCATGTAGCATCATTGAATGAATACGAAACCTGTAGTTTTGTTGAGCTGATTATATTCTTTGGTAGCAGGTAATATGAATGTAAAAGTTCCCCTTCTTTTATATCAAGTGGAGTGGGGGTTAAAATAGATTGATTTTAATAACTCGTGCACTAGACAGATTTACGTAAAAAATTTTAAAGAGCAGGTTTAACCAAATATACGTAACGTACCAAAGGAAGGAGGGGGAATAATTACATCGTTGATAAGTCACACAGAACTTGTTACGCACAATGCTTGTCAATAAATTCATTATTCACCAGTTAGGATAGTCCGAAACTTTCAAAAAGAATTTGTTCTAAATTCTAAACACTCATTTTCTGGATTGTGATCCTCGACTTTGGGAGATCTCACGTAGGTCAGTATGGTTTAATGATTTACCGCTTTTTTAACGAATGCAATAATAATTGGTACCATGATAAAAGTAGCAATAAGAGCGCAACCATAAGAGTTCGCTATAAAGTGAATGCAATAAAATGAGAACAATATTGTGAGCGCAATAATCATAATGTCACCCGCACTAGAGGGTAGATTTAGTGGAGATTTGGTTATTAGAAAGTTGTGATGTGATACATGCTGATTTGGATAGAATAAAAACCAGATTTATGCACTTTTTTAAAGCCAAAGATTCACTTTATCAACGGATTTACTACTCATTTTGCAGAGTTATAATCAACATTCTGACGAAAATGATCCGGAGAGAGTCCAGCAAATTATTCAACAAGCAATAAAGGATATTGAGTGGGTTCTTGAAAAGGTAAGACAACAGCCGTAGCTTTCATGTACAGAGAATGGTTATTATTATAATTAAACTCGATACCATATATTCCTCCCGACGTCTCATATAAGTATAATTTTATAATCTTTCAGTATCATGTCGGTGGTGGGGGACCTGGTAAAGCTAATTAATATGGAGGTTAGCAGCAGCAGCAGCCAACCGTGTTATGGGGAGGAAGCTGATCACATTTTTAAGAAAGTGGTGCATAGTAGGAGTAGTTTTTTTGTGGCAATGTCAATATTTGCCGTGAAACCACGTATCTTTAGTAAGAAATGGAAAGCTAGTAAACTCAGAGGAGTTTATATTACAACTACCTCGATTGATGATGTAAAGACTGTACAAGAACACGTTAAGGGTTCTTCCACCCTCCCTGTTACGCAACCGCAAATAGTCAACATGTTCGAAAAAGCTTGGGACCTTGATTCATTCGACCACAATGTTGAGCTTTCTGGAACATATATTGTGCACAGAGATTATATTGGATTGAACTGTTCATGTCCTGAGTATGAAATCTGGGGTATGAATATTGAATAAGCTAAACTGTAGTTCAAGTTTGATGCCGAACATAATAAATTATTGTGAAATCTAATAACTGAGTAAAATTAAAAGATTCCGTAAGGTTTAGAAATCAAGGATTGGTTTGTCCGGGGTGAGGCTATTGAACTATCCCCTTTATCGCACTGATTTATGCATGCAAAGAGTAAAATTATGATGCATCTAATTTATAAAACATTTCTCTATCGAACTTTAGACCTCTTTTTGTGCATTCCATTTGTCAAGGTGGCATATGAAATAACGCGATGCAAAAGACAGTTAAAACAGCTTTTTTTTACTTTTTAAGCATGATTCCACTGAATCGTTTTTTTTTTTTCGTTTTTTTAAGCTCTTTTTTGAGTTTGAATTTGAACCAATATCCTTAAAATTGCAATTTAAATTAAAAATGCTTCCATTCCTAAAATTCTCTCATTGCAACTTCGAAGTTTTCTTGATTAGAAAAAATGCATGAATTATCATGGATGGTTAAAAATGAATTAAAGTATCTTACAGGGTAGATTCTGATGAATCAAATTGAATTCACGGTTTTGAAATCCAGTGAAAATTGGTAAAACCTCAGGACATACAAAAAAAAATTTATGTATCGAAAATTTCGGTTTGCTCTTTAGCTCAGTTACAAAATCATGAGCATTTAAAAAAATGATGTCAATGCAAGTCAGTTCGTCGAAATTTACATGCTCAATTAAGTTTTTTTTTGTTCTTTTTAACAAGTGTACAAGCAAACAATTCCAGTAAAGAAGCAAAAAAAATAAACGTGGAAAGGAAGGGGACAGTTCCATAGCCTCACCCTGTATAATTTCTTCAATATGTATTGTTAATTGTCTTCTCAGCTTTTTTAATCATCTTTTATCTTCTAGATCTGATCTGTGGATCGTCTGTGGATCGGATCGCTGTAGATAAAAAAATAAAATTTTCCTATAAAATATGTATAAATTGTATCTTCTAATTTACCCTTTACAACAGCAAACTGCTGCCAATCATGAAATAATGAAGCTTTTAGTACTTCAATTTGGGACTGTGGCAATTAATCTTAATTTAATATTATTCTTTTCTGTACCAGATTTCGAATCTAATGAAGTTGTACTACAAACCAACGCTAGATGCAGTTCTTTTATCTGCAAAGATCGCTCTGTCCCGTTACTGAAAATGCACGGGAGATTCGATGCTGTATCTAAAGAAATGGAACTTGAGGTTTTTGCCGACTCGACATTACCAGTTATGAAGATGACTGTAGAGCATCACCAGAAAAAGATTTTTCCAAAGATATTTCAGTGGGCTTCACCAAACGAAACAGAAAACAGAAAACAAAATCTTTCTTGCATCCCTAACGATTCCCATGGGCTGATATCGGAGGAAAGGTATTTAGCAATGTACTCCAAATGCAAAAACCACTTTGCTCAAACACTCAAAAAGGTCGGTAGAACTAATTTTTTCAGAAACTGACTCTCGATTCAAGAAGAGATATTTATGATCAAATTTACAACTCTATAACAAATTGTTTTGTGTGCTTGACATTTATACGTACTACCTACAGATATGGACAGAAGCTACTGATCCGGATAAGTTCATTCACGAAGACTTAGCAATAGCTTCATATTTGTATTCGTTTTGGAAAAAAAATGGAAATATGGATGCAAGTATTCCTCTGAAATTTGTTGACTTTGGATGTGGCAATGGTGTATTAACTTTCATCCTGAGCCAACTTGGAATGCAGGGTTATGGATTCGATATAAGACACCGTAAAATATGGCAGCATTTAAAGGTCGTTTACAACACAGATCTACGGGTGAGATTTTAATTATGATGTGATAATGATTGTGTAAGACCTAAACACCCACACTATTTTGCCAAAATCATTTATCGTTCTGTGTAGGTACATAACTTCAATCCTCATTTGGATGAGTACAAAGGAGATAGCAATACATGGTTTATAGGAAACCACGCTGATGAACTAACCCCATGGATTCCTTTGCTGGCTAGGAAAGCTGGTTGCAATTTTTTTGTGATTCCGTGCTGCCCCTTTGACTTTTTTGGAAAATGTCAAAAGAAAAGTTCCACTGAGCTCCATATCAAACCAAATGAACAAAAACACCTAAGCTCGTTCCAAAACTACATCGCCTATATGAATCAGGTGGCTCGGAAATGTGGATATCAGCCAGTTCTAGATAAGTTAAAAATACCTTCAACAAAACGAATTTGTATTATAGGAAGTTCTCAGAAACTCCTGCCTAAGTCTAGAGTGCGAAAAGTCGAGATATCAGACTATTTGTCGTCTAAACTTGCCAGAGCTCAAAAATCCGATTCAAAATTTTCCCAATCGCCTGGTTCTCTAGAATTCCAATCTAGAAATCCACAAGAAAAAGTAAACAACTGCACCAAAATCAGTCGAGAAACTACCCAGACTATTGTAAACAAGATATTTACTAAATTATTGTCTGAAATACATATGGTAGAGGATGAAGGTTACGTTACCAAGTGGAATTCGGGGAAGCATGATTTGCGACTTAAAGATGTTATGGATTTTTTAACTGAAGAAGAAAAGTGTGTGCTGAAATCCCAAGGAAATGGCATCCAAACTCTTATAAAAAATAACAAGTATATATTCACTATTGAAAAAGGATGTGTGAAACTGCGGCAGCCGGCGTTGTGCACGAATTCAGACATTGCTGCAGCTCATTTACGAAGCAAGCCATGTTATTTTTTCCGAAATCACCCAAATGGTTGTCCTCTTACTTCTAATTCATGTGCTTTTAGGCATTAAAGCATTATATATTTTTAGTGCTCGCTCAATTGCTTCAATATGAAGCGTATGGAAATTCATTCATCTTTATAAAAAGTAGTTATATTCTTCCGGTTCTAAAAATGTTTGTATTTTGTATTCATGTAACCTAATAGTTATAAAGTTAGTGACAAATAATAAATTGCTAGAGTGAATGAGAAAATATAATAAATTTGTTCAAATGGTTTGTTTAATAAAAGCAAAACTTTAGTGATTTGACTCATAAGTTCCCCTTTATTTCAAATCGATTACTTTAAAAATATGGATAACAAAAGCCTTTAAAATTAAAATCAAACATTTAGATGATTCCGATTTTATTGGCCACATCTAGAGCGTCGAAGTCAGGGGCGAGTCTCACGTAGGCTTTCTTTTTTCCGTCCGGTCTTATCAGCGTGTTCACCTTTGCAACCTCCACCTCGTACAACTTCTTCACTGAAGCTTTCACGTGGAATTTGTTAGCTTTTAAGTGCACAATGAAGACGAGTGTGTTATTATCCTCAATTTTCTTCATGGCAGCCTCAGTAGTTAAAGGGTATTGAATGACATTGTAGGCATCCATCCTGAAAACAGGGAATAGGATTATTATAAGACAAGTTAGACTGCAAATGATTTGCCAAAAAACACCATGCATTTTCCAACAACGATTTTTTCTTGATTCAGCAGGTGGACATGATTATTTATTTTCCTTACCGACAACGTTTTGGAACCGATTTACGTGGGAATTTCGGATTCCTAGGGGGTCTAAATGTTCGTGGTCTTCTGAATTGAACAGTCGTGCGGATCTTCCTCACTCGCTTTTTAGCCCCCTCAGAGCCTTTAATTACCTAATGAAAATAACATACACATGTTCCTTTAAAAATATTGCAAGAGCGAATTTAGTGTCCAAAGAAATATACATATATGAATACATGAAAAGTTATTCAGTTAAATTGTTGTTGGAATCATGTAGATTTCATAGAGATTCCCAAGTTATCATCATGATAAAATTTGTTATTACTTTAATTACAATCTTTCAATAATAGCTAGCCTACAAGTGCATACAAATAGTACAAACTTTCAAGTCTAGTTTTACAGATCGGTCAGTAAAATAAAATGAAAAATGAATTGAAATACCTTTTTCTGGGTGACCTTGGCTTTTTTGATAGCCATAAGACGTCTCTTCTGTACGATTTGTCTTCTGATCTCCATTGGAGCCATCTTAGGTTTCCTCGCTTTCTTTACGCTTTCCTTAGAGGCGGAAGAAGATGCAGGAGGAGGCCTGGCGACTTGAGGTTTCTTCTTCTCTTCCTTTTTGGGAGGAGAGGCGGAACCCTTTGCAGGGGACCGTTTGGATTTATCTATTTACATACAAACATTTAAATTTTATCTCAAACTCGGCTAAGGTTGAGAGTACCACTACAACTCGTACCATATAGATATGTCCCTTTACAAATGAACTAACCATCACCAAAGTCAACACATCTCATAATTCATACCAGTATATTCACCTCTATTCGGGTCATAGCAATGACTAGTCATATTAAACCATATAGCCTCAAAAACTAGCAAAAATGTGTTTACTGGCATCAAAAACACTTTATGACTAATTCATAAACTGACAGCACGTGAAACATTGAAATGAAAAAACTACATGATTAAATATTGATTTGAACAAATAATAGACACGGGGTCATTAAACATTTCGGTTAATTCGAGTTAGCCATCAACCCCCCATGTGAACCACATGCTCCAAATTGAAAGCCATGCTTTGAGGCCCGTGCTAACACAATCACCGGTGACCGGTGACGACAAGTTGACCACAAATTAAAACGACATGAACGCTTTTAAATAATACAAACGAATTCAAGTTCTTACCTTCCTTCTTGGGACCCATCTTTAAAAAGTAAAATGGTATTTATTCTAAACTAAACTTTAAGACGAAGACAACTATCTCCGGCACAAATACAAGATTACTCTATATCGAGCTCGCAAGGGAAATATCGAAAAGTGCCTCCTAATAAAGAGCATGACTGCACTAGGCACCTAAGGCGTCAGTTTACAATATTTGACGCTATGTGTCGTGCATGTGCTTGAACTGCAATAATAATATGCTAAACGCTCAAAAGGCTTCGGTTTCGGTAATCTTTTCGATGGGGTTGCTTACAAACATAGAACTTATTCGCGGGAACAAGTCGACACATAACTTTATAATTTTCTTTAGGATTTAGCAAATTATCTAATTTATTGCTATTTAACATCACTTTGATGTAGTAATTAAATAATTTATCTGTTTTGGTTGTTGTTTACTTTTTATGTTCTAGATCCATGATACATGATTGCTTGGTTTACTCTTTTGAAAAGTAAATGGGCAGTACTAATGAAATTTACAGTTTCGAAAAATTTTTGGGGACTAATAGAAACTTAACTGGTTAATGAGTAGAGCACTGGCCAATAATTGATGATATTTTTATTTTGATATTTTATCTCAGAGTTTTTGCATACGAGACAAAATAACATCTTTCCATTTTTTTATGTATTTGACCATTTGATTTGGTCAGTAAATGATGAGTGTATTATTAGATTAGACTGGCCGTCATCCAATTCCAAGCCATTGCAATGGGGAAAAAGAGTAGACAGATAACTGAATTTCCTCAAGCGTTTCATGAGGCCACACCATATGGTTTGAATGAATTTACGCCGTCAGCACGCACGCTGTCAGATCTTAACAATGATTTTTGTGGAGAAGACGATCCATCGTCTTCAGGATCTCGGGTGGCTGTAAGGATGGGAAAAGCTGTGTTCGTTGGTAAGTTTTTAAGGGTGTTTTGAAAGAAATCAACAAAGAAAACTAAGTATTGTATTCAACGTTTTCAATTTCAGGAGATGTTGGAGTGGGTAAAACCTCAATAATCAACCGATTTTGTCGCGATTTATTTGAATCAAGTTACAAAGCAACTATTGGAATCGACTTCGAAATGGAAAGATTTTGGATCCTCAATGTACCATTTAACTTGCAGATGTTAGTTTCCATGATAATTTTTATTGCAGATTTATATATTTCTTATGTTTATATGCACATTTTATTTGTTTTAATTCACGTGCACTTTTTTTTTGTAGATATTTTTTCTGTTGCTGATATATTATTGCGATTATTGGCATAAACTCTATATTTGAAGATATTTGGATTTGATGTGGCTTTGTGTAGTTGGGATACTGCTGGTCAAGAGAGGTTTAAATGCATTGCTGCATCGTACTATCGAAGCTCGAATGGTAAATGTTTCCTAATAAATAAACCGGGCAGAAATCATTCATCGCGTATTTTAAATGCTCATCGAGGATGTTATTTGTATGCAGTTATAGTGACGATATTTGATGCTAGCAATTTGGAAACTCTTTCAACGTGTCAAAAATGGATGGATGACGCAGTCGGGGCCAACAGCTCCAATCCTCTGAAATTTTTAGTTGCTACTAAAATGGATCTTGTGGTTAGCACTTCAATTTACCCTAGATAATATCTATTATCTTATCCAAAGATCTCAAACTTATTATTCATTTGTTAATCCACTTTTTAGGCTGACTCACATAGAGAAAACATCCACATTATGGCTGAACGAATGGCTGCACTGTTGGGAGCTGAATATTTTCCTGTGTCGTCCAAAACTGGTGAAAACATTGAGTTATTTTTTCGTCGACTAGCTGTTCTTTGTTTTGAAATGGGGCTAGCGGAGGAAGTGAAAGAAAATATATCGGGGCCCGGAATTGCGCAATCGCCAAGGACCAGTAGTAAGCGATCAAACAAGCTGCCGTTTGAAAAAACAAAATGTTGTCTTCCCTTTTAAAATGATTACTGACCTAATATCTGTACCCTATGTACTGTTTTAGACGCTCGAAAATTAACAAGGCTTGAGTCGAAAGAAGTATCAGCACAGATTGCCCGTAGGTGCTCGGGATGTCAACAATAATACTGCTAACCCGCTGTTCAATCTAATGCCTTTCTACGGTTAGCATTTGCCAATTTGCGCTAATAACGTAACTTTACTTTTAGTATAAATTAATGTTACGAATTTTTTAACTGGAAAACAGAAAAACCATTCCAGTCGCATTTCATTTTTTTAATACTTGTACTCGTACTGATGTAATTTATTTGTACTTACTTTAGTTTGTTAACAGCGATTGTATATATGTAGCAAAGTACTTTGCTTAAAGACACTAATCCAATTTTATTTTAGATAGAACATTCCTGATTGAAACTGTCCAACTAAAAACTCATAATTATATTTTAATTGTTTTGCAATGCATTGAATTAATCAAGCCAGATTTTTAAACTTGGCTGCCAGAGAAAATAAACATGGTCATATAATAGTCATTTCCAATGAACAAATGAACTTCCTGAATGTTGTATAATACTGCATCTCTGATCACACAATCATATGTTCAATGCTGCAGTCTGTTGAACGAACAATGTACTTTCCATAAGAATGTTAAGGATGTTGTGTATCATGTAAATTTGCATGTTTACCTTCATCTGATACCCATAACTTAATAATTTACTGTCGAACAATCATTAAAGTGCATACACCGAGCAATCCGACCATTAAATCCTAGATCAGTAAAAAATACGATTTTTTTTCATTGACATTGATAAACACTTTGTAAATAGACGTTTTAAAATAGGTCATACACGTGCCTTATATTATCTCCACGCAAAAAACGTATTCATTTCATATTTCCAATAGATGGATGATTTTGCACTGGCAAAGATGATTGTGAACGACCCTGTCCTAAAGGTTATGAGTTTCCAATTATCCAAAACCTATAAAAGAACGATGTATTCTAATTTTTGTCTAATCAAAGTTTTAAGCCTGTATCAACTCAAATTCTCTTATTTCCATCATGACTGACAAAATTTTGCCATTTCTGCTCCTCTTTTTTAACCTTTTGGCAAGTTGTGTTTGTGAAGGTGAATATCCAGTGATATGGAGTGCAGATATGAAAGAAGCTGTTTTTATTGTTCCTAACTATGGATGTTACGTTACCGGAAACAGGTAGTTGAATAGTTAGAACCATGGGATATATTTAAAGCAACGTACTAAATTAACATGACTCTCTTAACACATGCAATTAGGTTTGATGACAGATTCATTGGGGCGACCAGAGACTTTGTCCCATATCGTACTGACAAGTATACCGTAGAAGAGCTCATTCGTCTCTGTGATGATTTTCACGAGGACAAGATAACTGCTCAAGATTTTGTATCCAATCTCCAAACTCGGACATTTTTTATTTACCCTGGTAGGCGATAATGTTTTCTGTGTTTTGTTTGCGGTTTCTAACAGTGCATATTTGTTCGCTACCTCTTGGAAGTTTTTTTTAAAATACAGGGACCAAATGGTGTGGAGCTGGTGATATTGCACATGATTATGATGACTTAGGTCCGCACAGAAATACAGATATGTGCTGTCGACAACATGATCTTTGTGATCGGTCCATAAAAGGATGGAGTTGTGATAATAATGTTACTCAATTGTGCAATATTTCTCCATTTACCAGGTTTAAATAGGATGACCATTTAAATACTATATACACCTTGTCTAGTTAGTAATAGACTACATGGATGGTTTCTTGTAATGCCCCAACGCAGGTCTCATTGCGACTGTGACGAGGAGTTTCGGCAATGTCTTCTGAATGCGAATGAGACTGCTAGTCGTCGTATAGGTGTTTTATATTTCACTATTTTTGGTTTCAAATGTTTCCGAAAAGATTATCCAGTTGTCCAGTGTAAAGAATATGGCGGGTAAGTGGTCTACAGAGACATTAGTTATTGATGCAGGTTGTAGTCTATAAAATTGTTAAATTGGGATAAATACTTTGTAGATTTCTCAATGTTCACTGCCAACAATATCTGCTGGATGTTTCTTTGGAGCAAAGGTATCAGTTTTTTGACAATCGGAGATTCAAATGAATGGACAGTGGAAAAAAATTATTCAGTATTCAAGGGTTACGTGATAGTGTGAAAGTAATTTAATCGAAAATATGCGGATTGTGTAGTCGACATTTAAAAATAAATGACAACGAATTTAATAGCTACCACTGTAACTTATTTGCGTCTTCTTTTCCATTTATGGGTTCACCTTGTTTTGCCAATTGCAACATATCGTTTGCTTAGTGTAGACGAGTATGACTTTGTTTACGAACTCATTTCAAATGGCACAGGAACTTTCATTTTCTTCCTCAATCTATCTCCAGACTGTAGCGGACTAACAGTTAAGTCAACTACTTTGCTCAACACAGCACTAAATGGCTTAGAATGAACAAATTGCCATTTTGCTGGTTTCTTGTAGTCGTAACGATATTGTCTGCAGCCACCACTGTAAATTACCGTAAAAAACAGAATCGCAAGTTTCCCTAAGTTGCGCCAATATGTAGATGTAAGATTTTTGTATTTACGTAATTCCTCGTCGTTTGCAGGAAATGACCGGATTTTTCTTCTCAAAACAGTATGGCTTTAGCACATTGAAGTATAAATGAGCGATCTTGTAGCTTGCTGCCGCACTTAATGACTTATCTCGTTGCAAACAACTGTAAAATTTTCTGTCACAGTCACAGTGAGAACTGTAAAAAAAATCAGAATTGAAAATCATAGTTAGTATTTAACAATAATACAAGAGTAGAACTCATGATCACGTTACAGGAGAATTTTATTTACAAGACTACTGAATTGATGCATTGTATATACTGTAAATAAGAATTCAGGCACGTTTTCATGCATATAATAGGTGCATTCATTCTAAACCTTGTAAAAGACGCTTCATTGCATAAACCATGGCGACATTCTTTTGCCGGAATATTCTCCGGGCACTGATCGTGCTCTCTGCAACATTTGTCAGTCTCGACGTATAGACCTAGGTCTTCCGGAATTTTTGAAATGTCTCCAGATCCACACCAAAGAGTTCCTATAAAGTTAGATGATTCTGATTATGTCTGCTTTTAGCTTACACGGTGTGTAAGAAAAGTATCAAAGAAGCATTAAATGCTGATACTAATACTAAAGATTGAATCGCGTTTAGGTATCATAGTACGAGCCTCAAGTGTTTGTTAATTTGTTATTTAGGGACGTGACATCTTCAAATGGCGATGAGTGAATAAAGTTTTTTTAGTTTTATTCAAACAATAATTGAGGCTTAGTTTGCGTTTCTTCAGTTTACGTGTATCGTCTTAACTAGGAATTCCCAAACATTAATAGGATAATTTCCTTTTTTACCTGGAAAAATTATAGGAAATCCGGACGAAGGATCAATATTCAATTCACGTTCATCACTTTCACTATTTGACTCGTCTGAGTCTTTTTTTCCTTTTGTCTGTTCAGTCTGATTATTCTTCTGGTCGTCTTCTACTTCATCACTGTCAACATACTCAAATTCTGTGGCGTCGCATTTTTCTTTTAAAAGTTGAAACATGACTGGATTCAGTGTCAAAATTCCTCGTGGCGTAGTTGAGAGAAGCCATGAGGCATCCCTATTTATGTATTTATTTAATTTTCAGTCAAATGTTTTTCCAAACATTGAATACAATCTGTTCAACAATTCTACAATCGGCAAACTATAAGGATACTTACTTTCCCCGGTATGTATGGCATGCACTACTTTGAAAAATTTCAATAACTTCAGTGCCTGTGAGATATGCAATGGCATGAATGTGAAGTTCAGCACTGAAGTATAAGTCAGTGAAATACAAATGTATGAAAAGGACGATTATTACTACCTTTTGTGTTGGCGTAAAAAGTTGCCTTCACTTCGGGAGGAACATTGTTGTTAAAAAAGAGAGCTGATGCTATAAGCGCAGAAGTTACGAAAAATGAGGCACTCATAATTACGAGAACGTTATGTACAATTTGTATTGGCAAAAATTATGCATGATGTTACACTGCCTTCTGAATTGCTAATAAATTGACTATAATGCATTAATCATTAGGTTATATTCCTTGACCTCTGTATACTCAACCTTTTCATGAATGAAAATTTATTAGTATTTAGGTACATGGGCCAGTTAGTAGTAACGAATAAATTATGTGTATATAAAGCATCAGAGTGAAAGGAATCTTGCATGAAGTCATACCCATATTCAGTCAGTACTCGTTTAGTATAGGCCATATCTGTCAAATAATTGTTGTATGATTGTATGTATATTTATTGATGCTGATTCTTATGAACATTCCTTGCAATACTTGTAATTTCTTTATATGGACAGTAAATAATTTTATAACAGTATTGTTTAGCAACAAAAGTTTAGCATGAATCGTCGTAGCCATAATTGTTGGAAAATTAAATCGTGTGAACTTCCCAAGTACTATCATATTTACTACTACTACCAAATAAAATATCTCTTTGTTTGTAGCGATTTTGATTTATTTTATCATCCAAATTCAATTTAGCGTAGCAATAATGGAATTTAGTACACGTGTTTTGCTACTTCATTATCAACATGCAATTATTATGTTTTGTTCCACCATATCCATGCTAACACCCAACGAAATAATCATACTAGATTTATAAACCATTACACATTATATATAGCAGCATGCCTGATGATACTTTTTATCAACAGAACTAACATTTGTACCCCACTGTTTTTGACAAGCGTCATATTTAATAACAACGGCAACTGAAGTTTTTTTTTACACAATAGTTGGAAAAGAAGCGTTATTCGAGGGACGAGAGCAGGAGGATTCAAAAACTAGTAAACCAGTAGTATGACATCTGCCCAAGAAAAATATATCTTAAATTATGTTTTTTATTTACACATCAAGTATACACCATGAATGCAGGATTCCAGGCATCTTGTCAACAACAGATTCTCGAGCAAATAAAATAGTTAGAGCCATTAAAGAAGCGTAAAAGTTATGATTATGATGGTGGTTTTTAGTAGTAAAACTTATTTCTCTCTAAATATTTAACTAATTAATCCAACTATATTATAACAACAATATAACAACAACAAGTTCTAAAGTTTTTCTTCACTTTTGCTGAATAACCACTGACTGAATACTATTTTCCATGCATACAGAGTTACATATCTACACACTCTCTACATTTATGAACTATAACTACTGCAAGCTTTTTATTTGACTTTCTCCTTTCACGCTCCAAAGAACGTTTCTACTTTTCAGCTTTGTTCAACGTTTTTTTAACAACTTTTTTACTTTCACCACACTACATATAAGACTGTACTTTTCGACTATACATACATTATACGAGTTTTCTTTTGTCGTCTTAATTCGTGCATATATTTTTGTGACGAGTCGCGAGTTTTCAGCTATCATTTATGCTACGTAATAAGAATAGGTAACTTTTAGTAGTTAGTAAGTTTTACACTCAAAAACATATTTAAGGCTTTTTCGTCTCTTTGAAGACCAGTGTAAGATGTGTATATACACTGTACGTTCACACCATCAGTTGTCAAGTATACTAGTTGATTCGGACTAACTAAACATTCATTGCTTACATTAACAGAACAAAATTTTTGGATACACTTATGAAACACAACGAACAAAATATATTGCTTGTTCATTTTCATATATTATGAGATGAATGAATCAAGGGAACTAATCCTTCATTTTAACCAGGAACCAAATGAGAATGAACAATCCAGACCATCAGTAGCATAATCAATTTGTTAATAATTAGTTGTGTACATGCACACTCACTGTATCGTACTATATAGTTAAGTTAGTATATAGTTACATAGCATATTATCTCTCCCCAAACAGCTTTCACTATACAAGATTTCTAATTTGTTTAGTTAGATGCAGCTACATAGGTTAGAATCAGCTAAATTCCGGTCGCAAGTTTTTTTTACCATTTGACTACGAAAAAAGTTATGATTTTTTCTGTTTATTCTGTGAGTTTGCATGCGATACGGTATTCATATTCCATTTAGAGTTGGAAAACTTTCTAAGAATAGTTTTTTTTGCGTTACATAAATGTAACTTATGTATTCATTCATATTAAGTTTTTTTCTTTTCACAAGTCCTTAAGGTATTCTTGTATGAGCATCACACTTAATAGTTCTAAATACAGTCTACGTTTGTAAGTTAGAGATTTTTAACCAGTATACAAGCAAAGCACCAAGGTCAACTTGTATCTTTCAGGTAGCAGTTGTTATTTAGTTAGATTGTTAGTTTATTTTGTTAGTTCATGGCAGATTTTTAAAAAATCCTATATGAATCGAAAACAGCAAAGCGACACTTACAATAGTGTTTGTAATTAGCCAGTCCAATGTATATATATGCTCAAATTTTTGCGCTAAATTTGTAGATTCATCTTTTGTAGAATGTATTTGTTAAACTATTTAGTTAGTTAAGTTATAATTTAAGAATCAGTCACTCAAGCGAGAGTCTAATACCTCTTTTTTCTGCAAACTGCCTGCATATGGCAACGATCATGGTCAATCAACATGCATGGCATTTATAAATGGCAATCTGTAAGACATCACAGCATTAGCTATACTCGTTCAATCTTTCATTTATGAACTACGAGGTACACTATGAAGCATATTTTCAGCCTGTATTTTTTAACGATGAAGCTGTACTCCAGTGCGTGTATAGTTTCTTAAAACTTCGCATGCATACCAAATACAGGGTATTCTAACAACGCATGTGATACTGTAGTAGTAATTTAGGCTTCAAAAAGTCTTGAAATAAGCAGACCAAAGGTACCAGCAAACCAAATATTCATAGTTTACTTTGTTTTCTATTTTGACACTTATTTACAATATACTTTTGCGCTTAAATACAATTTCATTGAGCTGACTTTCACTGCCGCGCATCCACATTTAACAGTACACATTCGATGATTGTATATAGTATAGCACTGGCTGTTCAGCTTACAAATGAATAATACATTACTCCTAGTCTTTTAGATAATAATGGTCCAAAATCATAAATGCTTGCTTGATCCAGCAGTTTGTATAGAATTACCCTCTCCAGTCAACTATGAATCATGTGTCAGTTGAATCTGTAGTAAACTATATTTCCATGCCTACTGCATATAATTATGTGTGCATATGCATTTTTAAATTGCGAATTGCTCCATAGCATTTCAACTCCACTAAAACTTATCATCATCTACCGAACGTCTAAAGTTTTCTTCCATTTAACATACAGATCTCATTGTGTGCAACAATCTACTATTGGAATCTGGCACTCATTAACTACTAAAGTACATTAAAATTCCAGACTGCTCTTTGGGTAGTCTTCAAGTACATGCTAATTCTCACTTACAATCTATACTGAGGAACTCATTTGATGTTTTTATTAGACAAAAGAGGCGACTTCAAATCTTCTTGAACCAGAATAAATACACTTGCCCGTCTATTACTTTAAGGTCATCCACACCTATACACACATAAAAAGAATCATCTCTGGTTAGCTAGGGTTGCATGGTAAAAAAATGAGCAGGCAAATCGCACAAAAATGGGACATACCAGCCGGAGCCACAAATGTAGTTGGTGGAGGAGCCGTGGGATCAGGTTCCACAGTCAAACAATACAAGAGCCAATAATGGTAGCCTACTGGCTGTTCTCGGTGCCCAGAAATGGTGTGGACATAATGTCCATTGGGCCAGACAGTGGAGGAGAACCTGTAAACGAGCCACAGAGAGGAAATTAGTTGAGCTCATTTGTCACCACGAGTTGTCTAGAGATTCCCTTTAAATCCCTTTTATCTCATTCCTTGTGTCAACATCATAAAGCAATGGGTTACTAACTATATCCATGTACACTATTATATTAACTGGTTGCACGAACACGTTGTGCTAATCCCTGGCTCAGGCAATGTGTATACATACATAAATAAGCCTTGTAATATCATTGCATGCACATATAGACTGGGGCGTCCTAAGATATCCAAATCACACTTTGACCTTTCGATCTAAATGGAGCATGACGGCAACGGATGTTTTTTGCCAACCCAAAAAACATATTTTGCTTCTACATGAGAGGACACAAGTAAAGCAATCCATCTGAAGATTCATAGCATAAAGGTAGAATGCCACAAGTTGAAAAACCATGTTCCTCCCATAGTCCCATTACATTGTAGCATCCAATCAATTAGTTTGTACAACGGAGACTGCTACATGGTCTCCGTTTACAAGCATATCTACATGGCTGCCATGGAAAGCAGCAATTCTAAAATCACCGCACTCCTGAGATCCAGTTCAATTTCAGGTACTGGGTTTGCAGTATTGCCTGCATAGATTGCCTGTCATATCAGTTTACGCAGTTCATTGTGAAAGAACCCCCAATCATTAGTTTTTTCTATTTGAACTGCATGAAGAAGTTCACCCATTTTATGGTTGGCACTGAATTTAGGCAAATAAGAAATTAAATGAAATGCAGTTGAAGATAGGAACCCCGTTAGGAGTTTTTAAAACTTTTGCTGCGCGAAAATCGTGGCAGTCTCCGTTGTACAAACTACCAATCAATCATATTAGACAGTAAGTACATGCCTTGTGGGTAACTTTCTATGTACACAGATCTCCTTCTCCTCCCATGATGCATACAATTAATCTCATGCAGGAAATTTCGAGCTCACGATTCCCAGAGTACACATATCTCCTAATCAATTATAGGACGCTCCTAATTATACCGCTAGCTAGCTGATTGCATTATCCAAATGTGAACATTACTTTGCCGACTGCCGACTGAATGAGAGGAATATAGGCGCCAAACCTGAAGCACTTACTCAAAATCTGAATCCAATTCGGCCGCCCTTTGCATCACGTAGAAGAACGTGGAGTTCATAGGGACGGGGAAAGTGATATTATGCTTTTCAGCTGTCACAGGATCTGGTCCAATCCAAAGCCAATAGCTGACGTTCACAAATTGTGGAGTTTCCGCTGTTGGTGAAGGTTCCTGGAGACTCCCTGTGTCGAGCACATTCCATGTGACGGGCACTTCAAGTGGGTCCTCATTTTTTGTTATCACCGAGCTCACTGTTGTCACTCTGGGTGATTCGGATGACAAGAGTAGGGGAACTTGATTTGTTTGCTCCCAACTATTGTTTCTACGCTGAGTCTGGGTTTCCACATTCGTGGTAGCCTGAGTAGTAGTATTAATGAGAGCTGCTGAACTTTCACGACTTCTCTTAGGGGAAACCCATTGCTGAGCTTGGCAGCGATTGCTTGTCAACCTTAAGACTCCGTCTTGATTCATTAGTGAGGACAAAGCTAGGATCACTTCTGACGTCCCCTGCACACTATTTTGGAACGATCCATTAGGCTCTTGTAGGGACTCCAGATATAACGCAGCTCCTGTCTGGTTCCACTTAATGTCAAAGTGTACACTGCTCACGGATAGAGTCTGCGCATATAATTTTAGTTAGTTAGCACAAGTTAGTCTAGTAATTATCTGACTCTGCATAGAGACGGATAGATTTGCACGGGACATCGCATGATTAAAATGCATGTAGATATGGAGTCAGTGGAGATAATACAATTATTTTTCCACTTGACAGATTCTCTCACACTAATGATTTTACATAATAATTCATTTCTGCCTGCCGCCAAAAACTTCACTTCAAAATTGAATATTACAGCTGATTAGTTGGTTAGTAGTTAGTTTGGTGGATTTCATTAATTTTTACTCATGCTAAAAGTTGTGGGAAATGCCAAATGCCCAATGCGGGAAACCATCATTCTGGGGTGAAATTTTACAGTAGGATAAAAATTAGAGGGAATTAGGAAACTGGTCATGCAAAATGTTGGATGAAAAAACAGCATGGCAATAAAACAATTGCAGTAGGCAAAGGTATGATTTACAAATGGAATTATAATGCAAGCACTATATCATTCAGAAAGGTTATGAAAGCATGAAATATCCTTTCCATTTGGAAAGCGTCAACGGTAAAAATAACAATACAGTTCGTGTTACCTGAATAGCCAACGTTGTTGCGTACAAGTTGCCAAATGAGCCGTCCTTCAGTTGTTTTCCAGCTAGTTTTGCTAAAGGATCTACCATGTAACTGCTCAGTGCTTCACTATGCTTTCTTCGCCGGAAGCATTCCAAAGCCATCAGAGCAGTGCTTCGCGTGTCTGTAAACACACGTATTGAAAAAATAGAGTTCCTAAACTGAAATCATATACCTTTTTTTCCCCATTTCATCATTCGAAGGAGTATGGGAAACTTATTTGATGGTGTGCTTCCCAACAACTCATCTGATTAGCTGCAAGTTGCGTGATTGGTTTTTTTTTTGGGTCGTAAAACATGACTGACATTTTTTAACGTTCTTTCACTCATGCACACCCAAGTATATGTGCATAGTATGTAACTTAAGGACTATAGTTTTGTTCTCTCATGCATACTTTATGGATTCCTTAGATAAACTGCTCTGTTTTGTTTGCTAGCTTACTTAATCGAGTAAATCCCTATGACTATAGCATTCAAATGTGCAAGAGACAGATAAACCAAGCGTACCTATTGAATGGAGCTGTTCAGTTTCATCTCGACTGATTTTCAAAAGATGACGAGCTTGTGTTCTGTGAATATGAGATCCGCTTAAACATGTAATCAAGGCGGTGAGGCTATATCCAAATGTTGCAGGATACTGGGAAGCTTCTTCCTCTGCATCCTCATGATGTTTCCCTATTGAAGCTATAAGTACGAGTAAGCAACATAAAATAGTAATCAGTACAGGCATATGGGATAATATTTGAGCTAATGTCAAAGTTGACGAGTTTTTTTTACCAATTAGATTGTGTCCATAGAAGTTATTGGGTTCTTTACACACTGCATTTAGAGCTAAGCAGAAGAAAGCTACCTTTGTTGGCGTTACTGGATCAATATCCTTCCTGTAGGATTCATAAATTTGATTATTGTAGTTATGGGTAAATGAAAATGGTATTCATTAAAAATAATAAGCCCTTTAAGGATTGATCTACATATTGCGTTTTATCTCTTAGCTAACCTACTGAAGAAACATTTTATGTTCATGTTAGTTACAGATTATTTTCTCAGTGCATTATGCAGAGGGAGTTGTCTACCATTTGACTACTCAACAACATATTGCTCTAGCATGCAACTAATGTGTGAGATGTGTATCAGGTACAATATATGGTGTACAAGTAAAGATTTATCAAAAGGTCGGTCAGTTCAACTATAATGTTAGGAATCTATTAGTGAAAGATAATTTACAGTTTAATTTTATTTTCCAATAATACATTTCGTAATGAATACTCGGATGTTAATTCAAATTAATTTTGTTTGTTAGAAAAAAAAAGTATAATTATTTGTTAATCTGGGCTGATAAGCTCTGAAGGTTAAATAAAAAGTGCATCAAAACAGATGTCTGGAGGAATAAATAATTTTGCTCCCTATCTAACCAAAATAATTCAATTCTAAAATAGTCACTCACGAACTATGCGTGAATTGTTGTGACTCCACAGTTCCAAACTCATTACAGCTATTGCATGCATTTATCCAAGCTAGACGTTAAAATCGAATCAATTAAGGTTTAGCAGTAAAATCTAAAACTAACTAAAATTGTTAAAAAAATGTATCTAACCTTAATAATTTTTCTAGAAGTTCTATTTCTAACTGCTTTACAACTAGCCTAGCTTCTAGATCATCTTTTGCAGGCCAATCGTCAAGAGCCAATGCTAAAGTGACCACAGCCCTTGGAGAATCGCCGGATGGCCATCCATACGCTTCCGTTTTTTGTGACCACAGCCATTTCGTACCTTGAGCACGAATATTCTTTAGTCTCTGAACCAGTGAACTTGGCAATATGGACTTACTTCCTTCAGCTGCAAACAAATCAGGATAAAAATATATTTTAAATAAAACCTCAGAGCCGCAGTAGGGAATCCAAGCCAAAACAAATTGTAGTAAACATCTCCTGACAATCCCTCTTGAAACACACTAAATATAGAAACAGGTGAAACCAAAGCCTACAGAGCGAACTTTGTAACTCACCTGGGTGAAAGTCTACCACTGCATCTGAACTAGTTACTGAACAACAATAAAACCCACAAGAAACAATAAAGAGAACAAAGAACTTGATGGGAACCATGATTGGTGATAAAAGGACTTGCTCTTAGGCCTCTAAATGGATAAAAATGGCACAGTCTATATTCTAACTATATATATCTCTGTTTTGAGTTGTCTCCCACGACCTTTAGTAATGAGCAATCACAATGACTGCATGGTACACTGGTAAACTTGCATAATTTCCCACGTTCAGCCACTCAATCACTTGTGTTGTGATACAAGTCCCATTTTCAAACTATTTTAAACAGCACACTAACTTTAATTTCTCTCTGCATATAGTGTGCGTGCATGTGCGGATTTTAGCACGTACAGTGACTCCAAAACTTTATGCGACAACTTGAGAGAGTGGGAAAATTTCACATGAAAAATACTAGAACAGAGTATTTAGCGTTAAAGGAGTTATTATATTATGTATGTAGATGCTCTTGAGTGAGAGAGGTTGTGACGAGCACTACACGAGTACAAGACTGAACAGCTATGATGGCATCCAGGCTTGGTAGGCTCGCAGAACAGAGACATTTAAGTGATCGATAAATCCTTATACTGTACACAAGTAGCATTCCATCCCAGATAGCGGAACCATACGAGCTGCAAAAAGAAGAGAGCCTCCAAGTACTTTACGCAGTGAGCAAAGGTTGCATACCTTTAGGTACGACTAGCACAATACTATATACTCTTATGAATGACCAGTGAGTGCGACTTGTCCACCCAAAAGAGTCAGAGTCAGAGATCCGGTAGAAGACCCAAGAAAATTTATTTTAGCTATGTATATACAAGCCACCTTTGGTTGCAAAAAAACTATATTCCTTCCAGTCAGTGTGTACACATATATACATATACACATGGAGCTGAAGGGCAAGTTACTTTAATGCAATACAATACTGTGAGATGAAGCAATGCTGTCTACAACTTCTTACGTAGTTATTGTCATTGCGTTTTCTTCAAAGTTCAGATGATACAATGACTGGTATATTCAGTATAACGTACGTAGGCTCTGTGAGCGGCTCTTTCTCACTACTCACTTTCTCCGTTTTCTTGTTCATACTTTCTATTTGGGTAGCTCTGTAGCTAGTCCGCAGGGAAAGTGATCTGGTTGGAAAGAACCAACTACTAGCTGTGTACATGTGCCCGCACGGAGTGTAGTTTAGTTAGTTGGTAAATCTAGAATCCATGTGGTTGGTATGTAATATGTAGTTACGTAGTATGTAGGTGATGTGCGTACTACTATGCATTATTGATGCTGTGTGGATGGATGAGCAAATTTTTAGTTTAGTTATAGTTGGACGCTCTCTATGCTGTTTGTGTTACTACAGCTACCCGCATTGCGCTCAGTCAAGACCTGGTAGTGAGTGAGTTGGTGTCCACAGTCCACCGAGGAAGAAAAAAATGTTGCATACCTCATATTTAATATTTTTCTTATTTTTTGTGTTGCTAATTTGTTAGGACTATGTTATTCATTATGTTAAAATGTCAACTATTTTGATTTGTGTGAAAAACTTATATAATATGTTCCCATGAGTTTGTATAATGCTTATTTTTTGGCGTCGCATTATTTGCCATGTTAAAATGTCAACTCTGCCACGTTAAAATATCAACTTTGCCACGACTTGTGGAAAATTCAAGATTTTTTGTGAAAACCTTGATGAAATAATCCATGTTTTTGTACATATGCAGCTTGCTACACGCGTATTCATTTTTTATTTTAAATTTTGTAATCTGCTTTTTATACATTAAAACTTCCAATTTTAAATTATTTGTGAAGGAATAAGGTTTTACCAGACTATACAAAACCATTCATCGCGCGACTGCGATGAACTCTCAGTCCTACAAAAGTTTAAAGCTCCGCTAGACTACCGAATACAGCATTGAAGCTCCGCACCAACATTTGTAAAATCTTCCTAATCCACTCCCCTCCACTTTTTGGCAGTTTGTAATGGGAAATGGTAGCGGACCGGGAAGAAAATTACATTTGATACATATTATTTGAGTTACAGTTCTTTCGACATCTTGCAACATACTTACCTTGAGTTTTATATGCATCTGATAATTATGGTCATGCATGTCTTTACTTGTGTGTATTTTATGTCTATTTCCAGGCTGAGTGGAAGAAGGTAATAATAATATTTTGGGACTTCCTCTTGTTAGCTAACAAATTATTTTGCTGTTTAAAATCTTCCTAAAGCCTAGAAATGATAGTTTTGTACTCAAGTCTATAATATTGCCTCAGGTGTTTTCACCATCCGAATCTAAAATTGTGCATCGTATCATCATCACCCCTTAAAGAATATTTAGTGTTCACCATATTGGCTGGAAGCTGAACGCTGCCCGCCGAAAGTTATAGTTAGTCCTGATGCTAATTGCACCGACATTTTTAAAGTTAAAATTAGCTAACCATAAGTTCTCCTCTCCTCTCCGCCTGCGTCCTTCAAAACCCAAAGAGCACCACTCCAGTTCCAAAAAAAATCTTGAAGATCAGCTCTAGAGCCCAAAAACGGTCTTGCTCCGCTCAGCTTCAGACCTAGGCTAAGAAGTCTAAGCCAAAACTATAAGAGCTAATTTACATCACTGAAAGTGTACAAGGGAAATAATTCTTACAATTACTACAGAAGAAAAGTACTCACTCCCTATGCGCAGTGCACCTACAAACGAAATAAAGCATATTTATACAATCATGATGTTCATTCGGAGTCAGAGTCAAGTAATTGGATAAGTTAAAATAAACCCTTAACATGAAGTTGATGAATTATTTACATCCATCGGAAGAACTCAAACTGTGAGGATTCACTTCTTTGGTGTCACGTTTTTGTTTTGTCAAAAATCATTTAATATAAACTACAGTGCTTTAAAACATTTTCTGCAGCGCATAGCCATATTTAGTGCCGCGCATTGTAAAATTCTGCTTGCATCTGGCAGCTAGTAATAAAGGCGGTACGACTGTCTTCGCAGGTGTTACATACATAGACAATGTTAGAAGCAGCTTTGCTGATTTCCCTTTGTGTGGGCCCAACGAGCCTTATTGTTAGCTTGAGAACATCAGAACATAATTGACTCTGGTGAATGAGGATAGTGAAGTATTTGCAGTCACAAATCATGAATGAGAAATATGGCTGGGTGGGTTTTTTTCATGTCAAATGGATTATTGAATAAAGTTTGAGGCTGATATGTTAGAATGATGTGCCGTGTCTAGGTTTCCTACGTGAATATCTTTAGGTAGGGTGGATATCTGGTTTCCCCAATATGCTAGCTACGGCTCGTTATTTATATTTTTGCCGAATAATAAAGAGATGACTTACGATCGGAAGAACAGCTCTTGTTACACAATAGAATCTCCAAATAGATGCAATAGTCAGAGATGCACGATTAAACACAGACTTTTAGTAACAACAATTAT
>Ga0210040_10001577_pt1 | contig 34096 bp, 21 predicted proteins | sample CryGeyCG12114_NA_FD_185462 | JGI IMG/M metagenome (GOLD analysis project Ga0210040, IMG submission 185462) | Groundwater microbial communities from aquifer - Crystal Geyser CG19_WC_8/21/14_NA (SPAdes) (version 2) | ecosystem: Environmental > Aquatic > Deep subsurface > Groundwater | place: USA...
ATAAAGCTGAGTTGCCCCTGTTGTATCCCCCACGGAGCCTATTGCTTCCAGTACCGTATCGTGCCAAACAGCCCAGCTCGCTTGCTTCACCTCAACCATGACCGCAGCTTCTGACCAAATCCCCTCGAGTCACTCACCCATTCCGCCTCGTTTGAGCTTTGATACACCATCAACGGGTTGGCCACTCATTCTGGGGGAAATTCAAATTTCTGGCTTCAAACTCCATGACAGCATCAAGCCACTTTCTGTACTGGTCTTCATCTCTCTGTCGCTCGTGCCTGGAACGCCTATCGTTTGCTTCGGGGAGCAAGACTTTACGAGCAAGGTGCTGTAGAAACGGAGCATATCGATCATACTGGCCATCTAGGATCCATTCGTCGATGGGTCCGATTTGAAGCGGCGCTGGTCCAGTGAGAAGTTCGGGATTGATGGTGGTGGGAGAGGCAGGGGGTGAAGACGCCTCTGGTTGATATGATGGAGATTGTGCTTGTGCTCGTGCTTGAAATGATAAGGTAGGGTATCGAGGAAAAGATGCTATCGACCGTGAGGGACCAGCCAATTTTGTGCTTCGCTCAGTCGGAATACGAGTCTGTGCGTGCTGCACGTTCTTCCCTGGTCCGGTCGATGCTTGTGGTGTCATCGAGCGATGTTCTTCTCCGTCTTGCTTACCCATTACCTCATCTTGTGCTTGATCATCGTCGTCGTCATCGTCAATGTACACTGCATTCTTCTGTAATTCGGTCCATGGGACATCATGACTCGTACCATCACCATCAAAGAACCTCTTGCCCCATGCCACGATGTGTTGTTGCCAATCAATAACTTCGGGGTGCTGGTCTCGAAAGTGCTTCTCCACGGAGCAGTTGACGCCGGCCTTATACCTGCAGTGAAAGTCTGGGCAAAGGCTGCATCCACGTCGTGTGACGGGCAGGTACTTCTTGCGGTTGGGGTCGTAGGGTGTTTTGGAGTTCGGGTTTCGTTGTCGAGGCATATTCAGTTGCAAAAGCGCTGTCCGTACTCTGGGATGTTTGTATATCTGCAAAGTAACAAAGGCGATCCTTGGGCATAGAACGGAGTAAAGGGCAGAGGCAGACATGGCGTCCATTATGTGTCTATTGTTTGTTGTTTCCAAAGTCCTCAATTCACTTACAAAGGTACAAGCAAACACTTCAATGTAACACCATATCTGCCGTACCTTGCGTTGTAGCTGTTGAGTGAAAGCGGTGACTTACGTCTTCCTTAGCGTCCGTATGATAGATAGGTGGACAAATCGTAGGATGGCTTGCACCAAGATGGAGGAGTCTCAGGCAAAGAAAGGTGTAGCTACTGGCCTTGAATGCTCGGTCGTTGTGCTAGCAGGCTTCTGTACGTAGCGATGAAGTCGCTCATAACAAGAATGAAGATGCTTCACATCTTGGACCTTGTTTAGCCTGACAAGGTAGCGCTGGGAGGAAGCCAAAGATCGATTCTGGTTGTAGAGCTCGGAATGCATGTAATCACTGCCGGTCTGTATGCTATCTGCAGATAAGAAACAAGCCAACGCTGTAGACATAGAAGGGATAGCCATTCGTCTCCGCAAGACATGCTGCGCGACAATCATTGATAGATTTGACTGATTGAAGTCTCTATTCGGCGATGTTGAAGACATTGGATAGGACATGCCAGGGAGGTAGAAAGTCTGGAAGAGGCGCCAGGTACTGGAAGCACATCTTACAGATCGAATTGGCAAGTAAGGTGACATTCAGTGACATTGCGGCTCCGGTATTTGGGCTAGATACATCGATCATATGTGACTCTGCCTTAGTCATGCGGGGTAGCGGAAGTAAACACGTCTCACGCGCTGAAGAAGTATCGAATCGTCTATGGTCCACGAGGGACGGCCCTGATATTCTTTTGAGGTATGGTACTGATTTCACCTTAGTCATGTGAGTCATCAACCGCTCGCGCCTCCTCTCGTTCATGTTCTGAGATGTACCTTCCTGAGTTGGCGGTCCAATCCAATGGCGTTTAGGCCCCTGTGGCAGCTTCCTCTCGGTGGCGGTAATCAGACTGGTGGGGGGTCGTCACAGAAGCCTGTTGTGGTGATCGGAAAAATGTGCACTTCAACCCCGGATCCCAGGTTAGTCCAGAATCCTACTCGTCTGAGCGCTCGGTGTCCGACGTGAATGCCTGCAAAGGCAAGTATTTCCAGACTGGGCCAATCCGAGCCAGCTAGTACAGGGAGGATGATCTCTCGAAATCTTCGGCTTGAATTTGCGACGCGAGTACGCCATGGCGATTCCTCACCATCGACATTCACCATGACTTGATCAGGGCTAAAACACGCGAAGCAATCCGCGAAGGTTAGCTCGACGAGGATCTTGGATACATGTCCAAGACAACCGGCCCAGTCTTCCAACACGTACTTGTCGTCATCAATGTCTGCTTCCCATTCCAAGTCGGCCAACTTGGACAACCTCAACGACTTCAGGTTCAAGAACACGTAGCTGGATTCCGAGATCGAAACCAAGAAATCGGAAACACGATGATTTCGTGATGCCACCGGCAGCTGAAGTATCATAGGCTTAGACAGTATTGCATGTAGGCGGTGCTGCGTTAGTAAAAGCAGCTGTTTCTTACCACGGCGTTCTGGCAATGCACAGATGTGCACAGATGTATGTAGGTAGAGTATGATCTGCTTTGGCCCGGCTACATCGATGAAGGTATTAGGTCCTTGTTAGGACGGCCTTCGAGATTAGCTCTCGCTTCAAAAGCATTGAAGCCAAGAAGCCTACGTGCTAGTGCACGTGACTCGAGCTGCTCATCGCCTCTGCCCCTGCCCCTTGTGCGTAACCGTATCACATCGGGTAAAGGGGGCTGCCACCAACCTCGCAGTGTGCCCAACCCGCATCGCCTGTTGAATCCACCATCCTGTATCACGCCACCGAAACCTGTAGAAGAATGTGCATGCGCCAACGGCCTGGTTCCTACGTCGCGGGGCCGCACGCAATCCCCAGCAACGGCGAAATCGAATGACAGCACGGACGAGGACACAACCTATGAGACAACTCAAAAGCAAAAACATACCATCTACGACGACGACCCTAGATACCCTAGTAGCAGTCTACCTGTAGCTACCTGACAACAACCGTCCACGAAAGCCAGCATTCTGCACAAGTGGCTTACTGTACGTCCGCCTGCCCACTGGAAAGACTGAGTTACCAACCTGCATGCCCAAACCCTTACATCCTCCGCCTGTCGCTCAACGCCCATCGTCTCGCATCTAGGGCTAACAGCGCCTCTTGGCTGGTCCTCAAATATGGTTCTCCGTTTTGAATCACCTGGTCCTCCGTGCGGCTCTCGTAGATCCCAGTAACCAAGACTGGCTGTGCAAGCCGCGTTATCTCTGGACCATGGAGTCCATCTAGTGCCGTCTGGTCGAATTTCCCACTTGTGTGATCGATACGGCCTGGTGGCAGTAGTGGGTTTTGGACGAACAGCTGGCGTACCGTGAGCGATAGATGTCTGCGGTGGTGGTGTCAGTAGATTAGCGAACGTTTGTGCCGATGACTGCTGGGTTTGCTCTTGAGGATTGTCGTTGGGCTGTCGCTCGGTACTTGATTCGCCTGATATTGTTGGGGTTGGCGCTGCGGCTTCAAGTGACTCTGCTGCTGCGCGCAATAATTCTATGTCGGTCTGTAATGAGTCTGCTGCGCGTGAGAGGTCTTCGGCTACGGTCTGGTAAAGCGGTCGGGGCGGCGAGGGCTGCACTGTAACAACAGCTTGATGTGGTAGATTTTGGTGGTCCGAGGGAGATTGTCGGACTAAGGGCTCCGGTGCTGAAGGATGTTCCTGTGTCGGGAAATCTCCTCTTACAGTATTGCTACCTGAGTCATGGTCCTCTCGGTGTCTTGCTTCTTCTTTCACCGTATCCCTGCTTGACTCATGGTCCCCCTGGTGTCTCATTTCTCCGCCTACAGTGTCGCTGCCTGAGCTATTATTCCCCTGGTGCCTCGCTTCTTCATTCTCATGATGAACAGGTTGAACATATCCGGTCAATGTATCATCAACGCTTCGTGCTTGATCCGCAAAGCCACCGTTAGAAAGTGTATTGTTGTAGTTTTGGGACATATCTTAACGAGGAGGGTGTCGAGCTGTAAAGAACGCGTCCACGATGGGGGAAGAGTGAGGCCTGAACCTGCCTTCCATTGTGTTATAAGCCAAATTATTTAGTTGTCGGTCAAGACAATTGATCGGCCTTGCTGAAGCTTGTTGTACTAACCTGACCAGCTTCATACTGCAACAGTGACACACATGAGTGGGGGCGGAAAGAGTGTTCCGATGGTTTGCGTGATGGAGATGGCATAGATTTGATGTTTGGGACAACATCATCTCCTCATGGGGCTCGAAATTTCCTACATATATCAGCAAATGCATATATTCCGTGCTTTCCTGTAGCACTTCAGTTTAACGATACGCTAGTGAATGCATCTCGGCAAGCAATATAGAAATTATCATGTTAATCTTGCTAGTAGATGCTTCAAACATACCCCCAATGGCGAATCGCTCAACAAAACAGTGAAGCTAGGGGGCGTAAAGAATGTAATCTGCGCCGCACTCTGGTCATCACTACGAGCCCTTCGGTCGCAAAAAGACGTAGAAAGTGACGCGCTCGAAGTCAAACTGCTCCCAGTCTCTTGCATACTCCTTTCTTTCGCCTTCCTTCAAGGCCGAGATGGCTTCCACGGTGACCACATTCTCGCCAGGCACCAGGTGTAGATCATAGACACCTTGGCCAGCGACATCTGGACTAGCTGGCAAAATGGCGCCGTTGTTGAGCACAAACAATTTGTATTTGCGTCTGCCAGCTTTGAGGTCAGCGTGAAGTTCTGGCACTATCCGTAACGAGTTATGCGTGGATGGTAGATAGGTGTAGTAGGATGTTTGCGTCTTGCTTGGCGACGCATAACGGATCAGCCGCCACCTCGGATCAGAGGGCATCAATGGGTTTGTCATGTATGTAACTGATTTTAGCAAAGCATCTGCTGAGGATTTGTTAGCATCGCGGAATTTTCGATCTATCGGATTTGTTGACTCAGCGAAGATGCTGGCTGCTGGAGCCGGCATTTGTGCCTGAGGGGTGTGGTAGCCATTGGTAAGAGGCATCACAGCTGGGTGCACGGCTGGCTTGAGAGCTTGCTGCGGAGGTACACCCTCCAGTGTCGGCGTAGGTATATTAGCAGGCCCTGGCGGTACGACTACTTTCGTCGGCTCGACCGACGTAGTGTTGGAGGGGTGTCCATTGGTTCCTGTCATTGGAACGTCAAGATCAACCACCGAGACACTTCTCCTAAGGGAGGGTTGAACAGTCGGCGCGGGCGTGACTTCTGCTTGTGAGTCGCCCCTTGATTGTCTCATTGCACTTGCCAAAGCTGACCGCTGCCGCTGCAGGGCTTCTTGATCGACGGTATAAGAGCTACTGCCGTTCACAGCTGGCGTGGTAGGTGTGCCCAGTTTCAGTTTCAATTGCCTCGGTTGCTGAGCCACATTGAGAGACAGTCGTGGCACAACTTTGGGAGGGACACCATAGGATTGTAGTCTCCCCTCAAGCCACGTTTCTAGTTTTTCCGCCATGGTGAATATCTCGGAGCCAGGCTCATTGTATTCTTTAGCATTCGACCAGATCAGACGAGCCTCTCGTGCGAAGTCGTCCCATGTGGTGAACTTGCCTTGCTGAAGCATAGACCGAAGATCATTGATGGAGGTTGGGCGCTGAATGACTTTGTAATAATGTGGCAGCTCTCGTCGTGGTGGTTTCCTCTCGAAATTGATAGCATCCTCCTGAGATGACAACTCATCGAGAAGCTCGAGTTGGGTATCTGTGAGGTGGTGATTGGCTGATCCGTCCTCAACTGGTTCACTGGGAGCAACACTTCGCCGACGGCCACCGGCGTTCAACTTGAGCTTGATTGACGGCGGCTCGCTACCAGAAGCGGATGAGTCTCTGATTTTGATGCGAGCAATGTGGTCAGGTATGGGTGTAGGGACCGCCCTGTAGTCTGGATCCTGATAGGCTGGGTTGTGCTTTGGCATGAAGTTTGAGAGAGCCTTTCGTATGCGTTCGGCATCTTCGAAGATATCTGACTTGCTGGAATTGTAGTCTTTCGCGTTCTGCACCATCCTCTTCAAGTCTGACTCGAGGTCAGTCATGGTAGAGTATTCGCCATTGTTCAGCTTGGCCTCGATGATGTTGATGGACATGGGCATAGCAATGTGCTCATAATAGTCTGGGTACAGCTTCCTATCAGGAAGTTCGAGGAACTCAGTTGCAATGAGTCGTCCATTTTTGTCTTGTGATCTCTTGAGAAGGCTTATGATCTTTTCTCCTAGTTCTTGCGTGGTCTCTGTTGTCTCGATATCTGGAAAGTGAGTGTCCTAAGCGAGTAGAATGGTTAGCAGAGTGGCATTTCTGGGTGGTCACGAAGCGAGAGCTGCGACAGATGAGTGTATGCAGAATGCAGAAATCATGTTGCAGCCGCGTGGGCGTGCATGCAAGCTAGATCGTTGCAGTGAGTGCGTGATCGGGTGGGCATGCGGCTGCGATGGGGCTCATTATTGTACATGGGATGTATGCGATGTGCACTGTCGCGTTGCGACTGACAATGGTGCAGGTAGGGATGATACGAGAGGTTGGTTGATGTGGTGATGTGCATGCACTTACGTCGTTGCGCTTTCGTTTCCTCGATGGTTCTGGCGTAGCCGTTTCGGGGGCTCGACGCTTGCCATTCATCTTTGTCTCCTCGACTCTCTAACTTATCCTCACAACACCCAACTAATGGTGGAGGTCAGATCATGCGTTTGGCGATCGTCCCGGGAACCGAACTTCTATGGATTATTGTGTCAATGGCAATATCTGTGCTTCAAATGCGCGATCGATTCAATGGGTACGCGATACGGTTGTGCTTTGGTTGAGCGATTGTCCTTCTAAGGGAGCCCTGTCGACGCGTGCATGCACTGGCTCTTCCGACGATCGACTTGGTGAGGACTTGCCGCTGCACCACTATGCGCAGTGCACGTCAAACAAGGCAGGTTTGGCGAACGGCGGTTCTGCGGAACAACGTCACGCTAGACTGGGTCCACGGCCGGCACGACCTGCAAGCACAACTCGACGCGGTCAGGTGTAAACAAGACAAACATGGCTGTTGATCTCGGCCTGTCTCGTGCTCTTCTGCTATTTGTTGTGACTGTTTCCGTGAAAGTGGTTTGACTAGAAATCTTAATTATTCACGAGACTGCCTCGACAGTGGTACCTAGTGGCAGTAGTCAGCATTGTTCTTACCAGCGCCACGAAAAGTGCCTTGTCCTCGGATAGACACCTCACCGCCTTCCTCAATTTATTCCCTGCAGACACGTTTTTAACCTCCCCACTCGCGGCTCGCGGCTTCCGTCCAACTTCTACAACGTGTGAATCCAACCTTCGCCTTGGTTGAGCAGACACCTTCCTTTGCTTCCTTGCGAACACACCATCTGCGACTCCGTTCTTAGTCGCCGCCATGGCAACAAACACCGAGCTCGATGCTAACAGGCGAAACAAAAAGCCTAGAATGCTGCAAGAGGGCGAAAGGGCCAGGCTCGACGAGTACATTGACTCAATCGGCTATTCTGCTAGGTAAAGCATATCGCGAAAGACCCAGCGCCTCGCTAACAGCTATCAGATACTCGGATAGCGAGTACGAATATCGACATGTGCAGCTGCCGAAGGCCATGCTGAAAGCAATCCCACGAGACTACTTCGACCCTCAGAAAGGCACCCTGAAGCTGTTATGGGAGGAAGAGTGGAGAGCTCTGGGCATTACTCAAAGCTTAGGCTGGGAGCACTACGAAGTCCATGAGCCCGAGCCACATATCCTGCTCTTCAAGTCAGTACCAAACCAGGCGCACGCGGTGCACTAGCTGACTCTTCGATAGGAGGCCCATGAACTACCAGCCACCACAATAAGCTAATCTCCTAGCCGTGATATCTTAGTTAGCGAAGCGACGAAACACTGGGCGGCGCAAAATGTTCGACTTGAGGATTCCCTGGGCAGGGCGGTTCATTATCTGCGATATGATATGTACGAAGATACGAAATCAAGAGTTATGCGGATTGGAAAAGCAGGTCATCGTGGTTGGACTCAGCTTGTGCATCTGGTGCAGGACTATTCGAGGTCACACTGTTCAGCTTTCCAAAGGTTAGCCAGCATTGCAATGCGACACACTGCTTTTCGCAACCCTCCTACAACGTGAAAGTACAAGCACCTAGCAGATACTGATGGACGCTAGGTTTCCTCGATCCTCACATCTTGTGGTGTCTAGCTTTCTTCAGCTCCATCGGTAGTCACTTCAAGTTCTTTTCTAACCATGACGCCCAATCATCCTTGGACCAACTCGAACTGATGCTCCCCTCGGTCCACCCATCGAATAAGACAGTCGGGGTAACATGCACGCCCACTAGCCTGTTCGTCTTGGTCATGTACTTGACATCATCCGTCACTTTGTTGCCTGTGTTCAGGCTCCCTTCAGGACCAGGCTGGTCGCTTATTTCCAGCAACTCATAATATTTGTTCTCATCCACCCCTGTTGTATCACCTGCCAGCTTCGCGAGCCTTTTGTACGTCTGGTTCCGGCTCTCGTGGACCACGTTCACATCAAAGTACTCGTTCTGCTTCTCGAAGAGCGCAGCAGAGAAGTCCCAGAACTTGGCAGGCGCAAGCTTCAGCACAGCGGCACCGGCTTCGTGGACGAGGGTGCTGGAAGGGTGCCACGGTTGGATCTGCTGTCGGAAAATTACGCGGACACCAGGGGATTGGTACTTCGACTTGACCAAGGGTACCACATCCTCATAGAATGTCTTGAATTGTTTCGCGCTAAAGGGACAGACGTAGTCAAGGAAGAACTCGAGGGTATGAGGGGTAGTCTCGATCTTGCCGGGTTGGGGAGGAGTCGACGAGTGCAAGGGCAGTAATTGTCCGCTGTAGGCCGGTTTCAACGCCATTTTCAGAGTGGTGTTGGGCAAAGGACGGGAGACTGGTAGCTGTGCCTGATATGACACCCGTACTAAAAAGGAAAATCCTGTGCTATCTCACATCATCATTACATGCTGCTGAACCTCCCAAACGTGCACGCGCAGTTGACGATTGCATCATATTGCGAGCTTATCATGAAGCGTGCTCTAAGATAAAGATATGAGCTAAGCCTATTCTAGCACAGCTCCGAGCCTTCGAAGCATTCTGACTTAACTTCCTCCTTCCCGTGCTTCGTGGCTCAAACATCGTTGTATCTTTTCACGTTCTGTCTTGTCTTTATGGAACATAGTCGTGTCTCCTCATACGAGCTGTAACATGAGTGAGTCGTGTACAAGATTGAATGAAGGTTTCCCTGCTACGAGTACCGTTCCTTCGGTGGACGAAGATGCAGGCGTGTGAAGTGAAGCCTTCCCCCGCAACTTGTTTGATGAAGGAGCTCGATCAGCGCCTTGTTACTGGAAGAGGGGCCCCCCTCTCGGACTGCTGAATGGACCTCGTGATAGAGCTATGGGCTGGTAATAAAGGCAGGGTGCGGTGGAGGTAGGGACGGGTGAGTTCTCAAGATGTCTCGCGACTAGTTGTTTGCTGCGAGACATGAGGCTCTTTCGTAAGCTTTGCGCTTTCTTCAACAGCATGTGCTGCCAGCACAACGTCCAGCAGTTGCCTACCTCAAATGACATGTCGTCTCAGTCGCACTTTCCCCATCAACGCGTTCGCTCACACGTTCCTTCCTTACTGGTAAATTAATATCCTACTAACTCACAGCTTCTCGCTCTTCCCGAAACCATCCAAATCTCCTTGATCACAAGATAATTCTAGCCTCCCGTTGCGCTGCCGTCAGCTGTCTGCCAGGATCATGCTTCCAGACTTTCTGGTGGGCACGTATCGCCAATACAAGCAAGACACCAAAACGATCGCCGTGTGGCTTGCCTCTACAGCAAGATCATACGGCTACATCTTCGATGCTGCATCAACTAATCAAGATGACCAAGTTGTGAAGAAGAAGGCCAAGGCCAAAGCCAAGCCAAAGCCGAAGACCAAGAAACAGCAAAGAGATGCTGCACGCAGAATTCCAGCTCAGCAGCGCAAAGTCGTGATTCCTATCTCGGACTTCGTGCCTTTGGCTGCCTACATAACCGAGCATATTAAACTCCCGACCAGAGTTCCCTCTTCCATGCTTACAGTCATTGAGCGAGTGATCGAAGCTCGAACAGACTGCGGAACTTGGTTCAAGAATGATGCCATTGGAAAGGATGGGCACAAATACTTCATTGGTATCCTTCAACAAGTGTACAAGATCCTTCAGCCTTATACTGTGCTCTCAGAGGGATTGGAGGACGAAGAGGTCACACTTGTGGACAACATCTTCGACAACCTTACTGTCGAAGAACCATCCGAGGCCTTCTTGAACGCTCCGGGCTTCCAAGCCACGGCTCCCAATCTCATTGACCGCATGGTCTACGAATTCACTGATCTTTTCATGGGGTGCCTCGAAGGATACCTTGAAGAATCTTTCGCTGCAGCTGCCCTCTTCAAGGACGTCAATACATTGTACACCCATTCGATACAGATATGGCAGCAGTACAAGGAAGGCAAGGTCGATCTGATGACTGCTTCACTCGTATCAAACACTGCTATTGATTTCATGCGTCGGCTCGAGGAAGACTCTTTCGAGCAATTCCCACGATTCTGGAGGATAGATGAAGACTTCCTGAAGCAATTTAAGCGGTACGACTCGAAGCACAAAGACGCTCAGCAAATTATCAACGTCATGTTCAGAGCTAAATGCAACGCCGGAGGAAAGGGTATGCACAACAAGAACCAAGCTGATGATCAGCTTCCGAACGCACATTTCAACCTTGAAGTCTACGATGATGCTCAGTATCTGTTCTTGGACATGATGGATATATTCTTTTACTTCTACATCAGCAGCCAAAAATTCACGAAGGTGTGCTACCGAGCGGACCTTGTCGGAGTATGGGACCCGGATACGAATCATTCCAACTTGTCAAATGAAGAGAAATACCGAAACAACGCCAGGATCCTGCTCGAGTTCTTTCCCGACCTGGGTTTATTAGCAACCTCAATTGCAACACCGCTAGCCGAAGACGAGCTCACCAAGAGCTGCCGCAATTGGTTTGACCTAGCTGCCAAAAATGGTGGCCAACCGCACATACACATCTGGGCTCTAGCGGCTTGTAGGTTGTTTTGTGACATTCATCACATTCTCGGGCCGAACATTGGCAAACCTTTCGAGACGGTTCAGCGCATAGGAAGAGATGCTAAAGCTGCCATAGCCAATTGTATCTCTATGCGGGATCGGGAGGAGACGAGCTGTTGGCCAGTGGAACACGATGCGAAGGTCCAAGTCAACCTCATCGAGCGCATCGACAATTGGCTGTTCAAGGACGAGATAAAGGACGAAATCATGCACAGAGCTCGCAATGTTAGAGGTTACAAGAAAGCTGATCAGCAACTACTTCGCCATCATCCTCTTCTCTGTGGACTGTTCGAATTCAACATCAGGATACAAATGCAGGAATTGGGGCTCCTGTCACTTGAACACTTTCACAAGGGAGCAATGGTGGCCCACCTCTACAATGCCGTGCAACAAGAGGGTTTCTGTCAGACAGAATGGTCAGACATGAACTTCCTCATCGAGCTGCAAACACCAGAGCGGTTATTTGTGGGTGGCAAGCCTAAGGCGCCGGAGGAGTACCTCAAGCGTATCATGCTCTACCTTGGTATCTCTCCTGAGACATTCGCTAGGGGGCGCCGCCAACCTGGTATGATCATCTCTAAAAAGGGGTCTCGCACGCTTGGGCTTCCCGGAGCGGTGCTCAACGTCTTTAGAGGCCGACACGGCCACCACAGTGACAGCGAGATATCTAATACGGCGCTAGAGGTATTGGAGAAGGCGGTTGACGTGAGTTACGAACTGACTCGTGGTCATGAAAACAGCATTACTATCCGACCAAGGGATCCCTCTGATGTCAAAGAACGCGCAACAAAGGAGAGTCACAAAACCAGCAAGTACTCGCCCATGGAGCTGCTGCTTGCTGCACAATTCGGTCTGTCACGAGACCTCCCAGACATCAAATTCGACTACTTCTTCCTGCACAGATCGTGTTCTACGTTCCTTCGCTCTATCTACGACATGGTGCATCCAGCTATCGAGAAATACTTCCCACCGAATCTCTCTGGCGAGGAGGGTCCATTGCATTTGGCCAACTTTATCTTCAGTATTGGTCTTCCTGCCGCTCAGCTTCGCCGACTCGTCAGACCACACCTACAGCATCACCTCGCACACGTCGCACCGGGCGCTAGAAGTTTCATCGATCAGCAAGCGATATTCAGGGACATTGGGGAGTTCTTACAGAACAAGATTCAAAATGGCAGATTCCATTCCAGGGTCAATTCTCAGGTAAGGCAAATGAAGGGCAACTCAGAGGTTTTGATCAGTGAGTATCGGGAGGATAGCAGTCGGGGCAGTCGAATCACATTCAAGAAGCACAAACCTATCTTCCATAAGCACGCCGCTTGCACCCGGAGCCATTGTGTCTGCGGTGCCAACGCGAAGCTGGCGAAGAAGAAGGAGTGAGGTCCTGCGAGAGGTTTGCATGAGTGATACAACAGTGGAAAGGATAATGAGGAGCTGCGGAGACAGAAAGAATGTATGGCTAACAGGCGTTGGGGTCCCTAAAAGTGTCATTATACCGTTGCGAGCGGCCAGTGTGGAGGGGATAAAAAGGATTGTATGATTGCAGTCAGTATCAATATCGAGGACAATGCGTCAGCTTGTAGGCTCCAGACAGAAGCAAGCGCGATTGTCATTCGAGATAAAGAGGGACGGCGTGACCACTCGCATGAAGACAGTGCAAACAGCAAATGGCTGGTGCTAAGCAAGACGGAAGAATAGTTGCTGAAGTATAAGAATCTGTCATTCTGTTGCCGCGAGATCTCTATCTCGTGATAGATCACCCACCATCTGATCTGTCTATGTCGATCATCATAATCCCATGCTTTTTCGTTCAAGAGACCATATTTCTCACACGCAAGGCGCCTTCAACATGCATAATCTGCAAGACATTGTCGTCGTATCGTGTCATGTCATCAAGCATAATCAAGAGCTGTGCAAACATTTTGTGTCCCGGGGCCCACCATAGCAGATCTTGGACGTAGGCTCGGCGCTTGCTTCCTTGCCCACTTCCATTGGCTGCCATCCTTCAAAAGACGCGAGCCTACCACTGCGGGCATTTATCTTGTAGCCATGGCCTTGGTCATAGCCCTCTTCAGGCCCAACTCCTTCTTCTTGAGGTCCTCAGGACTCGAATCTTCAACTTCAAGCTGCTGCATAGCCTCAGACAGGGCCTCCTCGATCTTGGCCTTGTTGCCACGCTTCATCTTCACCGATAGACCTGGGTCGTTGATGAGCTCTTCGACACGGCCGATGTAGCTTTCGAGAGCCTGCTTGGCCTCGAATTTCTTAGAGAAGGTTTCGTCTGAGGTCTTGAACTTCTGTGCATCCTCAACCATCTTCTCAATTTCAGCGGTTGAGAGCTTTCCGACAGCGTTGGAGATGGTGATGTTGGCGGTTCGTCCAGAAGACTTTTCGGTGGCCGTAACTTTTAAGATTCCGTTTACATCAACTTCGAAGACCACTTCGAGGGCTGCATCTCCTGCCTTCATAGGCGGGATTGGAGCTAGAGTGAACTCGCCCAGAGAGGTGTTATCTTCGCAGTTGGTTCGCTCGCCCTGGAAGACGGGGAACTGGACTGTCTGTGAAGAGTTAGCAATACACTTGTAGGAGGGAGGAGTCTGATTTTACCTGTTGATTATCCACGACGGTAGTGAAGGTTCTCTTCTTAATGGTCGGCACAGTTTGTCCTCGGGGAACGACGGGAGCGAAAATATTTCCTTCCATGGCGACCCCCAGGGATAGAGGAACGACATCGAGCAGAAGGAGATCTGCTGTCTCGGCGGAGGTGGCCTTGCCAGAGAGGATACCAGCTTGGACGGCAGCACCGTAGGCGACAGCCTCGTCGGGGTTGATGCTCTTCTCAAGCTTCTTGCCGTCGAAGAAATCGGACAGAAGCTTCTGAATACGTGGGATACGAGTAGAGCCACCAACGAGCACAATCTCGTCAACAGCCTTTTTCTCGATGCTGGCGTCCTTCAGGACCTGGGCAACGGGGTCGAGAGTTCCGTTGAACGCCTTAGCATTCAAGTCTTCGAAACGGGCTCGGGTAATCTGGGCGTTGAAGTCCTCCCCGTCGAACAGGGAGTCGATCTCGACCGTAGTCTGAGTAGCAGAGGAGAGAGTTCGCTTGGCACGTTCGCAGGCTGTCCGCAGTCTTCGCAGAGCTCGGGCATCGCCAGACATGTCCTTTTTCGTTTTGCGCTGGAACTCCTTCTTGAAGTGCTCCAGGAGAGTGGTATCGAAATCTTGACCACCCAGATGAGTGTCACCAGCGGTGGCCTTGACAGTGAAGACACCACCCTGGATGTTCAAGAGTGAGACATCGAAAGTACCACCACCAAGATCGTAGATCAGCACATTTCGCTCCTTCTCTTGCTTGCCGGAACCAAGACCGTAAGCGATAGCAGCGGCGGTGGGCTCGTTGATGATACGGAGGACGTTGAGACCTGAGATGGCACCAGCGTCTTTCGTGGCTTGTCTCTGGTTGTCATTGAAGTAGGCTGGTACGGTAATGACGGCCTTCTCGACCTTCTTGCCGAGCTTAACCTCAGCGACTTCCTTCATCTGCAAGATCTGTTAAAGACTGGCCTCCTGAAAGAGTTGAAACTGCTGCTAACCTTCATGAGAACCATGGACGAAATTTCCTGTGGCGAGAAAGTCTTTGACTCTCCCAAGTACTCGACCTGGACCATGGGGTTTCCACCCTGGTCAATGACCTTGAATGGCCACGAATCGGCATCCTTCTTGACAATTGGGTCGTCAAACCTTCGGCCGATCAATCGCCTGTAGAATGTCAAACACTGATCTGGAGTCCTCCGCGCTTTGTGAACTCACTTGATATCGAAGACGGTGTTGGCTGGGTTCATCGCAGCCTGGTTCTTTGCGGCCTCACCAATCAATCGTTCCTCCTCAGTGAAGGAGACGAATGATGGGGTGGTGAATGAACCCTGCTCGTTCGCGACTGGAGGATCATCAGTAAAGGCGCATTTTGTGCTTGAGGCTTGATCTCACTGATTTCGACATTGCTGCCCTCGTAGTTGGCGACACATGAGTAGGTAGTTCCTAGCGGGAGGTTAGTATCTTGCGGCACCAGAAATTGCGATGATGAAGTCTACTGACCTAGATCGATGCCAATGGCACCGTCGTATACTTCTTCAGCCATCTTGAGATATGTGTTTGACAGAAACAGAAATTTTGATAGAGGAAAAGATGCAATATCAAAGCTGCAAGATCGGTGAGCGGCCGACTTGCCTCGAGACAAAAATTATTTTGGACCCTCTTCGCGACCGCCACGCCAAGATTTACACGCCAATCTGAATGCGGCATAGTTCGAGATATAGGGTTTTCTTCGTGTGGCTGGGGTCGAAGACTTCTTCTGTGTCTCGTGTCTGACAGTGCTCGTGGCAGCAATCAGCATCAATACGTGACTTCTTTCGAGAAGCTACATGACTCGAGACAGAGACTGGTAACGCTCCTTTGCATTGTAGGCCATCTGTGTGGCCTACTTCAGACGAACTCCGCCCTACAGCAGAAAGTCAGTCCTCGAGTACCCCTTCATCCTCACCTTCAGTATTGATCACTCCTTTGTTCCTGCTGGCAGCTGGCCTCATGTGGTGCTCTTGATTGACACAGTACCCTGGAGCTGCTTCGTCGTCCCGCCGAGCACGTCGATCGTGACCTTTCCCGAAATGCATCATAATCTCAGGCCGTGCGACCTGGCTTCTGCACCGAAGTCGCCTGCTTCCGCGATTGAGTCGCCGATATCTTCATCTGGTCTGCGATGAGGATATTCTTTGTGAATTGCATGCGTGAGGAAGCTGGCAGATTCAGGTTGCTCGGATGTCTCAAGCCGGCTAGTCGCTGCCAACCCCTCCAAACCTCTCAGCAATGCCTTCTTGAAGGGTTTCTCGACGTCAAGCTTGCATAGTGACCTATATGCAGCCAGCCATGGCTGTAGCAGTGCCTCTCACAAGCAACCAGCCAGATAACCTGACACCCAGCTCCACTTACCTCTGGTTGTTGATATTCTTATTAGTAGCACCGTAGATTTTGCCGGGTGGTGATTTATCGCTCATCGGCACCGAGAAAACCCCTGCGAAGAGGACGCATACGGAAATAGTGTATGCGGCTATTGCGACTGAACATAACAAACGGCACCGGCATGTCTCGTTGAAAAGTCAACGACCCGGCTACAGATTAACGCTCAACCTACTGGCTCAGCGTTCCATGGTCATACGGTCTACCCCTTGTCACGACCTCTGCACTAATCCACTAGCTTGTCTCGAGAGGCCTGTACTTAGTCCGCATCAATGTTGTGGGTCCAGATGGTCAGTTGAAGCAGTATCAAACCCTTCCTGCCTGCGGCTTCAGTGTGTGGATGGCGCTATTTGTCATCGCGTTTCTGGTCGTGATGACTGCTACTCTTGCTGGCTGCTCTCTACAGAGGCTAGATCGCACGATGCCCATGATTGGTACCTCGAGTGTGGCCATCAGCGCAGTGTGCCATCATCCTAACGGTGCGAGGACGGAAGCGTACAAGCCTTTGTTGTGGGGGTAACGGTGAGGCCGGATGGCGGTCAACCCGGCCATTGTGCATTGTCGAGCAGAGGTATAGAGCCTCCAGTACCTGGTCAACAGTACTGGTAGAGCTCTTGAGGGCACGAGCGACGACACCCACCAGTGTATCCCCTTACTGGGGAACAGGGATCAGTTGAGTTGCCCTGAGCGCAGTATCAGGACAGTTGAGCATAACACCAATACCGATATCTGCGAGCAAGCTCTCGATTGATCGGAGATCGAGCGACACCCCGACATTCATTCTCGTTCAATGCATAAACCTGTCTGCGTTGCAGCTCGGTATCTCAGCTCCACCAGGTGCCCCTTCTAGCACGAATGATCATGTTTGCTGGTCGAACAGGGGATTGCTTTATCATCCCAAGCAACCACTTCACTGTGGAAAGGCAAACGGAGGCAATATATGGCTATTTCAGAAAACACTTCCACTCAACACACCATTTCACTCACATCGTTGGCAACCACAAACGAGCGGTATGTTTCTACATTAGAAAACCTTCCAGTCTCAAGGCCGCCTTTATACTTATAGCCCATCATGTTGCGGACATCGACCATACAAATACTGGTTTACAAGTCTTATAGATCATAACGACTGGTCTTCCGACCATCTCAAGCTTTTAGCAAAAGACCAATTGCCTCCACTCAACGTTTTCGAGCACCCCAATTCATCAAATCTCATGGTTGTCGTCCACAGAACCATGGAGCTTCAGCCATTTCGCTTTATGGACTTGCCTTTCGAGCTACAGCGCCTCGTCCTAGCAAAGGTCTACGAGGAACCACCTACGATCACTATCCAAGCTCGACCGAACTCAAAACATCCAGCACCTTTGCATTACGTGTCTACATTACTGCTTGCTCCACTGCTCGTCAGCTCAGCATTCCACCATGAAGCAAAGCTTGCTATGACGGAGTCCGAGGGCGTCACTCTGAATGTCGGGACATGGTGTCGACTTTCGCCAAAGTCACCTCTCGACGATAATATACACGTTATCCAAGCTCCTTACTACGGCGGATTACTTCTTCGCACATTGGTTCGGCGATACCAGAACCTGAAGAGGATCGAGCTACAAGGTGGCCCTATCAGTCCAACCGCGGTGGTTGACTTTGTGACACATGCAGAACCACTATCTGTCCTGAAGGGTAATTTGGACGTCGACATCGCGAATGAATCGAAAAAGACTTCTATGTTTTCTAGGATAAACCCGGTCGAGTTGAGAGACGTCACTATGTCATGCTGGATCGAGCTCGATGTGACAGATGAATGGTGGATACCTCCTCGCAACCACGATAATGTTTGGGTCCGGCTCTACATTTATTTCGAGATGAACAAATGTGGTTGTCGGGTGGTTGGTAAAAGTCTGGAGGCTCTTGAGCAAACTTCACTGCAAGAATACACTCAGTACGAGGTTGAGATAGACAGAGCAGTCAGTAGACTAGAGGCATTGTCATCGCAGAAGTAGGCTTCGGGATGTTCTTCACAATCGGGCAAGGCATCGACAAGACAGATCAGGTTATTATCAGGTCAGCTTATTCGGTGAGTCGCTGGTCTCTCGTGAAGGAGTGTTAACGAAGGAGGAACTATATCTTGCATGACTGTCCGACAAAAGACTTAGCTCTAGCGAATGCAGATGTTATCTGCGAATGCTGACACTTGAAGGCTTGACTTAATGAAACTTTTCTGATGGTAGCCACTAACGTCTCAGTTCGAAGTGAGGGAAGGCGCGTGGATATGACTAACTCTTCACCCACGATACTTAATCTAACTACTTCCTTTCCCACCACTGCAGTCTACGTACTACTTCTTCTTTTTCTGCTCTACCACACTAGCAACCACTTCTATCCAGATCACCACTTCTACCCAGAGCATCGAAGACAGAGGTATGTGTTTTATGCATGTCCGTTATCAATGCAATTACTAACACATCGACAACAGTCATGACCAGCACAACGTCCACAGCCAGCGAGAGTTCGAAGCCTTTCCGATTCTTCGACCTTCCTCTCGAACTGCAACGACTCATCCTTTCGAAATGCTATGAGGAGCCATGGACCATGAGCGTATGGCAGAGTTTCGGCGGACCACTCTATTGGTCTACGTTATCGCGGAGTCCTCTGCTTGTCAGTCATCGATTCAGTCAAGAGGCTAAACTAGCGATCACGAAGTCTCGAGGTAGCGTTTTCGTCACTGAGTTTGCTGAATACGTTACCAAAGACTTCTTCAAAGAGACTCAATGTTGGGATCCTGCGATTACGACTATCAGTGTACATAACTGGAGCTGGCTAGAGGACGTGGACATTAGAGAGATGAAGGGCAGGTTCACAAACCTAGCGAAGTTTAATCCTTGGTTTGTTGGTAGGGTCATTCTTCCCAAAGCTATTACCGCCGCAGGCTTGCGCTCTGTACTGCGAGGAAAGCTAGATACCCAGATAGCCGCAGTGACACACAGAAATTGCTGTTGGGAAGAGTGGGTACCAGAGCAGGGGCTGGATCTCTATGGTACGACTATAGCCTTCTCGACCTTCACCAGAGTCGGGCACAACTGGGGTGAGGCCGGATTGGTCGAGAATGGTCTGGCTGATCAAAACTTGCTCATTGACTTCGAGATTACCAAAGATGGATGCCGTGTAATAAAGAGACGTCTCAGTCAATGGGATAAGGACAGTCAAAGTTGGATTCCAGGTATGAAGCTGGCCAGGGCAGTTGAGATGCTTCAAGCCAAAGATGAGAAGCACTGATACAGGGTTCTATGGGCCGATAAAGCTTCCGCCAGAGGCCTCATGCGGTCTCGAGACATACATGTAGCTTGACCTGACATCAAGCCGGAGGAATAGACGAAGGTCATCGACAGCTACCAGGAACTTCGAGACGTTGGAAAGGCTGCCGCGGCGGACAGCTGCTCTTGCATCACAAGTTTGTACACCGATCGCATCCCAGCGGTAATTGACTACCTCTGGCCCCTGATCAGACTCCAATGTTCATACAAAATCACCAATCTTATAGCCCTCAGAAGCTGGACACTCCTTGACATTCCAGCAAGTCCCTTACATCGTCCGACACGTATCTATGAGATTCCGTGATGCTGGATTTGACTTTCTAGATCCAGTATCTCGAATTCTCATCGTAAACTCTTGGTTCGGACCTGCGCTTTTCTCCCTCCACATCCAAGGCCATGGCGGTAGCCCTGGAAGGCGATGATTGCTCGTTTCAATATTGTAAAGCACACTTACTGCAGACTATATGATATCGAACATTAGGCTCAGTGACGCTATTATTATGTCTCTTAGCTCTGTCGGGTATGATGAAATCAACTATGTTCTCCTTGCTTTATGCGGTATCTGACCAGATTGTTTCTTCACCAATCGTCTCAGTGAGAGGTCTTGTTCTTGTCGAAGGCCTCAGGTTCAATCCCACTGATGCGAAGTCTGTCAACGCTTGTGCTCCTTCAATCCAGCGAGACGTTCCAGAACCCATATAACCACTATATCACCGATCACAATACTTCTCAATCAAGCGAACCGCCTCCTCCGGAGTTTTGGTTGGGCCACTGTTTGCGCGACCATTGTTAAACCATTTGGCTTTGACACATGCCTCTCCATCCTTAAACTCGTACTCCACGCACAGTGTCTGCCATTCAACTTCACAGGCAATGCTCTCATAGTCCCATTCGTAGACACCGTAGAGCTCTAGATCCTCCTGACACGTGATAGTGATGCCACGAAGACACTGAGTAGTGTCGACACCCATCGTCGACATTTTCGCAAAGAGGCTCTCGCGCGTGGCTGTTGCCAATTTCTCGTCGTGCTTGCCGCGTAGTACATCGGCCAAGGTCGCGTGGGTGTCCGGGTACCGTTCTGCTAGATATTGTGGATGGAGCCAGCTGGTGGCCCAGCTTTCTTCACCAAATTGTAGGTGCAGGGTCTTCAGCTTAGGAAGCTTTTCTCTGAGGACGGCTAGGTCGAACTCAGAGGGGAATGGCACCCTGGCGTTGGCCACAGTATGCAGCAGGAAGTGGTGTGGAAGGCTAGTGACTCCGAATGGACAGATACTGGTCATGATATTATTCTCAGCTCTCTCCGACGCATATAGCGCTTCGTTGTTGAAACGGCGGCTGACGAGGAAAGGGCTAATTCTGATTGTGGTTTTATAGATCGGTTTGGAGCTTTCGGCGTATGAGCCTGTGAATTCGTCGTATGAGAATGTGGTTTCAATTCGTGCTTTCATAGTGGCGGTGTTGCCATAGTAAAGACCTAGGATGTGTTGCTGTAGTTCCACAGGGAGGTCGAAGAAGCGAAATGGTTGCATAGCTGTTAAGACTTGTGGTTTTGGTCGCTGGAATAGATGTGGCATCGGCGGCCAAAAGTTGAGGAGAAGCTGTAGGGGTGACATTGTGACGACGGATTGGTGTGAATGAGGTATTCAGACTGGCAGTCTTCTCAGATTTTGGTATTTTCGTGGTGATCTATACAATGTGTACCGTTACACATATATATATGGAATGCCGAAGCTACCATAGCAAACAACCAGAGTGAATGGACTCATCTCGATCACCACTGTGAGGGTGTTGACAGGCGGTGACAGATGCACTATAGAGCACATCTTATCAAGACTGACATGTCGGGGTGACGCTGAGATGATTGTTTTCACGGACTGGATCAGTGACAATAATCAAAGCGTTACTATCGAAAACATGGTGTTTGTGCTTGCCAATAGTTGTACCTGCATGACCGCAGTTTCGCCTTCCTGATCCTGATCTTCTCCTAGTGTCTCGTATGTGCGCTTGCTGGGCGCCTCCTACCCACAGTTATACTGCTCGCTTGACAATCGAACATGGCCAGACAGATGTCTCGCGTATCTTGGACAGGTGAGCAATTGGAGTTCATCCCGCATAGACCAGACTCGCAATAAGGCTTAGGTACACAGAAACCTCCGAGGCATCCACCGAGTCATTCGGGTTCATGGGACTTCCTGTCGAACGTCTTGGCGCTCCTCTGTTCGCCAGTGACCACCTGGACAGAGAGGCTAGACTTGCCACGCCAGGTCGAAGAGTAAACACCTACACAAACCCCAGCGAACACCAGCCACTGTCCAATCATACTTCGTCTTTTTCAAATGTGAGAATCTCGAGTGCCGAAGTTGAGTGTCCGCACGGAAAAGGTTGCAATGCCTGAGACAAAGTGTTCCCAGACTGGAGGAAATTGAGTACGATATTTCTCCGCAACTAAGTATCCAACAGAGACGTCGCTCGGATCATGCACTCACATGGTTTGTCCACGGTGTAGCAAGGCCAGATACGAAGCCAATGTTGGCCAGTGCGGCCATGAGAATCTCAAGTCTCTGTCAACAAGCGTGACCGCCAGTAGAATCCTCCAGAGCTTATGGTCTCAGACTGGGTTTATAGTTGGCCCCTGGAGCAAGTATAAGCAATGGTCTCGCTTTGGATCGCAAGCTTCCGTGACTCGCAGGACATTACAGAGTCAGGCCAATGGGGTCTGGATCAAGGAAAGGCACCTCGTTAGCGGCGATCCACTGTCTCCGCGAACGTAGATGGAAGCCACCACGGCCAATCTGGGAGGATGCTGCCGGTAAGCGCTGCGCTGCTGCGTACGGTAGCGACGGCAGTGCCGTTCATGGCCGGCGTTGACCGAAAGTCTCCATGTGGCTGATGACATCTTCCATCCTCGCTGCAGAGGAGAAACGAATTCCACAACCAACCAGTCCTTTGTTATTGTCTGCCAAGCAATTGACGTTGTCGCAATCGTGTCTTCGACTTAGCCCTTCGCAAGCGGAAATATCCTGCATCTTTAGATCTTGTCTCTTCGCAGGGAACAAGACAAGAGGACTTTGTAGGCCCTCTCGAATGCATATGCATGCAGGACTTACCACTCTCATAACTGCTGCGTAACCAATGCTTCCGCAATTTCGTCTTTTCCTACCGCATGCAACTTTCTCAACCTAATCCTCAAAGCAGTCAATTCGACCTCTCCGTCCCAAAGCACAACCTCATTCAACGGCTGGCCATCATACGTATATCCGTACATATGCGTAATGCAAAAATTATCCTAGGCACTCTTCATTTTTCGATGCTCTGCCTGAACTGGCAGCGCCTGTGACCGCTCCCCTTTTTGTCTCTCTTCACCTACATGTAATATCGTCGGCACAACTTGCAGCCGCGTCCCGTCGTCCAACGCCCCCAGCAAATTCTGCAACAGCACGGTGAGGTAATTCGTTCCGTTGCTGGCATGGTGATCTCCGAACGAGCCCAGACGAGAGCCGATTCCGAAAAGAGTTGTGCTAGGATGAAGGAGTCATCCTCCGAACCATGGATGACAATAAAGGAATGCCTGCGTTCATGGTCTATTACTCTTAGCATTTCCATTCAGCTGTGACCAGATCTTCGCACCCCAGATCCAAGCTGCGATTGTCAAAGCGGTCAATGGCACAGCAATAACAAAGTAGACCCAGATCCATCCGCTCATTTTCCAGTGTCTGGTTTGCTGGTCATAGTTGAAAAAGCTCATGCTGAACAATGTGCTCACGAAGGTAGCAGGCAGGAACGTCAAGGTCACGATGCTAATGATTCGCACAGCTTTGGTATCTTGCTGGTTGACCACATTGAAGGCTAAGTTGATCTCGTTACGAAGACGTGCGTCGTTACTCGCAGAGCGGTGCATGAGGTTGGACAATAGCTGGAGAGTCGCAGTGAGGTCGGCGGTGTAGCATCCTGGGGGTAGGGGCGTGTCTTCGACATAAGATGTGATTTGGTGCTGGGCGTTCTGTGTGACGAGCTGGTTTTGATGTTGATTGTGCATAAGTCGCTGCTGTCGTTTCTGGTCTATGCTGTACTGCTCAAGCCATGGAGTAAGTGTCTGTGAAGCCACTTGAAGGATCTCTGTGCTATGAAGAGCATGCCGAAGAAGGTCGTGGGCGCGAGGGAAGTCGAATGAGGCGTGTAAGCCAGGCGTTGTTTTCGGTCGGGACTGTAAGGAAGGTTAGACCGTACTTTGCCCATAGCCAAGATCGCCGCCATGATTGGTCTCACCTTTTCTAGTTTCCTCACAGCGTTACTGCAAGCCCAGACGCCTCGGTCAACAACGATGATAGCCTGCCGGAGTAAAAGCGACTGCATGTTTCGCCAATCCAGGTTGTGGCCAGCGGGCAGACAACCGAGTTCCAGTTTTAGCTCGTGTAGAAAATTGTGCGGTGTTACTTCCGGTTCCGGTTCTCCTGGCTTTGTCGGGTCGTTGTTAACTGGGTCATCCGGAACTTCGAAGCAGAGAACGGTGATGTGGCTCCCAGGGGCATCAAGCTGATGTATGAAAAAGGTCATTTCATGCCAGTAGTATTCTGCTGGCCCATTGATCATCTTGACTAGCAGCCGAAACCAAGTAACTGGCGACCCGTGTCAGATATACAGAGGCCGATGAGCAGGAGTACAAGGCACTCACTGTTGCCATTGGTAAGCTTTGAGGAGCCAGCAAAGCCATTAGATTTTGACCAGCTTTCGGAGAATAGATAGGCAGGGAAGCTGTAGGTCGTGATCATAGACCTACGGCAGTCTGTGTCTGAGGCAAATACCTCGAAGGACTCTTTCTGCTTCTTCTTATCCTCGTTCAGTGGCTTACGTCGCTCGTATCTGTCGTGCGTGCTCTCAACGGACAGTATCCGCGGACATGTCGCGGTACCCTGATATTAAGTCAGCCAGGCAAAGCAACATAACACCCGGACTCACGCTTAGCTCATCCTTAATCTCGGAGAAGGTACTCTGCTGCCAGACGCCATTGCCGTCTGCGTGACTAGTGAGACTTGGAAGAGGAGGCTGTTTGGCCACGGACCTCTTTTCAACGACTTGCCAGGTAGATTATCCATGTTTTGCAGTGGTGCTCTGGAAGTCATGGACCAAAGCGGCTACTAGCTCACTGGAAATCTAGAAAGCACGAGTATACAATGGCAAAGTAGCTCAACAGGTATGGAAGTGGTTTTGCTGCTGTCCGACAAGCAGTTCCTGTTTCTGAAAGCATCAGGCTGCGAATGAGTAGAGGACTACGCTGGTCTGACCATTGAGCCTTTTATAGCAAACCGTTTCAGCCGCAGCTCGGCTGCAGTCATGCAGCCAAGCTCAACTAGTCGCCATCGTAAGAATTCTACGGGCGGGGGCTACCGCACCTTCCTTGTTTATTATTTTCGGACTTTCGTGAATCGCATATTTCGTGAATCGTGTATATTACTATCGCTACTATTACTACTATTACTATCTATCGCTATTTATAGTCGTCTTATAGATAGTATTATTATTAAAGTGTATATTACTACTTTTAAGTAAGGGCTATTATTAGTATAGAGATTTTATAAGTTATAGTAGTAGGTATTCAATATTTAGCTAAACCTTATACTATTAATATTACTTTTTATTATTATTAACTATATAGTATCTATCGTTTAAATTACTAGCTATTATATAATAGCTCTAGATAATTATCTATTACTCGCTAAGAAGAATAAGAACGTTAAAGTATAGGATCTAACTAATTAATTCTAGCTATAATAACTACCTATTTTTCCGAGTATTTTAATTAGTTAAGTAATTATTAAGTCTACTATAAGATACTTAGAATCTAAGCTCTATTTAAGTCTTCTAGGTTTAAATACTAGTATTTAATACCTACTAAAGTAGGACTTTAAGAGGCTTATAATTAGTTTTAAGCTAATATTAATATACCTAGTTAAAAGGCTTACGATTAGTTTTAAGCGAATATCAATATACCTAAATAAGATAAAGAAGAACCTATACTAACGTTAATATTATTTATAGTACGGCTTAACGTACTTCTTATAGTAATAGAGAATAAAGAGAAGAAAGAGGTACTCTAAAGTAGATCTAGTACTATTCGTTATATAGGTTAAGGAGTAATTATAGGTTACGACGATACCTTTAGAGTATTAGCTAAAGCGTTTACTATAAACTATCTAGCTAATAAACTAGTAAACGTAAGTTATAATATCTTTATTACTATTAACTCGTCCTTAAGAGCCTTCTTTATAATATTAATTAATATTCGTATAACTTTTACTTAAAGCTAAGCTATAGAAGTTAAGGGTACTAGTTAATTCTAGTAAAACTAAGCTCGAGTATTCTTAATTACCGAAAATCTATAGTTAATATTATTACTTTATTATTAAATTATCTAGGTTTCTTATATTTAATAAAGGGATTTACCTTATATTTATATTACCTAAGCTATTATTTATTACCTTTAGTTTATAATATTAATCGTATTTATTAAGTTAAAGAGTTAGATCTCTTAAGCGATTTTATTAACGATAAATAAGACTTAATAATTACTTATTTAAGTTATATTTAAAACTAGTATTAAGATAAAGAATTAACGAGTATCCTTAAATATAACTTATAGCGCTTACGAATAATATATAAAGTTAGCTTAGTTTTAACCCTTATACTAGACTTAAAGTACCTAGTTATTAATTACTTAAGCGCTATAATAATTTTAATTAATACTAGCTTATATTCTTAAACGCGTATTCTTAAGAATAATAATAGTATTTAGCTAGTTATAAAAGCCGCGAGTAAAGTTATAAATATAAATATCTTCTTTAAGTTAATTTAGCCTTATAGCTATAAGGTAGTCTTTATCTCGCCTTAGCTAAAGCTCGTTTATTTCTCGGTTTATTTAGTAGGTTTAAGTAAGAACTTAAGAGAATAGTAGCTTAATCTTATTCTTATATAAAGCTCTTTTAGTATTATAGTACTATTATATACCTTAAAATAAGAATAAAGCGTATTTTAAGAATCCTCTTTACTTAGCTATTACCTCTTATAGTAGATCGTCTTCTTTTTAAAGCTCGTAAGCTATCTTACTAAGATTAAAGATAGCGATCTTTATATCTTTATTCTTATAACGCTTAAAATTATCTATAAACGATTAAACGATTAAAGAATAATCGTTAAGCTACTTATAGAATTAAATAACCTAGGTAGCTATCTTCTTCTTAAGCTCGCTAGTACGCTTTAAAAGGATAAACTTAAAGTCTTCTTATAGTCTTAAAATATAACTCTATAAGCTAGTAAATAAGGCTATTAAAGCTTATACTAAAGCTAAAGAACCTTTTATATATTATATTAAATCGCTTATATATTTAGTAAATATTTTATTAAGGACGGCTATTACCTTTAGAACTCGCTTTTAAATTAAAGTTAAAGGCTTTTATAGATCTTAAAAGCGTAGACCTAGTTTAAATATATTAACTTAAGGTATAGCTTAAAGATTTATTAAACCTCTTTATAAAACTAAAAAAGTAGAATCTAGCCGCTTTATAACTAATACTAGGAGCGAATCTAGTACTAAAGGCGATTTACTATTAAATCTTAAAGTAGTAAGACCTTTTAAAGAGAATAATAATATATTTTCTCTTTTTAAAAGCGCTCTTAAAGAATCTAATAAGCTAGTAACCTCTTTTATAATTATAAAGATTAAGCGAGCTTAATTATATCTACTAAGAAGTTATTAAGGTAGGTTTTTATAATAAAGAAAGTTATAACTATCTCTTAATAAAGTTAGTTAACGATAGCTTACCTAGTTCGAGTTATATCTTATAATAAAATTATTTTACTTAATAATAAAGTTCGTACTAGCTAAAGCGTTATTAGCTATTTATAATATAGCTTAATTAGCTTTTTATTAGTTAGTAAGACTAAATAAGTCGTTTAGAATATCTACGAGTATAAAGCTACTATTATAGTATATACCTTAATTACCTTATAATATATATTTAAGTTAATAAGCTTAAGTAGACTATATTAGTTTAGTAACTTATAGCGCCGCCTCTAAAGTATTTATTTAAATAGTAAGCTAATCTAGTTAATTTATAGCGCTCTCTTTATTAAAATAGTCGGCTATTATAGTAGTTATATAAGGCTTAAAGTACTACTTATACTACTAAGTACTAAAGAAGATTTATAAGCGATTCTTTATAATATATATATAATTATAAGCTATACGTTCTACTATAATATTAGATTTTATAACTCTTAGTTATTCGTTAATTACGTAATAGCGTATACTTATAATATTCTACTTTAAGTAGATTATTAGTACTTCGCTAAAGGTAAATACTAGGATCTTATATATATTAATAGCGGTATTAATATTCTAAACGAAGTCTTATAATATAGTAAGTAAGTTTAATTATATAGTATTTAGATTAAGTAGCTAGTTAGTTAACTCTTTAACGATTTACTCTCGTTCTTAAAATATAAACCGTTAATTATTGATATTTAAGACTTTAACTATAATAAATTAAGACTTTACGGTATTAGAAGATAGTAAAATAGAGTTATATATAATCTAGCTAGTTTATATAATAAAAGAAGAAGTTACTTAATATTATAAAGAGGTTATACTTTATTTACTTAATCGTTAAAGTTCTTAATCTTATAATTAACCTTACTAGTCTAGACCTTAGCTAAGTAAGCTAGATTTAAAAGGTATTTTCGTAGTAATATAATAAGATATAAGAAGGAAAGAAAATAATTTAGTATCTAAAAATTAGTAGCCTTTTAGTACTTAGTAGACTTACTAAAAAGTTTTACTTAAGGCTATTAATCTATATATAAGTATAAGATACGTTTATTAATATAGCTTAAGACGTTTTAAGTACTACTATAATAATAGTAAACTTAGATAATCGAGTAACTCTTATAAAAAAACGGTTTTATATTCGTTTACTTATATTACTTAATCGCTAATATATTATAGCTTAAGATAAAGTCTAATTATAGTTTATTTAAAATACGTAGCTAAAGACTATAATAGAAAGACTTTATAAATATACTAAAAAGGCGATAAAGAGATATAAGGTTTACTTAAATATATTTTAATAAATACGCTAATTTTTTACGAGAGGTTATATTTACCTAAATATATTATAAATATTTAGATAAATCTAGTGTATTTAATCTTAAAGATAATCTATTTAAATTATATAAGTATAGTAACTAGCGATAGCTAAAACTATAATTAGAATTATTTATTTAAATTCTATTTTCTTATAAAGTAATATATATTAGTCTTAAACGCCGCTAAGTATAGTAGGATTTAAGTATATAGAAACTTATTATTTATAAACTCGCTTTTAAGATAGTAATTTATTCTTAATAAGAACTATTCTCTCTTTTACTATAAATCCTCTTTCTTATATACGCCTTTAAATATACCTATTATTAAAAGAGAGTTAACTATTAAATAAAAAAGTTAACGAAGACGTACTTTTTTCTCTTAACTCTTTATCTTTAATAGTATTATCCTCTTTATTATCGTTCTACTCTTCTACTAATATAGTATTTATCTCGCTCTTTATAAGTACTAAGATAAGCGTATTCTATTCGATAAAGAATATATAATTAGCTTATAGTTCTACTTATACTTATAACTATTTAAAATATTCTTATATATAAGTTTAACGCTCTCTAGTTCTAATAAAAATATATTAAAGCTTATTCTTAAGTAGTATCTTTCTAGAGCTAGTCTTTATTTTAATAAGACTACCTTACTTAAAGAGACTAGCTTATATCTTACTAGAACTAGCCTATATCTTACTAGAACTACGTAGCTTACTAGAACTATATAGCTTAATAGAATCGCGTAGTTTAAATAAACTACGTAGCTTAGAAGTACTATATAATTTAAATAAACTACGTAGCTTAAAAGGACTACGTAGTTTAAATAAACTACGTAGCTTAGAAGAACTACGTAATTTAGAAGGGCTATAAGACTTAGTATATACCTTTAGCTTCTCTTCTTTTACTACTAACCCTACTTCTATCTTAATAATAGCTATTTACTTATTTAAAGTAGTAATATTAAGAAAAGAAGAATTAATATATTACTTATTCTTATTATTATTTAGTATACGAGTTTTACTTTTATTTAACTTAGCTACTTTACTATTTTATATAGTCTTTATCTACTTAGTTAGCGCTAATATTATACTTATAGCTCTTTACTTCTTAGCCTTTACTAGCTTATTAATAAGATAAATAAGCTAGTTAAGTATTCTAGTATAAGCTTTATTCGTTTTATTATCTTAAATACCCTTTTTTATCTTATAAAATCCTATTAAACCTATTAATTTACTTACTTAAACTTAGTTTAAAAGTAGAATATTAGCGGTAATATTAATACTATTTATAGTAAGTTTATTAATAGTAAAGAGGTAGTTATCTTAAGTATTAACCGTTAAAGCGTACTTAAGTATATTTTATCTCTTATAGTTCTTTAGTATAAGGTCTATTATTAGCGTTAATAGTACCTTAATATTTATTAATAAGTCGATTATAAGAAGATTAAGCTTAAACTTATAGTACTTAAAATTATCGTTTTTATTTAAGTTATACCTTAAGAAAGAAAGCTTTAAGTAGATTAAGTAATACGTCTTTTTATTCTACTTAAATTTCTTTACTCGTAGCTCTTTAATAACGGATTCTCTTAAGGCTATAACGCTTACTCTTTAAGTATAAGAGTATACTATAGGTTTAGTAGCGTCGCGAAGCTAGTTAAAGAGCTTAGTACTTCGTTAAATAATTAAATTAAACGACTTTTTAAACTTCGTAACTAGCGGTATAAATAACGATATTAACTTCTTAAGAGACTTAAGAATTAACTCTTATTAAGACTTAGTAGGTAAATCGATCTTAAGTATAGTATTACTCTATTAAGAAAGGCTTTTTAGTTAATCTTAACTATATATTAAATATATTATAATATTCTTCTTTTAATATCTTAAGTATTTAAGCGTTTTCTTAAGAAGAAAACTATATTTAAGGCTAGTATTTAATAGATATTAGTTATTATAATTATAGTAGGTAGTTACTATCTTTAATAGTTATATAGTAGCTTAAATATATAATAATAAGAAGCTAAGAGTAAAAAGAAGAAAAAAGATAAAGTCTAAGGCCTTTACGTACTCGTAGATAAAATATAAAAGGAACGATATTTAAATATAGTAAGAGCGAAGAGGGATATAAAAAGAGAGTAAAGATAAGATAATAAAGAGTATAAAGTAGAAGAGTAATAACGCTTATATAAGCTTTAATAAGTACTACTTACTAGTATATATTAATCTATAACTATCTTAGTATATATAAGTAAAGTTATTATTATTAGAGTCTTAATTCTTTATCTCTACTAATATATTATACTTACTTTAAGTATAAGCTTAATTAAAGCTATAAGTATTAAACTTATTAAGTAGCTCGTTTTTAATAGTAGTTTAAAGTTAATTCTTATATTCTCTTTATTTAGTTAGTATTAGATTAAATACTAAATTAGTATATATATTTCTTTACTCTTTAGTAGTATTCGAAAGAGTAATAAAGTCTAGCGTATTATCGTAAATTAAAATATAGTCTTATACTTATTAAACGAGTATACGAAACTATTTTAAAATAAGGATTCTTCGTTTAAGAATTTATTAAATAAACTCGTTAGCGGCGATATTATCTTACTTATTAACGCTAGTAAAGATCTCGTATAACGTTTTATTAAGCTATATCTTAGTTCTTAAAATAAAGACTTAATCCTCGTCTTTAGCTATATTAGTATATATAACGTAAAAGGCGATTAAGTTATTATATACTATAATCTTTAAGTAGCTACTTCTATTTACTTAATAAATTAGTATTAAGTTTATAGCCTTTAGTTAAACGATTAGCGTTAAATCGATTATATCGAAGATAGTTATACTTAAAGTAAAGCTAGTTAGAAATATTAGTAATATAATATAATCGATTATACTATTTACGAATTTAATATACGTTCTAAACTTTTATAAAGGTATTAATCTTCTTTTAAAGAAGCGATAAGAAGATTTATACTTATATAATACGATTTAACTTATTTTTACTTTAATAAAATTATCGTAGCTATAAGTTCTTAAATAGGATCTAATATATAATATATAGTTAGCCTTAAAAGGTAGAAAAGCGATTAGAAAAACGAGTATTTAATAAACCTTCTCTACGAGTTTAGATTTACTAAATAAGAAATCTTCTACTTATAAAATATATATAGGTCTTTAAATACGCTAGTAACGCTTATATATACTACTAATAGTTTATAATATATATAGTAATACTTACGTACTTTTATTTAATACTAAATAGCGGTAAAACTTATAAGCTAAGGTACTAACTAATACTTCTTAATTTAAGACTAAAAACTCTTAATACGAATATTTCGTATACTTATTTTATAAATAAAGTACTTATAAAGGCGCTTTTATATATCTTTATTAGTAAGAGACTCGTTCTTTAGAATACTAGTATTTTAAAGGTACTAAATATAGAACTAAAACTATAAATTAGTAATAAAAGGTATCTCTAATCTACGATTAAAGTAAATATAAAGAGGAATAATATTATACTTTTAAACTATCTAAATATACTACTTTACGATAAAGACTTACTTACGATTAACGACTTTAATATAAGCTTAAATAATTCGTCTTAAATAAGTATTAATAGTAGTATAAACTTTAATACTAAAGTTTATAAACTTTTTATAGCTATTAATAGACTATATATAGTTTAGCTTTTTATAGATAGCTTTATAGCAGTATATTACCTTATACTCTAGCTTTTAATCGCGTTTATATACTTTATTAATATTATAAAGGGCCTTTTAAACGTAGTTCTCTTATACTTAAAGTACTAGATAGTATACTTAAAGATAAGTATAAAAATAGTTTCGGCTTTAATTATATTTAATACCTAATATAATAGTTTTAAGAATAATAGTATTAGTACGCTATAAACGATTAACTTAATTATTAAAAGTACGATCTTTTCGAGCTTAATTATACTTTCGTCGTATAAATTTAATTAGTCGAGTAGTAACTACTTTATAACTAGGCTCTTATTATAGGTTTTATATAATCTACTCGTTAATTTATAGAGTTTATTTATAAGCTTATTATACTAGTTCTATAAACCTTTAGTTCTTATAGAGATCTTTCTTTACGAATTAATTTAAGATAATATCCTTTACCTTAACGAACTTCTTAAGTACTTAAATTATATATTTAATATTATAGACTTTATTAATTTATCTAAGAATATCTTTTTAAGTTTAACTATATTAGACGACGAAATTATAAATTTTAATAGCTAAAGAGCTAAAATTAACCTTTAGATAGCTAGCTAGTATTATTACGATTACGTAAAAGTAAAAAGGATACTAGAAATAGAGATATAACTAAAAATAGTACCTACTTATACCTTTATTTATTCCGGAACGTAGATATACTATAGGTATATATATATTAGTACCTAACTACTAATACCTAAGCGACCTACTTTAAATAGTAGTATAATTAGCCGTCGGTAGTATAGTAGCGATAAATAGCGATAGTAATAGTAATATACACGATTTACGAATTTACGAAATATACGATTTACGAAAGTCCGAAAATAATAAACAAGGAAGGTGCGGTAGCCCCCGCCCGTAAATTCTTAGCGAGGGCTAGCATTTTAACGAGATACTTGTCTTCATTCGGTAACTTTGTGTAACAAGGCGAAGCCCACTCAAGTATAGTGAATTTCAAGTGGTTGACACCATTTGAATGATTTAAAGCTGAGTAGCTTAGCCAGGACGGCCAGGGCGCATCACGTGCCGGCTTTGGCCGCCGGGCAATTTGCCCGAAAGAAGTTACGAGAGGACGAGGAGTGTTTCGAAAATGCATGTCTATGCAGCGCGCAACTGTTTTGCCTCGAAATATTTGTTTGAGGGCAAAGACCAAAGATCTGGTTCCATATTCTTCAATTGAAGGCTCTTACTCTTTCTCCTTTCCAGGAGCAGGCTTCTGAGCAGCGTCGTCATGGTCACTAGCAGGCTTCGACTTTAGCAGGGACAACTGTCGCTCATTCTTTGCGTCCAGTAACTTCTTCTTCTTCTGGTCTTCCAACTTCTGCCACTGACTAAAGTCTTTCACAATATAAGCACCCCTCACGTTCACCGCGCCCAAGAATCTATCCTCAGACGGCAGATAGAAAGCCAGCACTTCCAGTCTGTACTTGCCTCGTTCTCCCATACACACTACTGCGCCCCTGATCTGAATGACACCTCGGGCTCTGTTCTGCTTATGATGCATCATGTCGTGAACTTGCCTTGCTCTGAAAGTAGCAGCGGCCCTTTGTACAGCGAGGGAGAATGGCGCATTCTTGACCAACTCTTTATGACGTTCACGAGTGTTCTTGCCATTGTGCAATGC
>Ga0210040_10001578_pt1 | contig 34094 bp, 29 predicted proteins | sample CryGeyCG12114_NA_FD_185462 | JGI IMG/M metagenome (GOLD analysis project Ga0210040, IMG submission 185462) | Groundwater microbial communities from aquifer - Crystal Geyser CG19_WC_8/21/14_NA (SPAdes) (version 2) | ecosystem: Environmental > Aquatic > Deep subsurface > Groundwater | place: USA...
CTTCGTACGACTTTTTATTAATATAACTACGTTATCGCCTCGCTAGCCCTCGCCTACCTCGTTTCGTAATAGTAATAATCGCTAGATCTAAATAGCTAACGGCGTACTTAATATACTTAAGCTCGATATCGACGTCTACTAGATTAAGAAGCTAGTGCTAAAGAAGAGGCGACCGGCGATCTCTAGTAATCTAAGCTCTTAAGAGAAGAAAAAGTCTCTTAAGAGAGCGAGGGAGTCTAACTCTAAAAACGAACCTACTAAATCTAATTTAATAAAGGATAAGAAGGATAGTAAAAGAGTATAAAAGCTAATCTAAAAGAAGTAAGAATCTATATAATAACGCGAGTATAGACTTAAAATATTAAATAATAGCTTTTAATCGAAGTACTATCTTTTAAAAGAGCCGAGGGTAATAACGCTTACTTAAAGATAAAAGAGGTCGCGTATTAGCGCCTTATTAAGATATAATAATTTAGTCGATTTCCTTATAACTAAAACTAACGACTATAATATATTTAGTAAACTTTAAAACTACTTCTTCTCTATAAATAATAACTACTAAGCTATAATATTATACGAGGAGAAGAGGTCTTTATTAATTATCTTAACGAACCTAAATAGATCCTTTACAAGATAGGTCTTATTTTTTAAGAACTAGAAGGTCCTTTAATACGATATTATCGCTATATAAGAGCTATAGCTATTTACCTAGTCGAATAATATAATATTTCTTAATTTCGTTAAGGCTAACTACTATAAGGTTTAGTTAAAAAAGTAGAGTAACCTTAAAGCTTAAATATATATATTTATTTTAAAATTAATCCCTATTATCTACTAGAGTATAACGTACTTATAGTAAGATATTTACGTAATTAATATTACGATAAGCGTAGTAGAAGACTAAGACTACTTAGTTATTTAATTATATTATAATCTATTAGGCTCTTTTATAAGTAGTATAATAGAGGCTCTTTAAACTCTAATTCTATAGTATATAAGAGTATATACGAGTCGAAACTCGTATAAATACTTAATTATTAGTGATTTTAATTTATATTATACGATATAAAGCGGCGATAACGTTACTTTATTCTCTAATAAACGAGTTATACTAATATTAAACCTACTAGCGATTAACTCTCTAAGCTTACTACTAAAGAGAGGTACTAAGACCTAGTTTAATTATAGCGCTTATTATTAACTAACTACTATTAACCTTATCTTAAGTACCTAAAGCGTTAAGAAAAAACTATTAAGATATATAATATAAGAGCGTCTTAATTAAAATTTAGACTACGACCTTCTAGAGATCGTCTTAAACCTAAACTCGCTAACTAAAGAACTCGATATATAGAGGAACTAGAGTAAGCTTAACTCGAAAAAACTTAAATTAAAACTAGAATACTAGCTTCTCTTTTATAACGATAAGCCGGTTACTAACGCGTAATTAAAGGCGATAGTAAACTAGGTTATATAAGTATTAGATAAAGCGATAGAAGCGTTAACGCCTTAAATAAAACCGAGTTCGTTTTTTATTACTAAGTTTAGCGAAGAATATAAATCCGCGATTTATAAGAAGTAGAAGGTATAGAGAAAGATTAAGAACTAAGTTAAGCGAGAGTATATCTCTAATACTAATTTAGTCTAGAAGTATAAAGATATAAATAGCTAAGCGAACTAAAAGATCCGCGATTACTAGTAAAGGGTATATCGTAATAATATAAAGAAGGTAAGTAATAACCTTAAGTAAGTAGCTAGACTAGTAAGATAAATAAGAAAGAGAAGAACGCCGTTTAGACTATATACCTCGCCTATTATAAATCCTAATACTAGAAGAATAGTATTCGACTTAGTAATTAAAGTAAAGGTCCTAGTAAGCGCCTTTTTCCTAAAGCCGCTTAAGGCGGATATATTAGATATTAATAGATTTAGTTATCCTTAGAGGTCTATATACCTTAATATTATAAAGAATAAGATTAAAAAAGCGATTACTAAGTTAACTAAGTATAAAGCGCTTAGCCTAGATAGAATTACTAACCTCGTAATAGTAAAGGCGATTAAGCTATTACTTTTATACCTTTATAGTATCTTTAATTCTAGCTTAAACCTAAAATATTACTTTATATATTTTCGAATATTAACGACGATTATATTAAAGAAGTTTAATAAGAGCGATTATATATAAGCTAAATTCTATTAGCCTATAGCTCTAATAAATATAATAGATAAGGTAATAGATATAGTACTAGCTATAAGGCTTAGTTACTACGCGAAGATATATAAAGCTCTACTCTCGTAATATTTTAGCGATTATAGAGGTATAAGTATCGATATAGCTATATACGTACTACTTAAGAGAATATATACCGCCTAGAGGCGTAGTAAAGTAGCTTAGCTACTACTATTAAACGTATTAAGCGCTTTTAATAACGTCTTTTATAAATAATTATACTATAACCTTCTAAAGAGAGAAGTAAATAGCCGAATAGTTAATTAAGTTAGAAGTATAGTCTATAATAAGTATATTATCGTCGTTCTTCTTAAATATATACTTAAGGGTATTATAGTAAATATAAGTATCTTATAAGGCTTATCTTTATTATTAATTCTTTACCTCTACTATAACGTAAACCTAGTAAAGCTTATTATTAACTCGAATCTTAATTTAATAGCCTTAAACTATATTAATAACGTATTAATACTAGTAATAAGGTCTAGTATAAAGCGAAACTATAAAACGCTTAAGGAAATATATAAAAGAGCTTTAGAGTAAGTAAAAACCTATATATCGATTTTCTTCGCCTTAAAATATAAACTTATTTACTTTACGCCTTCTAGAAGAGAAGGTAAGATCGCTTCTCTTAATTTAAAACTCGATAATATACTCCTAGAACCCTTAAAGATATATAAATACCTCGGTATATTATTTAACTACTACCTATTATAGAAGTAGTATATTAAGTACCTTAATAAATTAACTAGTAGAAAACTAAAGATACTCTTATTCTTAATAAGATTAAAATAGAAGCTTCGAGCCTCGAAACTAAGAACTATTATAGAAACTATAATCCTCTTAATACTAACGTATAATATATTAATATAGTACGTTCTTAATAAGAGATTCGAATTTACTAGTAAAGAAAAAATAATAATCTAGAAACTCTTTATAATCTAGAAAAAAGCGAATAAGATTACCTTAGGTAGTTTTATAACTATAGTCGCCTTAGCTCTTAATATAAAGCTAGTTACTATATTAATAAAATAGAGAGCTAAGGCTAAAGTCTTATAGGCCGAAGCTTATATAATTAGTAGCTTCGCTTATTAGATTATTAAGAATACGTATATATATTACTTAAAGTTTTATAATTAATCCTCTATAAAAAAGATAGAAAAATAAATAAGAAAGAAGAGTATTAATCTTACTAATCTTAAAACTATCTAACTATTTATTAAAGTACTCTAAAGGCGGACTCTTAAGGTAAATATTCTATAGAATATACTAGGTACTCTATTAAATTACGAATAGGTATTATAATATAAGAGAAGTCTTACGCTATATACTAATAGATTAGGTATTAACGATTATATTAAAGCTACTACAATCTATATTAAACTAAGCGTCGCGCGCTAGCGGTATATTAGGATAAAGAATAAGTTTACGATCTATATTAGTAAACTATTTAGTATTTAGCTAGTATTAGAAATCGTATTAAGTATTAATAGAGAATACCGTAAGGATATTTCTATTAATATCTTTATTAATAACTAAGCTACTATTATAATTCTTAATAACCTTAAGAGGTTATCGAAGTAATATATTATAAAAAGAGTACTTAATATATATTAAGCGCTAAAGTAAGAAGTTATAATCTATTAAATACTCGTATACGTAAGGGTTCTAGATAACGAGTAAGTAGACTTAAAAGCTAAAAGGGCTATAGGCTAAGTACTAAAAGGATAAGTAGAAGCCATAATACCCGCCTTAATAAACCTTTAAGAGCTTATTACCTCGGCTAAAGGCTTAGCGACTTAAGTAGTAAAAGAAAGCTAAAAAGCGAAATAGAAAACGAGCTTTTATAAGTATTATCTCTTTCGCTACCTACCTAAGATTATATAAGATATACTTAAATAGTACTCGTTAATAATAAGAGTATAAGAGTTAATTTTCTTCTAGGCTTATATAGAAAAAATCGAGCTTAATAACTACTTATATACTATAAGTAGATTATTAACTAAGAGTTATAAGTACTATAGTACTTAGAGATAAATAGTATTATATATAATCTAAACGTACGATTAACTAAATCTAGTCTAGCTCTAGAACTAAATTTAACTAAAGAGATAACCTACTAACTTTAAGAATATAATAACTCTAGGAAACTCGAACGCTATATTAATCGCTAAGTACCTTCTAGCCTTTAAGACTATTAGATAGTTTCGAATCGTAAACTTAAAAACGTAAGAGTAGGTCCCTTATCGTATTTAAAAAAGATAATTAGCTTTTAATTTTATACTTTAACCCTACTTTATATATTAGAATATCTTAAACTAACCGAGGAATTAATACTATAGGCTTAATATATAAATAGGTAGAATACTCGTATAGGTAAATAGAGCTTACTTAAAGAAAGTAGGTATATAGAATCGATAATAATTTATTTAAAAGATATAGTTTAGGATAAATTAGTACTAGAAGGTATAACGAGACGAATATATAATAGGTAAAGGATCTCCTCGCTACCGAGTAAGCCCGGACGGCGGGTAATTAGTAAGGAAATAGCGAGGGACTAGTAGAGGATATAGAGTACTATTTACTAGGCGTTTACCTCCTAAGAGACTAAGGTAACTCTAGAGGCTAGGGGTAATACCTAAGGGTAATACCTAAGGCCGAGATCTAGCTAGAATAGTTTAGAGGGTAAGTAAGTAGTACCTAAGGTAGGTATAATAGACTAGGAATAAGGGACCCTAGTAGAAACGTTACGGGACGTATAAAGGCCCCTAGATAGGTATAGCCTATCTTAGCCTCTGTGTGCGCCTACGGCTTTGACCCTTATAGGCATAGATCCTAGGCTAGGCGTAAGAATCAATCAATCAATCAATCAATCAATCAAGCAGCTTGTGCAAACGATCTCACCGGCGATGTTAAAAGCAACAAGTCGGCGAGGCGGCAACAAGCGAACAACGAGGCGTACCGGCTTCAAGACGGTGGTGCTCACACCGGTCACGACCAGCGGCCACAAGTTCTGGCCTTCTAGGGCACACAGATCGCTAACAAGACATGATTTGCGATTTCGCTACATCCTGCAGAAAAGTCGTGGCGGAATGCCACTACTGCAGGATGTTGCTTTAGGATGTGAGTGCGAATTAGTACTGCAGGACCACTACTGCTTCTTTCGACCATGAGGGATAGAGATGTTTGTTGATGATATCGTGTTGCACCGATAACGACTAGCATGAATGGAGTCGGCCTACTTGAGGGACGTTCTCCTCTCCGTCCGCAATGCTTCGGCAGGGACGATCGCATCTGTGGTGGGTGCGCTTGCCTTGACCTACCTAATGTAGTCAGTAGCTATGTCACGAGCTATCGACGACTGAGCCACATCAAAGGACCACCTGTCGCAGCATGGACGGACTTGTGGTGGATCAATGCTGCGCTCTCACGTAAAGGTCATCTCTATCTGTACGACGCGTGCAGGAAATATGGTATGACAAACGGCGATAGTGTGGCACAAGGCTCCTAACTGGCGTTGCATTAGGATCTGTTGTTCGAATCGCACCGAATGTCCTCGTGACCTACGACACCGACCTGATCAGAAAGATGAATGCGGTACGGTCACCCTATCCGCGAAGCGACTGGTTCAAAGCTTTCAAGTTCGATGCGGACCGTGAGAATGTTTTCTCAGAAACAGACACGGAGAAACATGCAAAGATGCGATCGAAGGTTACACTGGGCTACTCTGGAAAAGAGAACCCGAATCTCGAACCCGACATGGACAGGGTGATCATGAGGATGATTGGCTTGATCAGGTCGAAGTACATCTCGCAGGGGGCCACGGTACGTCCATGCGATCTTGGCCAGATCATACAATATCTTACGCTCGATATCATTACTGTCTTGTCCTTGGGGAAGTCCTTCGGCTGGCTCGAGGATGAGGACAAGTACGAGTATATCGCCACAATGGAAGCGAACGTACCAGCAATGAAATTCATGTCAGCAGTTCCTTTTCTCTCTCGCTTGCTTCGGGTGCCTGCCATGCAGCGCATGACGCTACCCACTGTCAAAGATCGCGTAGGCATGGGCAGGATCAAAGCTGTCGCTTGGGAGGTAGTCGCCGAGCGCTTTAAGCCAGGAGCAGAGAAGGTGACTCGCAACGACATGACTCAAAGCTTCATTGAACAAGGCTTGACACAAGCCGAGATCGCTGACGAATCGCTGCTACAGATTTTGGCTGGAAGCGATACTTCAGGTACCATCATGCGGGCCGCAATCATCTATATTACTTCCAACCCACGCATCTGTCGGCGCATGCCGGAGGAAGTAACAACTGCCGACGTCCCACCAGGTGAAGTGATTTCATATGCTCGAGCGTTGCAGCTACCATACTTGAACGCTTACATAAAGGAGGCTCTGAGATACTACCCTATCAACACTGACCTATCACCAAAGACAGTCAGACCAGAAGGCGATACTCACAATAGAGTATACCTCCCACCAGGCACAGACATTGGCATCTCTGCTTGGATGGTCTACCGGCATAATCCTGTCTACGGACCTGACTTTGCCTATTACCGACCCGAGAGATGGCTCGAGTCGAGTTCAGAACAACTCGCAGCCATGGAGAAAGAGCATGACCTTATCTTCATGTATAGTAGGTTCAGGTGTCTAGGTGAACGCATTGCTCGTATCGAGTTACTCAAATCGACGTTTGAATTGTTTCGACGATTCGACATGTCCTTGATCAATCCAATGCAGCCGCTGCAGAAAGAGGAAAACTACGGGCTGTGGATTCAGCGAGGACTTATGGTCAGGATAGAGGAGCATAAATAGCAATAGTACAGACGAACATATATGAGTATGTGTACGTATATATATTTAGCGTCTTCAGTTGACTTCGAGCAGACACCATTTCTGCATTTCGTCCTGTCACTATACAAGTGACAGTCATGTCTCTCTGGTAGGCTATTTCGTAGTCGAGCGTACAACTCTTGCTCGATCCAGTTCTTTTTGCAATTGTACACAGCAATAGATGCATTGGTCGATGGACCATTGCATATGATCGTCACTCATCTTCAACTCTCTCACCATTTGTTTACAAGCACAGCACGTTCAGCTTGATCTAGTAACACGGCTACCGCCTTCCCTTTCTTTCTCCACGGTCTGCCCTCTTTTACTAGACTCTGCGCGAGGTAGCCTCTGCTCCGGCAGCCTTCTGTGGCTGCTTTGAGGACCGTGAAATGGTGGAGCGTTCTAGCACAATGTTCTTGCATGGCTCAGCTGTTCCGTAGTGCAGGATTGCGCGATATTCGAATCCATCATGTCAGCGCATGATATGGTCCTCGCATGTGCAGAAGAGTGTACGCCAGGCACTTGCTTAGCGATGCAAGCGGCGTAATAGGTCGGTATTCAGCCTTGATCCGCGCACGCCTCAAAGGTGTGTGTCCATCGAAGAAGATTTCGTATTTCGGCCCTCTCTTATGTATGGGGTTTTACCATCCGTAGCTCTCGGTCCAAAGGTATATACCCTGGGCGCCAGTACCCTTGTGCACAGCTCTTTCGTCCGATAACTTTGCAACATACGTCCTGACCGAGGCCATCATAGCCTTGCCACCGCATGCGACGATGACGGTTTCGCCCTTGGCGGCTTCGACGGCGGGTCTAATGAGAGGATCGAAGGACAGTGGTCGACCGAGGGCGTAGGTAAATGAGGGACTGTCGAGTGTCGGCTTATCCATGCATCCTTTGAGACCGCAGTCGTGCTCCGCGGTCGGTACGGATGAGGAGGACGAAACAGAGGCTGCGGTAATGACTGGCTTTTCGGACTGGTTCTTTTCATCGCAGTTGGAGCTGGAATCTTCTGACATTGTGAGAGTGCTCCCAGGCTCTTCTGGACTCCGTATGCCGTGTGATGTGCACTCGCAAGGCAGCCCCTGAGAGCGTAGCCTGCACGTCCTGACCTCAGATGTGGTGTCAGCTGGTATGTTAAGCTTCTTCAAGTCAGCCATGTCGTGAAGACCAGTGACGAATAACTTGAACTGGATGTGCTTGACGCCCAGCGAGGCGAGTTGGCGCATGGCAGCTCGTAGTCGACCATCAAACCATTGAGTCTGCGTGGCATGGCGGACGACCCAATAGAAGGATACACTTTGTACGAATGGCGCTTTTTGGATAGCATGCTCGAGAAGCGGCATGGTGTAAGATGCGCCCGTTGAAGACGCGACCAAAATGAGAGAATTGCTCCGTTCGATTGCTGATAGAGGCGGTGTGCCCCATGGCCCGCTGAGGAAAATTCGGTTGACGGTCAAGCTCGTTCCTGCAGCTTGCCTGCGTTGTGCTTTCATCTGGAGTTGCTTGGTGAAACCGTCATGGCACTTGAAGAACACTTCGAGATCCCGAGATCCGGTTTCCTCTTCGTTAAAGTCACCAGTCCGTGGAGCGAGTCGAGTATTTGCAATCGTGAACGGGTGGGACTCGAACATACCTCGCCCTGGAATCGAAAGGAACACGTGCTGTCCAGCTCTCCAGTCAAAGTCGACATTCTTCACTGTCAATCTCATGTACCCAACAGCATCAACAGCGACATCTCCCTTGAATCCAATGCCGCCTTTTCCAGGCGCCCTCAGGTGCAAATTGTTCATGATCGACCATATCCCTCGTACGCCACGATCGAAGGCCACGAAAGCGATGGCCATCCAGATGTTGTACCTAGCGTAGCTCGGCACATGCACATACAGCAACCATAGCAGCGTACCAGCCCCTGCAAGATGCTGCAAGAGCCAGAGCTCATAGCACAAATGCCTAAACAGACCGAAGCCCGTAAGGACCGTCCAGCCGATCACAGCCCAAGCACCAAAGCCGTACTTGACCATCGGCATTATCTCGAGCTGGTATTTGACGAAATCTGCTAACGTCCATTCGTGAAAGAAATATGCCCAATGCACAATGACTGTCAAGAAAAGTGTCCTGCTCACCCATCTGTGCAACCAGTTTAACCTCTCATAGGAGATGCCTGTGACGATGGAAATGACGTTGAATTTGCAGCTCAGTGCATACAAGAGTGGAACTTGGGTGACAGATATCCAGCCTGCACGGAAAGCTGGCTTCTCCCATCGGTAGCCATAGAGAGAAGACGATGGGCCAAGGAACACGTTCGTCCACAGCATGATCAGAATAACAGTCCAGTACACCAAGATCAACAGCGACTGACCGAGCGATGGAGGCGTGAAATAGCTTACTATGCGTCCTTTCAATGGTTGCATAGCTGGATAAGTCGATTCGCGGGCTATCGCAAGCATAGTGTGGTATATCTGGGTCAAGAAATTGCTTGGTCGTGAGGGTACGTCTGATCGAAGAGAATACTTTCTCTTGGCAAGGGTGGTGCGTCCATGATCGACGAGGGCGCGAATGCCTCGGATGATTGCTGCTGCAGCGACGATATACCACAGGGCATGGGCGATCTTCTTGTTGTCATGGAGGAATAGGCCTGTGCTCCCCATATCCATTCCGCCCATGCCGCTCATGCCGTCCATACCGCCGTGTGAATGCGACATCTTGTCGCGGGCGGAGGTGTGAGTTCAGTGGTAGAGAAGGTTAGCTGTAGTACCGGAAGATGTTATCTTATCTGGTGGGGTACAACATTTCGGGCAGACCAGGTCGGCAGGATTATCTACAGCGTCAGCGTAATGTGCTCAGTAACGACAGATACTAGTATGATGGGCCGCACATCGGCGACGCGGACTTGGTGGCGGGCTCGAGCTCGGCAAAGACAACATCAGCTTTGTACGAAACCTGAGAATGAGGACCCGGACCCAAGGCATCTCGAATCCATGATTTGAGCAAGTTTTCTAAGACAGGATTAGTTTCGTGTCTGGATGATTTACAAGGGTTCGGTGAGATCCGCTGAGCAAGTTTCATCCCATCGTGATTGGTCAGATCATGCCCGCCGGTACCTGACTAGAGCGGAAGGAAGTTCTGATTGGCTCTTGATCACGACTGCCTCAGGAAATGTGCTCGCGGTCTACGCCAGGGATTGATGCGTGTACAGTGGTAAGCTCGAAAGTCAGACAGAATGGGACCGAATGTCGGGCGTCAAACAAAAGCGCCAGGAGATACTGTCACGCTGCCGAGCGTCCATCAACTCGAACATAGCGACATAAACCGTTATTGCACTGCTTTTCCCAAACCATTGCAACGAGCTGCACTGGTCGCATTGCACAAAACTGCCATCACGTTGCATATTTCTCGACGTGTTCGTTTACCACCGTAAGATGTACAAATCTCTCGCCCTGTTGGCAGTCCTACCCTCCACCTTTGCCCACTTCATCCTCAACTACCCACCGGCCCTCGGGCCCTTCAAGGACGATGACGAAGGTACAGGACCATGTGGCGGCTACGACATCAGCTTTTCAGGCAACGTCACGGACACCACTGTTGGAGGCTTCAGCGTGGCATTGACCTCGACCCACCCTCAAGCAAACTGGCTCTACAGAGTAACGACAAGTACACAGGAACCCTACAACTGGACGAACATCCTGCCAGTCGTCAGCGAGAGTGGACTCGGCGCCTTCTGCCTGCCTGAACTGACGGTCCCTCCATCGTTCGTCGGCCAACAGGCTATCATTCAGGTCTCTCAAGGCGCTGTTGATGGCAACCTGTATCAGGTAAGATCGTGTCTGTGTCGAGCGGCTCGTGATCTTATGCTAACATTTTGCAGTGCGCCGCTGTCAAATTCGTCGAAGGAAGTACCTCCTCCGTGCCTAGCGCTTGCACCAACGCAACTGGTGTGACTGCGACACTTACGACACAGACATCATTCGACAACAGCACATCTGCGTCCGCTTCCTCATCTAGCTCCGCATCTACCACAAGCTCCGGCACTACCGCATCGTCGTCCGCTGCTGGTGCCGTCCAGGAGGTTGCTGGAGGATTGCTGGCCGTGCTTCCAGCTGCTCTGCTACTGTTGTGAGGAGGGAGGGATGAAGAAAGTACAATCCAACCAGCTCATATTCCATAGCGTGTAGCGTCAGGGCCGCCCTCCTGAAGGTCGGTCCTCCAAGCAGTTCAGGCTTTTCCAACCCGATTGCTGCTAAAGAGTGCTTCAAAGATTGCCGGGCATATACGATCGTGTGCACATAGAAAATACTATGTTGTTACACACCCTCGACACTTTGTATGATAAGCACTGACACCGGATGTAGCAATTCGAGGTGCCATTGAAAATGCCCGAGTCTTACTGTATGTACCAAACGGCTATCCATCGAGTTTCCCAGATATTTTAGTAAACGGCTCGGCAGCGACACAGTAAGAACGAAGAAAGACAGCGGCGGTGCACGAAAAGCATGGCCCATGCAATGCAGCTAGCCTTTCCTGTCGTGGTATCATGAGTATATGAAAGGTCAACACCTTCAGCTTCACCATTCCAACCTATCGTCACATTTTAATTCCACGCTACTCCTAAGATCTCCTCTCCAGACTTTGGCACCGTCGTTTAAACCTGCCACGATCGTCCTCAAATCACTAATCATGCCGCCTGGACCACTAGCATAGACGCTCGTCGGACCCTGGACTGTAGCATCCACGAATTCACGCACGATGGCGCCAAGATCAGGATGTCTCATCTCAGGCGGTGCAGTACCGAGACTTCCTCTTCTCTCAACTGTCATGCTCTGCTTTAGGGGGAATGCTGGTGAACAAAGCTCGATCTCATTATTTTTGGAACCGCAGCAGCCGCTGGGGGCTTGTGTCTCACAGTCAGATGAAGTGGTTAGAGACATGGATCCAGGCTTCTCCGTGATGTCAATTTTCACGTTGTCAGCTTTGTCGTCGGATATGCTGCTATTGCTGCTTATCGATGGATCTTCCCTCGTCACATAGATACTGATCTTGAGGTCAATACTCTTGGCTGCCTCGTACAGCCGGTCGAGTTCGGACTGAACCCACGCCATGTCTGCTTTACGACGGATTGCCCACACGAGCTGCATCCTGCGTGTGGACGCACAGCCGCAGTTTGTGATCTGGCTGAGGAGGACAGGGAGAACGTATGTTATACCTGTGCCGCCTGCTATGCAGAGGATGTTGGTTGATGTGGTGATGTTGTCAATTTCTGAGACTCCGTAAGGACCATTTAATACTACTGGTGTGCTAGAGGCAATAGTGGCGAGTTGTGCTATCTTCTTGGTTTCGCCACTCTTGGCTCGGAAGACGTAAGAATGCGGCACGGCGCCTGCTTTCGGCGTAGGCACATTGAGAGGTGTGAATGGGTGTAGTTGGAAGACGCTGGATTTTGGGAAGCACAAGTAGAAGTGTTGCCCGATGCTCCATGGTTCTTGCTGATGCATGAAATCTAGGCGGACGATATCACCGTTGACTGGGTCAGGGAATGTAGTGATTGTTGCATCCGTGCTTCGGAAGCCCATTGTTGAGCTGCCGCTAATGTAGTTGTAATGCAAGAGAGCTGTTCTGACGAGTCTGACGCCGCGATCGATGAACCAAACAGCCAAGGCTGGGATGAGGAAGCAGGAGAGCTTGGCCCAGTGGCCCCAGCATGCACCTACATAGAGCATCGCAAGGACATAATGCGATTTTCGAAAGAACTCGTAGCCTGTCCTTCTGATAGCCCATGGCGTGCTGAGGATGAAGAGAACGAAGAGAAAGAGCATAGCAATGACACCCCAAATCATATAGGTTTGCTTAATCCAGCTGATGCCGACGCTTGGTTGTGGTTGATACAATCTCAGCTCGATGATCGACCAGCCGATGGTGTGAAATATCGATTGAACGACAATGATGTAGCCGAGCCATCGGTGGAGGAAGTTGAAGCTCTGATACGGAAGTCCAGTGATCAAAGAAAGGAGTGACTCCCTTGAGGAGAGCAAGACGGACAGCGGTGTCAATGCATACGCGATGACACCAACCCGATCTGCCCACGGCCCAAGACTGGTTCTAGTGTTGTAGACTCCTGGCATTTTCTTCACTGGTGTGACCCAAGTATTGTAGACAATGCCGACGAATGAAAAGACGGCCAGGTATCCGGTCAGTGTGGCCAGAACAAGTATCTGCAGTCGAGTTGTGCGTCCGAACACAGGCCTGGCGAACTCAGGGAGAAGATATTGGCGTCGATAAGATGCCAGTGCTCTCTGACACCTGTCAATGCTACCTATGGCTGCCATCGGTCTATCTGCATCAGATATTGGTTCGAGGCTCTCGCTTGGCTTTGCTGATGACCGGTTGTATATCGTCCAAATGAAGGCTATACCGAGCAGTGTTGCCCATAAAATTCCACAGTATAGCATAGATAGGTCGTGCGCGTGATAGACTACATCCAAGTACTCGCACGACCCAGCGTCGTTTGTGCATGGTAACATACGATCGGCGTACCCCCAGTGATGTCTTACTGCGGTTGCCTCGCTGAAGTTCTGGATGTGGCGAGGCATGAGATCCATCTTAGTTGAAGTCATGATGTCGGCGTGGTGTTTAATGCACTGGGTCTAAGATGAATAACGGTGCAGGATGTCTGGGAGGCCGGCGGAGCAGACAGTAAGAAGTGATAACATATACCTGAGTCGGAAACGAACGCATCTGGTTGAGCCAAGACGTTCGGTTACAGGGGCTTGGTTTGAGACCCTCTGGAGACCACAAGCTTGTGCCGACAAAGTGGAATACACTCTGCATGTTTTTGGCACACATCAACGAATGGCCCTGCTGAAGTTGCGGTGGAAGGGATTGAGAACGACGCTTGTTGTGCCAAGCCCGTGAGCAAGTTCTTTGGGTGGACCCTGAGCACATTTTCAAGCAAGCCAAGAGTCCGGTATCGTGCTCACCTTGGATGACCCGACCCAAACGTGCTCATCAGCCTCCAAGCAGCCGGTGTTATACATCAGCGGTCCCGTCTGCCACCGTACCTGAATCTCACCACCCAGCATCATCACTTGCAGTTCGCCAGAGATTGTACTTCCCAGAAACGACTTGCGCCTCTTTTATAGCACAGTGGTGCTCCCTTCTTACCTCTGAAGTGTTAGGCTTGATGTCGATGTCCATATCGACGTCTATGTCAGCTATGGCAAGCATGACTGCAACAGCCACTTCGACTGCAGTATCAGCAACAACTTCCGCCGCCTCAAGTCACGACATGGGTGGTATGGACGCGGGTGGAAACGCTTGCAAGATTTCCGTGAGTCTGAGCAGCGAGGAGCAGTGAGTTTCAATTGACCCATGACAGATGCTGTGGAATTGGTACACGATTGATGCGTGCTTCCTCTCTCAATCATGGCATATCAAAAGTAACGCCATGTTTGCCGTCACTTGCATAGGCGTTGCAGCTCTCGTTATCGTCCTCGAATTCTGCCGCAGATTGGGCAACGAATACGACGCTCTCATCGTCCGCCAGTTCAAGCGGAATCTCAACGCTCGTGCAGCTGCAGTTCATGTCCCTTCAGTCGACTCGTCCGGAGGATACGAGACTCCATTTGCCACCTTCCGAGCTACTCCCCTTCAGCAACTCATTCGGTCTGTGATTCATGCTGTAGTATTCGGTTTGGCTTACATGGTTATGTTGCTCGCGATGTACTACAACGGCTTCGTTCTCATCTCGATAATTATCGGTGCAGGCGTTGGGAAGTTCTTGTGTGACTGGATGGTCGTCAAGATACCCTTCGCGGCACAACACGACGACATGAGGGGGAAGAACATCAGTCACCAGATCGAGGAACCCAGTGTATGCTGCGGCTGAAGCTGTTGGACACTTTAGATGACAGGAAACGGGCAATTTCTGGATACGTGTCTAGACGTTCGTATGCATGGATCGCAAAAGCATAGAAAGTATTGGTGTCGATGTCATGATCCGGCTCAAGGTCCTGAAATGGCTTTTGAGCTACAAGAGCGGCCTTCTTGGCTTGCGTTCCCACCTGGATGTTCATGTCTTTCACCGCTCTCATCTGACTCAGAGGTAAGTGCATAGCATTGGTGTGACGCTTGTGAGCAGACGGTGGCGCTGCACGTAAGACCGAAGTGCAACAGATATGATCGCCCAGGATAAGGGCGTTGATGGTTTCTAGCATCCTCTGTCTGCCTTAATCGTATCCAGAATCGGTATTAGTAGGTGACGTCTTGGAAAGTAGACCGTGGAAAGCTTTTCAGCTTCATATGACGGTAGAAAGACGGTGCCCAGTGAACGACTCTCGATTGACCCAGCAGTGAAAAGAGCGCGTTGCTTTCTCATGCTCGAGCCTTCCACGCTAGGATTGTGGCTCGGAGTGCTAGACTGGATGCCATGACCAAGGCTGCGATTACTGGCAACTTCCTTGACATGATCGGTGACCGTGGTCTCGAAAGTAAACACTTTGCGGCTATTTGCCGATGGTATACTCGCGATGGTTTCGATAAGAAGAAGGGCAACTGTGGTGCTTTGATCGTGGAGTGGGTTGCCTCCGAGTAGCAGAAGATGATTGGCTGATTGCTTCAGGGATGCCCACGGCCAAGAGACAGGAAATCTACATCAAGCTCGCGGCCGCCTTGGGTCTAGGGTAGGGCCGCTCTGGCTCACCCTCGAAAGATCAGTAACGAACAAGGTTCTAATGGGACCGACTCATGTCGAAAAGGAGAGCTGGTACCAATACACAATAAGACCAGTCGCTGTCAGGCCCTTCGCCTGTTCTGCCAAGTGCATCAATGCGTCCGCATGTGTGCACCATCCTAGCAGGAATCAGAACAGTTCTCTAAGCAATGCAAAGTTAAATCCCGCAACAGTATCTCCATACCATTTCGGCCAACAGCCTTCGCTCTTTCTTGAAGTCAAACACTTCCGCATGATTGAGATGCTTAAACCAGAGGATCTCCCGGTTCCCAGTCTCAACCAGCTCCGCTCCTGGCACAGCGCTGATACCGCTCCTCGTAATCTCAGGTTCGCCCTCGATTAAGAAGTCTCTCAGTCTCCTTCCATCTAGAATAATATCGCGTCCACTCACGATCAATCCTGCCTTCTTGTTCTTCAATTCATCTTTCCAAAGTACATTTTCCGTCCATACAAATCTCCTCGTTACTGTATGCGCAGCTCCGATATCTGTGCACGCGAAATAGTGTAATTGGTGCTCACTCGCGGAATGAGGAGTCTTGGCCGTGAAGTTGTATGCTACATCGCCCATATGGACCCACACCGTCACGGGGTCGACCAGCACCATCGAATTGATGCTGGCACTGATTGAAGGAGACCGCAGAAGGTGTGCGGCAATGATAGTCCCGTAAGAATTCGCTGCTAGTACGAATTTCCTTTTGTCCCATCCATGCAGTTGGAGAATCTGGGTTATCTGCCGAACCATGTCTTGAGATTTCAAGGCTGGGGTCGTGATTCGAAAGCTAATTGGCATGATCTCAATGGCTAACATTCCAACTTGATCGCTTCGTTTCTTTATGTCCTGCTTTATGAGGTCTGCGAAGAAGTCGGTGTAGGTAACGAGCCCGATTCCGATGCCATGGATATAAAGTACGGGCAGCCGGTCCTTAGAGGCGTGAGGCCGATACCAATAGCTTACATCGTGAGCTCGGGAACGATGCTTCGTCAAAACCGAAAGGGGCCGGTAGGGGAATGATTGGAACCAGCGGGTGAGCGCATAGTGGTGGAAACCCAGGCGCCACATTTTCAGGAAGACAAGTGTGTCCATAAGACCAACGCCGCAGATGTAATAGGACAATGGCCGGTGCTGGATATTGATAGGATCGATGGTTGGCCTGAGTGGTTGATGTGGCCCACGACCTGGGTCGAATTCCTTTCCATACACCTTTTCTGTTGCCGTGACATACTCCTCGAGTTCTTCATCGTCGGCTTTGGTGGCAGAGTACTTGTTCAGGAAGCCCCACGCCAGCCAGTCTTTGACGTTCTCCCTTTTGATTTCGTGCAACGGAGCGCCCTTGAACCATGTCTTCAAGAAGTACTCCATGTCAGGCACAGATGCCCAGCATTTCTCAAATAGTGCCCGCCGCTCTTGGCGGGAGAGATTGGTTCCCTCATCGGCTGGTCGCTGGAATACATGTCGTTTAGGAAGATAAACAATGAGGTAGAACAGTGTTTCTGGAACAGTGATGAACTGCACTGGCAGGCTGAGACCGTATACCTTGATCACTGGCGCGATTCCAATCAGGTACAATGTGCAATGGACGATGCATAAGGGTGTTATGGAGCGGAAGAACAAGACCGAGGCACGGATTAAGATGAGCCAGATCCATCCATCAGGTATCATGGCGGTCACGTCGTCTGCGCTGAAGTGTTCTGTCTTCGACGGCCACTCTATGTCTGCTGGGAATTGAACTGCTAAAATTCAGCGTTCGTGTACGGAGTGACTGACATGTAAACAAGCTCTATCGTGCACTGGTCTGCCTTGCCCTGCACCGCCCCTAGCAGGGGTGTTTCGGGCAACCTTAGGGGTTACATATACTGGCCTATGATAATCTTGATAACACATGACTCATGCCCAATTTGCAGAACGTTTTTCTCGAAATCGTCTACCCGCTTTATGTTATTCGAGAACGTCGCCTATACCCTGCTGGTAAGGCTGATCAAGGATCCATCCAGAGATTTTGGTCGAGCAATTACCGACTGGCAGATGGAGTCGTGGGCAGGCATGTACTATCCATGCAGCTATCGAGGCGGTGCAAGTCTAGTACAGCCCTTAATCGCCTGGTAGGCGCCGTGAAGATCTGCATGCTCTACCTACAGACAATCACGTAGAGGCAGCGATTGGTTACTGATCGTGCCGTTCCCTGCCTACGACTTGGGGGCGGATATGCAGTTCGTGCATGTGTCCGCGCATTGGTCGCACTGCACCTTGGGCATCACGATCTGATGCTATATACCGCCATGTTCGCGGCTATAGGCAACTTCCCCGTTCTCTTGCATGAAACCTCGAACCGCGTTTCGAACACTTGCAGCACGAGCATGCTTTCAGTGTTTTCAGCCTCAATCATGGGGTGATGTGATCACCCTATTAATGCGTAACGAACTCCAACTCTACGTGTACATATGCATAATCGCCGCAGTTTACTTGCTTTGAGGCACCCGCCAGTCTGTTCTTGACACTCAAGAGTCAGCATAGTTGATCTATACGCTCTACATGATCCTACGAACAAGCTCACCTCATGCCAGCAATAAAGGTAGCTGCAGTCTCAAGCTTCAATACAACAACGCCCAGCAATGCGGCCGGTGCAAACCTTGTGGTAGGGTTCAGACCTGAGCCCGATGGGCGGGGAACATTGGGTATCCTCTTAGCTTGCCTGGCGGTACTGCTCCTCAACACCTGGACAGTCTTCCACCCGAATATCCCGCCACTGGGGCAACGGGAACGCAGGCTTTGGTTGCACAAGTTCAAATGTTTCGCCTCGGCGGTCGCAGCTCCTGACGCTATTGCCGCGATGGCTTGTAGCCAGTGGCGATATGCAAGACGAGCCACAAAAGAGCTGCAACCGCTTCTGCCATGGTGGACGATGCAGCACAGCTTCTACGCTGAGATGGGCGGCTACCGCGTTCTTGACAAATCGACCGGACAAATTCTCGTATTCCGCACGCCTCAGCTGGCGTGGTTGCAGAAGCAGCGGTTGATCATCATACCCGAACTTCCGAAGAAGGAAATTGATGACAAGAGTAAAGGAGACGGCATAGCCAAAACGCTTGCCTGTGTTCAGTCATTGTGGTTTCTGATTTCCTGCTCGGCAAGGTTCCAACAACATCTCCCTTTGACGACTCTGGAGATAGAACTCCTTCCTTACGTTGCGATCACCTGGATGGTGTACATCTTTTGGTGGAAGAAGCCACTCCAGGTGGCAACGTACACCCTGATCGAAGTCGCCCAGATGACAGTCAGCGATCTCGTCCGGCTCTCTGAAGCCACCTGTCCAGTCGACAGAGCACCGTACTGGTGGCGCCCCGTGCCCGTGGAGCTACACGCACGAGGCTGGGAATTCTTCTGGATGGAGAAGCCATGGAATCTGAAACGTTTCAGTGTCATTAACACAACCCACTTGATACCGTCTGAGCTGCACAAGAGAGTCAGACGTACCATGGCCGAATCTGTCGTCGCAGATTGGTACCGCAACGCGGTCAACGAATGCCATCCCTCCGAATGGGACTGTTGGGACGATGTCGTGATCTACGCCACAGGAGTTTTCGTGCTGGGCATACCCTTGATAGCCTGGAATTACCACTTCCCGACAGACATCGAGAGAATCTTGTGGAGAACGGCCGCCCTCACGTCGATTGGCGCAGTCACAGTATGGGTACCGGTGGCGTTCTTGCTTCGATGGTTGAAACCAGGCAACGTTTGGAGAGAGCTACCATACTATGTGCTGACCAGTTGTGTTGGTCTTGCTAGGGTGTACATTATCGTCGAAGTACTTGTTGGTCTGCGCAATGTTCCAGCTACCGTATACGATACTGTCAACTGGTCGCAATACATTCCACATATATTCTGAAGGCTAGTCACATACGATGTGATGTCCCACCAAGCCGTGCAATCACAAAGCTAAGTGTTGTGTTTTGTGCAGACTTTTGGACTTGAAGACAACTCATCCTGGTATCGAGCCAGAAGCTGCTAGTTTTGAGTCACCTCGCCCCCGTTTCTTGACCAGGCGATGCCTTTTGAGTAGCGATGTGTACCTTCAACAGCCGATATTGTCCATGATCCGTGACAAAGCTGGCTTAGAGTTGCACTCCGACATATTGCGCCAGGCTGTCCGAGGGCCAACGAAGGAAGTCGTAGTCCCGAGTGGTACTCATATGGATTTCTGCCGGATTGCGTTGATCCGGTTGTAAAGGACATCGTCCTATGTATGGATGAGAAGGTGTAAGTGGGCGGAATGGTGAGGAATAGAAGGTTCTTGGACGCTCTAGGGTGAGCGCGTGAGTGAGTGTAATGCAGATTTTACTTTCCTTGTGTCGCCAAGATTATGTCATCTGAACCCAGCAGTGGCAGCAAAGTTCACGAGGATCGTATATTGGAAAAGACTTCAAGTCCGGAACTGCGATATCAGCACCGGAGGCACGATCTAATTGATGACGGGAGATTGAACAGAAGTGTAACCGATGAGACATGCTGCGGCTTATTCATTTCACTCCGATAGCCTTCAGGAAGGCTTGCTTGTTGATCTCGCCCACAATGTTTTTGGTCACCTCTGACATCGATTCCACTTCAAGAATGCTGTCTGCGGCGAAGTTCCAGGGTGATTGACCTGGCTCATCAAGGCGTACCTGAAATGCTTGCCATCTCTGGTTTCTAAGCTCTGCGACATGCGCTTCGACTGCATCTGCATTGCCAGAATAGACAAGGACACCAGGGTAGCCTGGCTTCGTAATTCCTTTCACAGCTCCAGAATTGATCGACGGGTTCAGGGCGAGCTTTCTCTTGTTCGTGTTGAGAAGATGATGCAGCCAGACAACGACTGTCTTGAAGGCCGGCTTCGAAGTATTTTTACCGTTGAGCTGGTCGACTGGATGCCCAGTCTCCTGGCTAGTCTGTGCTCTCTGCTTCACCAGCTCGTCAAAGGCCTGTATGATGGCATCCAATGTTTCTTCGTCAGGGTGATTTTCCAATGCAACCATTCGGCTTCGAGCGAGATCACGTAGATCAGTCTTGTTTTTACCAGTCGCCGTGACCAATTGCGGCGTGCTTTTTTCAGGGTAGTCATCTGGAAGACGCAGTGTCAGGACTCCTCCTTCCTCAGTTCTGTATGTCAATTCTCGCCGCTGTCCGTTCCAGTCCAAGCTGCCAGGATACATGGCTGTCAACAAGGCAAGTTCTGCTTCTTGACGTCCACCTGTTGCGTCCAAATCTGGAGTATCAGCCATTTCAGACTGCGGAAGGAGAATGGTTCGACACTTTCAGCTGCCGTGCAACTATATCTGTTCAAACGTCCTTCGCGACAGCTTAACGGTGTTCATTGCATGGACTTCTGTTCGGTTATATGTTCGGGGGTTCATTTCTTCGTAGGTGGTTCGCGAACGCAATCTGAGACCTATCACTTCAGCTACGTCAATCGCGTCATCCAGAACATGTGTGTTCGTGCTTCTGTGGCTTGCATTCTTCGTCCTTTATCTTCCACACCATTGCGAGGCTACCTATGCAATAGTTTTGGACGCTGAAGTGTTGATCTGTCACTAGCGTCCAGTCTAACACGTTTATTCTATCGTCGACCGAGTTCGTGTCCGTACAGGCGTGCCAACAAGCGTCAGCCAGCATGAAGCAAGTGCGACACCGTGTGCACCAAACAAATGTTGACAAGCTTCTGGCAAGTAGGGAGCTTCAATCCAGAGGTCGGCCGTAACATACCGAGCGACAGCAGAACAAGACCGCTGCCGACGACGACCGATGCTCGATGACCACAATTCGGTGAGCAGATGCTCGATTTGGTCAAATAGTTCCGTTGCGACTCCCATTAGCCCGTCTAGGGAATGCACTGTACATACAATGGCAGCCAATGGAGCCCCGAGACATCGTCTCCACGGGCGCCAACGACACATCCTGACTGCTTTTGCTCGCCTAAAGTACTTCGCTTCCAATCGGAATGGATGCGCGGCGCAACACTAAGTCAGCCAAAGTACGTTTCTCCCCGCAAGATCTCGAGTCCTTGCCGGTTCTTTCCCCGGCCGCAGATTGCTTGTTCCATCACAGCGTGCCTACGCGAGATATCTCAACGTTTTCCTCGAGGAGCGCATTCATGCTCTACTTGAAACAACTTCCATTTGACCTCGCTATGCTATTACCGCGACCATGGCTGGTGGTCAGTATTTCGACGGCCGGTGGGATTCACCATCCATTATCCTCATTACCACTGCAGCTGTCGCGCTGTACAACTCATGCGAATTGCTGTTGATGGTCGCTACAAGATTCAAAGAATGGCGCAGTCTCCTTTTCATATCGCTGGTTGTCGCCTCGGCAGGAATCATTCCCTACTACATCGGGTTCATGATCGAATACTTCAAGTGGGCCGCTTACTGGGTCGCAATGACGACAAGCTCGATTGGCTGGATAATGCTCATTACTGGTCAAGCCGTCGTTCTCTATTCTCGACTTGGCCTAATTCTCAACGATGCCCGAATTCTAAAAGCCGTCAAATGGATGATTATTGTCGACGCGATCATCTTCCATACTCCAACAACTGTCGTTCAGTTCGGCAGGGCTTATGGGGGTGAAAAAGCAGCATTTGGCCACGCGCTGTTTTACATCGAGAAGATCCAAATGACCGGCTTCTGCATCCAGGAATTCATCATCTCGGGGCTCTACCTCTGGAAAAGCATCGAACTACTCAGAATCGTTCAAAAGCCCGGAACACGAAAGATAATGATTGAGCTGCTGGTCATCAACGTTCTCATCTTTTTCGGAGACATTGCACTGCTAGTGCTCGAGTATGATGAAAGAACAGTTATGGAAAGGACTTGGAAGGGTCTCATCTACAGTGTGAAGCTGAAGCTCGAATTCGCCATCCTGTCCAAGCTGGTCGATCTTGTTCAGTCATCGCAGCGTACCTTGTCAAATGCACTGGCAGATACCCACAACTTTGTCGACGTCAGCAGAACCGATTCGGGCGCGGACACACTCGTGGCGTCTCCTGCGCGGGTCAAATCTGCCAAGACCGATGCAATGCCCGACTGGCTCTTGAAGTTGGAAGACCGACATGTGCAAACGCTGCATTTGGAAGATATACAATATTCCAGCCATTCGAATGAGGATCCGTTCATCACGAGAAAAGAGGTGTGAAAGGTGTGGAAGGAAGCAAGAAGCATTTGTCAACTTTTTTTAATTAGCCATCTGTCTGTTGTCAAAGATGGCTTCATCAGGAGTTGTCAATCTCGGTCTCCGTTATTCTGAGACGGCCATTCAGGTCAGAAGTCGACCTCAGGGTATATCACGGCCTTTGGTCGAAAGTCTACACCATGGCACCTGATCGCACAGCATGACAAGGATGAAACAGAGCACAGTTCTTAGTGCGGTTGTTCATCGCTGTGACGTCAGCGATTGGCCCAAAAGTTGCGCTTGGCGAATCCTCAGGTCTAGACCGCTACAGATTGAGCAAAGGTTGCTATGAGGAGTTGTTGATTCTCTTGAACTCATATGCTGTTAAGCAGTGTCTTACCGAATACGATGAATGAAACAGCGGGTGCGTCAAAATTGCCATGACGGGTGTTGGTCATTCTCGCTGGCGTCTACCAGTGTCAGAGATTTTCACGGTCAAAGAGACGGCTTCCTCTGGTCGAGCCATCGTTGCACAAATGGACACGCAGCCTGGCTGTCACCTGCTCACGACACACTCTAAGCACTCCCCGATAGCGCACGTGATCCTTCGGCCCTACCGTCGAGAGGTCTGTGCCTGGTGCTTTCTTTACGACCGAGGTCGTCAATGGAAAATCCGTGACATTGCCGAAGGTATGGCATTCTGCTCTATTGAATGCCAGACACACTGGCATGCAAACAATGATGCGTTTTGTCGTGAGGCTTTTAGGGCCATCGAGACATCTATCAAGGGACAAGCAACGCGACAGAACCACGGAGCTATAGAAGAATCGACATACGGGGGTAGCGCACTTGTGGAAGGCTCAGCCAGTCCTGATAGCGTCGATGAAGCGTGGGCCATGGTGAAGGAGCAAGGCACTGCTGTTGTAAGAGCTAGAACTGCAACCAAGCCTTCCAAGGCACAGCGCGCGATCGTTCGGCACGCCACCAACCTCATATCAGATCCAGACATTCTCAGCTATGTATTGTCAGGTGTCCTTACGACTTACAGGTCTTGGGTCTCGCATAATGATGGGAATGGCGGCGTTCCAAGCACGGATGCGGAAGATCTGCTCCCATCGTTGTTCGAGCTTGTGCCCGATGAAAAGGTCTTTGTCGAAAATCCTATGACGCCGTCGCCACTGCATGCCTACACATCGACTTACCTTCTGTTACTTGCGTTGTTACCCGCCACGCTATTGCCATTGATAGCACCCAAATTAGTCATCAATCTTGCTTCACGAGCAGCACACAATGCGTTCTCGATTAGACCAGAAGGTACGACAGATGGTTTTCAAAGCGGGGAGTTTTTAGGGTGGGGCGTATGGCCAGAGGCTAGTTTTTTCAATCATTCGTGCAGGCCTAATGTCCGAAAGGACAGGATTGGCAGACTTTGGTCATTTACGGTGGACATTGATGCTGGAAAGACTGTTCAACAAGGTCAGCAGCTGTGCATCACTTACCTAGGAGGCGATGAAAGAGATCTCGACGTAGCAGAAAGAAGAAAGAGGCTGCAAGAGCAGTGGGGCTTCCGCTGCCTCTGCGATCGCTGTCTCGAAGAGAGCGGTGAGAGCTGAGCACATGGTGGAATCATCTCATTTAGCGTGTGTTTCTGTGGTTGTTGCACAACATGCTCGAGTCGATACTGGAGTCTATGGACCATTGAACACAGCTTGACTCTCAGGACTATTAGGCGAATTTGTTGCCAGCTGAGACATGTCTGCATGTTGGGCTTACCTATTTGGAGTAAGTCAGACGAGGGTTCTCGAGGATCCCAGCTTCCCCGCATCTTTGAGTAATTTAAGCTCTGTTAAGCTACTTCACGCAGTGCTTAGCCATCGGCAGAGACGCCTTGTACGCAATCAAAATGTGGTTATGGCCAACAACACCTTAGATGTTGACTCCGTCGCAGACTGATATTCAGGCAAGCACGTTTGGATAGATAAGCCCTTGGGCTCTGAATGGGTATACCAAGCACTGCGTTCCTTGAAGACCCAGAGCACGCTTTTCCAGTCACGAAGGACGCGCAAGGCGTCTCAGAAGCCATTATGAAGTCCTCGACCTCGCCAATGATGTCGCTGAGGCATATCGACCTTTGCACGACTAGAATGGGAAGCAAGCAGACCTCGCTACGTGGCGAGAATCCGGTCTAATCACATATCAGTCGTACTTCGGGCCAGTGCTGGCCAGTAGTACTACACTGTAGTATTAGCAGTGTAGTGTAGTACTACACTGCTGGCCGTCGGAGGCTGCGTACTACTGTAGTACTACAACTGTGGAGCTCGCCGTCGCTCCGCTATGAGTCAAACTAGGCCAATTTAGGCATAGAATGCTCGTTCTTTGCTCTTTAATATGCGGTGAGTGCTCTTTGCTTGTTTTCTGTCACTATTGCTATAGTTGTCTAAAATAGCTGAACTGAATCACTCGAGAAGTATGAGTTGCTGCGCAATTGGTGGCGAGGCGATGTGATATGGACGGGACACCAGAGGAGTTTGAAGGCAGCGACAGCGACAGCGAGGCGAGCGACGACGGGATCTAGCGCAGTAGTACTACACTGCGCAGTGTAGCGCAGTGTAGTACTACTGGCCAGCACTGCTTCGGGCCCAACACCATTTCCACATTGAACCCAGCCGCATACTTCTGCAGTATAACCAGTCTTGATGCTCCTAGGCACATTAAGCCACTATCGCCTAGACACCGTGTATCTTCAGCCTGATCCAAACATGGCGTCCTTCTTCAGACGTCTCTCGACCTCTTCCAATAAGACACCTGATGACACCACCATATCTTGCGGCGAGCCTTCTGCAGCCTCAACGGAGTTGGACACGCGAATATTGGGTGCACGCGACTATAAGCTCGGTATCAGCACCGAAGATTCAAAGGAGCGCCGCTTTTCTGTCGCTTCCACTATCGTCGACCAGATATCTCGTGATGAACCCTCAGTCGGAGTCTCGTCGACTTCTTCACCCGAGGGCTAAATCTACGATGCTAGGGACTACAAGCTGATTCCAAGGAGAGCAAGTCAATGAGCGTATTTTGGGCTTTATGAAGCTGGCTCGGCTATTAGAAGCAGAACCATGTCTATTGGAGACAGGAGCTCCTATACCAAATGCCGCAGCCTTGAATTATATCGTCCTCAGGGTCGTCAGAATTTTGCAACCTCAACCTTGTAGGTCGCTGTCTTCGGGTATGCATTCAGACCCCTTCCCTATGCAACCTCTTGCCACATGCTGTCTTAGTCGTGCTCAGTTACATATCACCGGCGTCTTCCCATCCCACTCACCGCTTGTCACGCTGTCCAGCATGAACTCAACCACGCTTGGGATCGTGATACTGCTAGGCATCCAGCCCTCACCAGTACCGTCCTCACCATGTACCTTGACCGGCATCTTCTCTCCTTCCTTGAGCATACTTGGCCGAACCATAACCCACTTCACCTCCCGCTGCGCCCTCACAACCGCGTCGACACCGTCGTGGTCCTCGACAGTCTGAAGCATATTACTGTGATTCATGACCGGTTTGAGCAAGCAATGCAGATTGTCGAACGATGTGCCCGCGCCGAACATCGACATGACGATCAACCTCTCGAGCTTCGATTTCTTGTCAGCAGGGAGAGAAGCGATGGCAGCGACGAGTGCCTCGGCTGCCTTCGTCATGAACATTGGCGGACTTGTGGCTGCGGACCAGGGGTTGCCGGATTTTCGAGTTTGACCTAGGGTGGAGACGATCACGATCTGTTTTCCCTGGGCGTGGTCGAGGGTATCTTTGAGCGCGGCCTTGACGTCGGACTCAGAGGTTGCATCGCCGCGGACTGTGTGGACTCGTGAGCGCTGAGTGGTTGTGATTTGCTCGTTGATGAGGGTGTCGAGTGAGGTGGGATTGCGGGCTAGTGCTGTTACTGTATAGTTTCGACTTAAGGCTTCGACGAGAGCGAGGCGGCCGGTACGGCCTGTGCTGCCAATGAGGAGGATGTGCGGAAGTGTTGCATATTGTGCCATTGTGGTTGATAGGTGTTAAGCAGTTCGGCTTTCCTGTGCTGTACTATGCCTGAATGTTGTCTAATGGACTTATGCAGGTCGAGGCGACTTTATTGCAGCTTTGTCTTTAGAGCTGGCTCGTTCGAATTGCGTAGTGTCTTTTAACAACAATATCTTCGTCGATGTCAGTGTGTCGTTCTGTTGAGCTGTCTCTGGTAAATGTCCTTCTTGCTTGAAGGCACGCTCAACATTAAATAGTGCACCCATAGTGCTGCGTTCATCCTTTCGTGGTCCGTTCTTCGTACAACAGCTATTATTACTACGAGGCTAGATGTGCGATATGAAATTGGAAGGCCTTAAGCGGAGCATGGACCAAGGTTTAGTCAGTGCTTATGAAAGTAACTTGCTGTACTATAGCCGACCTCGGTCGGAGCGCTCGTTGGTCGGCCGAAGCACCGATTCTGGTAGAGGCGCATGGTTTTCCAGGGTCGCAAGGCCCGTTTTAATCCACCTATGAGACTTGCACGTGTAGTCGTCCCGGTTTTGCAGCGTCTGGTCCAAATATGCAAGGGTCCCCCAGGTCAACACGAGTCATTGCTAGTGAGGTCGTCACCACCTCTGAATCACAATCGACCTGCTGCACGCTGCATCGACTTCCTTATATCAACATTGCGCTTGAGGTCCTCCAGCGGTCAACTCAGATAGCGCCATAATGCTGAAATGATCTATGCGGCAAATTTAGCATCTCACTGTTAGGTAGGCGCCATCGATTCGAGTCGACTGCTATGCATGAACTCGAGGCGGGCATGCGGAGTGAGTTACCTGACTAGACAAGAACAAGCAAGTACAACCTGCATAACATATCTCGTGGCTGGCTGACCTTCTGCCTCAAGGTTTACTCTAGTGGGCTTGGACTTGTATTAGATGAATCACAGGACATCCTGAACGACCGGCCAAGCCGCTGAACTTCCTAATACGGAACGGTAAATGAGAGGACAAAGGATGCAAGTGAAATGTTCTCAAACCAGCAACCGATTAGTACTCGGCTCTATATCAGGCATTTAAAATATGACTTCCAATTAATTCACAGCGCGGATTCTACGTGAAGGAAGCCTTGTCACCCACACAAATCTTACACCCAACAGAAGCACTAAGCAAAGCTCGACATCTATCCTACGACCCTGTTTGGTAGATCGGCCGCAACACAATCTGAGAGACTTGCGCACTCTTTTTGAGGTAGACGTTATGGAAGGTCGCGCCTCCTTCTCCTACCCCTCCCTTTCGACACCAGCAGAAACATGGTACCAGGTCCACGGATCTCTGACTCCGTCTACGCGGCCCATTATCATCCTCCACGGCGGTCCCGGCATGACGCATACCTACCTTACCGATCTTGTTCACCTCCATACAGCACACAACCGCACAGTCATTTTCTACGACCAAATCGGGTGTGGCAACTCGACACGCTTCAAGGAGCGGCGTCTTGACACAGAGTTCTGGACTGTAGAGCTGTTCGTCGCTGAGATGAACAACCTGATCGCCTACCTAGGCTTGAGCGAATTTGATCTGCTAGGTAATTCGTGGGGTGGAATGCTCGGCGCTGAATATGCTATCCGGAGGAATGCAAAGGACCCATCTCGTGGACTGAAACGGCTGGTCCTCGCCAACAGCCCAGCAAGCATGAAACTCTGGCTGAGGTCTTGTGATGAGTGGCGCGCAGTGCTACCCCGCGACATTGACGAGACCCTTGAAAAATATGAGAGAGCCCAAGATTATGACGCTAAGCCATACAAGGCGGCTGTACTCGAGTTTTACAAACGCCATGTCTGCCGTGTACGGCATTCAGATGGTGTGCAGCCCTTTCCCGAGCCGTTGATGAAGACGATGAAACTGCTTGAAGAGGACGACACTGTGTACTTCACCATGAACGGGCCAAGTGAGTTCACTGTGATTGGCAGTCTTAAGGAATGGACGGTCATAGGTAGACTGGAAGCAATCGACGTGCCGACGCTTGTGATCAATGGTGAGTTTGACGAGGCGAGGCAGGTTTGCGTTGAACCTTTCGCGAGGGGCATCAAAGGCGCAGAGTGAGTGACGATTGAAGGCGCTAGTCATTGTGCGCACATTGAGAAGACGGAGGAGTACTGTAATCTGGTAGTTCGTTGGTTAGACAGGCACTGAGCAAGGCTTTAGCGGATACAGATGTAGTGGTTTCGGTCATCTCTCCAGTAAGGCTGGTCGAGTTATGTTAGTCAGACTTTCATCTACGAGTTTTCGATCGCAAAGGCAACCGAAGTCGTCTGCCGTTTCCGTGGCCGGATTTTGGAGTAAGTCGTCAAAGCCTAGAGCGTATCCTGTTTACGGAGCATCGAAAGCCGACATTGGCCCCATTCGATTGTATACCATCACATTGCACTCGTGCTTGAAGCTTGAAGTGTTACAACGCCTGTTCCTCCATCGGATGGGCCGACTCAAACCCAGCCATTATCCGTCTCGCGACGTCCTCTTTTGCTTGACAACCGTGGCTAGTTGTCAAAGGAGTGTGTCGACATTTCGATTGACCTACCGCAAGGCGAGAGCGGAAAGCATTGTGGCCAGGTCGGAGAAGCTAGATGGTGTTGTAGAGGCACGCTGTGACATAATCATGGTTGAGCTTATACGAGACACATATGTCCACAGCCCCAAAGAAGCATGACACGAAGTGTGCATGAGCTTTGAGATGTTAGAGGAACAAACATAAAGTCGATGACCAGACACACCAGACTCATTGGGCTAGCTTGTTGCATGGTTTGCACGAATCGTCTGCCGTAGTGCATCCAGGAGGCATGTGGCATGTGAGATGACGTATGCTGACTTGGCCAAGCATCGGACGCGCATGTGTTGCACTTCACGGCTGACTTAGCAACAGTTATCTTGTTCGAGTCAGTCGGTGCCTGAGAACTGATATAGCAAGCAGAAATTACTGACTATCTCGATACATGTCCTCTTCACGCTGATGATCGGTGCGCTCGAGACAGCTCAAGACGATGGCTCACTTCCTGCGAGCTAAGCAGGCAGGGGTGCAGAACGATCTGTCGCAAGGCGTTTCCTCCGACTTCTTGCTTGACGATGTAAGCAGACGGTAAGGTTGGCAACGGTCTCACAGCTAATGGTGTAGCTTGCTCGCTATGGCATCGCTTCGCAGGTCTCCGCCCTTGCCTATGAACCAATCCAGTCCCTGCTTGCGGTCGGCACCAACGACTCACTGTTTGGTCCGGGCCAAGTCTATGTCTTTGGTCAGAGACGTGTATGCGTTATCTTCAACCTCCAGAGGAGAGCCTCGATACTGGAAATACGATTCTGCGGAGAGAGGCTCATTGTACTTGACAACAAGAACGATGTCACAATCTTCAGCCTAGAGGGCGGGAGAAGAGTCGCTACATATTCCCCTCCTGGTCATGTCGCGGCTTTATTGACTGACCCCAGCTTAGACTACTGCTTGACTGGCCTGCAAAATGGTAGGTACAGACCTTTGTTCCCACAATTACTGCAACTGACTCGGACCAGGCGACATCGTGGCGTATGATCTCGACCGGGAGCACATGACTCAATTTCGCATACCCAACCTCTGGCGAGAACGAAGTCCCCGAGCGCGAATGCTACCCATTGTGTCTCTGCAGTTCCACCCGAAAGACATTGGTTCCTTGTTGATAGGCTATTCAGAAGGCGCAGTCATATACTCATTCAAGCAAAACAAAGCTGTCAAGTTCTTTCGTTACGAGCTCCCCAGCGGCGCGCCCGGAGGTGATTCTGATCCAAGAACTGTCGGCCAAGCAAGAGCACCTGAGTTGACTCACGCTATATGGCATCCCACTGGCACTTTTGTGCTCACTGCTTACAAAGACTCGAGCCTAGTCTTCTGGGACCCTCGAGACGGGAGAGCTCTCGAAGCACGGACAGTAGAGGATGTTGCTATCAATGTGCCTGGCAACCGTGCCAATGCTCAGCCCGGCAGTCTTGCGAAGAGCACCAAGGAGCCATACACGAAAATTGCTTGGTGCTCGAAGGAGAATCCTGACGATACTGGTATATTGCTTGTTGGTGGCCAGCCTGTCACGGCTCCTGCACCGGGCCTGACCTTCATCGAGTTGGGCCTAACGCCGAACTATCAGACTTCTTCCTGGGACTTCCTTACAAACCACTTTCGCAACCCCAGGAAGACACATATTTTACCCACCCCTCCAAATGTCAAGGTCTCGGACTTTTTGGTCATCCCCCGATCATCACCACACTTTGCAGGATCGCACGACCCAATCGCTGTTGTTGCTGTCCTGGCGTCTGGCGAAATGATCACTCTTTCGTTTCCGACAGGTTATCCCATATCACCTACAAATCAGCTACATGTCTCGCTATCGCTCGTCCATCCTTTCGTGACGAAGTTTGCCTTAGCAAATGTAGAGCGTACCAGATGGCTAGGCATGAAAGAGTCGCGGGAGCGAGGTCCAGGTTTCCTCCTTGGCGGGGCAGAGGCGACTAAACCTATGAAGCGCTTCGAAAGCCGGAATATAATCCAAACAGCTCACGCCGATGGCACGGTACGTGTCTGGGACGTTGGCAGTGGCGATGAGATCGAGAATGGTGGAGTGCTTCAAGCTGACCTTGCGCGTGCTGTTGGTAAGTGGGATGATCTCAACGTCTCGCAGATGGCTATGTCTGGCGCTACAGGCGAGCTCGCTGTCGGTCTCCGGTCTGGAGAGTTGCTTGTTTTCCGGCTGAACCGTAACGCAAATTTTGGCAAGCCTCCTGCCAGCGCTTTTGAAAACGAGGGTCCAGGCCGTATGACCGACATTACACGAAGAGCTGATCCATCACTAAAAGAAGGCCTGATGCCACTAACGTTGACCAACGATCAACAAGGACCGGTCACAGCACTAAAGTTGTCGAACGTCGGCTTCTTGGCTGCTGGCTATGAAAGCGGCGGCATCACCGTCGTTGACCTTCGAGGGCCTGCTATTATCCATACAACTTTGCTTTCGAACCTGGAGATGAAACGATCTGGTAGTGTTGGTGGCATTCGAGGAAAGAAAGGAAGCCAAGGCCAGAGCTCACACAAAGAATATCCAACATTCATCGAGTTCGGCGTAATGACGATAGAAGGCGATGGTACGTCCGAATGCACATGGCATAATGTGCTGAGCTGACCCAAGCAGATTATTCCTCGATAGCTATGTTCGTTGGCACAAGCCGTGGACGACTCGCAACTTTAAAAATCCTGCCTTCCCAATCTGGCAAGTTCACCGCGCAATTTGTGGGTGCGACTTCCCTGGCCGAGGATCGTGTGGTCTCGATATCACCGATAGATGCAGAGACCGGAAGTGCTGCTCTTGCAACTGGGCAAGCGATGACAGGTCTACAACAAGGTCAAAAGACGAACGGTGTTCTCGTGGTGACTACTGCTTCGTCGGCTCACATTTTCAAGCCCGCCAATGCTAAAGGTGCTTCAAAGAGCTTCGACAATGTGTTCTGTGATGCTGCAGCGGTTACACGATTCGAACAGCGCGGCTACGCTCTAGTTGGTCTCTTTGGCGATGGTTGTGCTAGAGCCTTTTCAATCCCGGCACTAAGAGAGATTGGCAGCATCAGGATGAACCACATCTTCGACGTAAAGCGTTTCTCAGAAGCTCTAATTGACACATCGGGAGATGTCATCGGTTGGACTGGACCCTCTGAGCTGGCTCTCGCATCAGTATGGGGCGCAAACCAGGCGATTCCGCCCTCGAACGATCGCCTCTTCGATCCGGCCAAGCTTCCTCCCCCTCGACCGACCATTAGCAATCTCCAATGGATAGCCGGCACCCAATACATCACACCCGCGGATATGGATGTACTTATCGGCGGACCTGATCGCCCACCCAGCAATCGTATGATGGCTGAGATGCGTGCTCAACAGGACGCCGATTTCCAAAGACAACGAGAAGCTGCTAAGAGCGGCCGCTCGCCACCACCAGATCAAAGTCAGGAGGGCTACTGGGCCTACATGCAGCGGCAGATCCAGGAGCGTACAGAGAACTTGGGGTTGGCCAGTGATAGTATGGATCGAACTGCCGAGGCAAGTAGCAGTTGGAGTGACGATGTGAGCAAGTTTGTGAAGAACCAAAAGAGGCAAGCTGCGTTGGGATTCCTCGGCAGTAAGCTTGGACTCTAAGTGCAGGTTTTCCGGACTACAGAGTACGTTGCAAGGACTAGGGCTACCTGAATGTCATTGGGCTCTTCTGCTTTCTGACTCGCGCATATCATAGCCTGGGGAAGCGAATCTCGCCAGAGTTGTACATGTTGGAGCACACCGATGAGGATACGAGCGTCGAGGAGGCATCGACACCAACAAACCGGCAATGACAGGTACAACCGTCCCTCCGTGCCGATCCTGGCGTATGTCTTATCAACTGATAAGTACGGTGCCTTCCTTATCAAGCATAGTAACTAGAAGTGTCCTGGTCCGATGCAACATTCGATCAAACGGTTGCTGCATATGATCCAGGCTGTATTCCGATTGGCGATCACGGTGCCGAGCTTCGTGCAGCGAAGCTTGACCGCGGGATAGTCAAGCTAGATAGCTTGAATTATCGAAGAAGCATGCATTGAGCTCAAATACATGAGTGTGGGCAGTATCTTTTCCTTACCCACTCCTTTACTGACCTCTGCATCTGCCCGCAATCCAGCTGTTTCAGCTCGTCATCAAGACAAGCTTAGAGAGCTCTACGACAAAGTCGACATGCCTCCCTCCCTTTCCTTTCATTTCGCCGCACTAGCAGTGATGGCGCTGATGCCTCCAGCTTCTGCTCTTAATATCCTGATGAACAATGATAACGGCTTTGGATCAGGCAATATTCGAGAGCTCTATCGCATGCTGGTCGGTGCCGGTCACGATGTTGTCATGGTCGCACCAGCTACCCAGCAGTCCGCTCAGGGTGGTCGGTCCTCGTTCACCGATTACGGCACTCTTCAACAGCCCACGGAGTACAACATTGTGTCTGCGGGCGCTCCAGCAGTTGGCCAAGACCCCACCGATAGCAACATTTGGTACTATAATGGAACTCCAGCAGCTTGCACTTTTGTGGCGTTGGATTGGGTGATTCCACAGTACTATGGCAATAGGACGATTGATTTGCTCGT
>Ga0210040_10001579_pt1 | contig 34073 bp, 9 predicted proteins | sample CryGeyCG12114_NA_FD_185462 | JGI IMG/M metagenome (GOLD analysis project Ga0210040, IMG submission 185462) | Groundwater microbial communities from aquifer - Crystal Geyser CG19_WC_8/21/14_NA (SPAdes) (version 2) | ecosystem: Environmental > Aquatic > Deep subsurface > Groundwater | place: USA...
ATAAAAATTATGCATTTGTTGTTTGAAACAAAAATGCATTTAGTTAATCGCTCAATTTTTTTTGGTTATCAAACGAAAAGTTGGGAAAATTTCTCACAATGCGTTACATACTAATGAACCCCGTCCATTGTGGAATGAACATTAAAAACAAGGACACTAGCAAAAAAACCAATTTCAACTTACTTGGTGTGCTGGAAAAGTTGCAATTTTACATGAGACGTGAACCCACATAAAGCGCAAGCATAAATCCTGGCCTCCTCATGGATCTCACTCTCCTGCTGGGCTATATGCTTGAAAAGCAGTACACTCAACTCATGGCGCTGATGAGCCGCATGTAGCTGCAATTTGTGTGCCGAGTTGGTATAGTAGTCACAAGCATTGCATCGAACTTGAATGGGATTCGACATGCTTAAATACTTGAGTTTCCATTCATTCCTTGGTCCACCCTCTTTCACATGGTTCACATGCTGTAACCTTTGTAAATGCTTGTCCGTCTTGCAATGTAATTGGAAATTCGCCTTCAAATTTGTCTTGTAAGAACACAATTTGCACATGTAATTGCCGGCTACGAGGACCAAAATTTCCTGCTCTCTCGTTTTCGTACGGTCCAAACTCAAATGGTGTGATAAACCTTCCAAACTATCCGTATGATGCACAGAGCAAACACAACATTGGAACAAATGGGATGGATTCGGCTCTGGTGGCTCTGGAGGAGGTTCCATCGTTTCTGGATTCAATCCCAAGTCCATGTGTGGAGCCATTTCTGGGGGAATGTGTGGAGGAATGTGACCCCCAGTCATCATTTGGATCAACAGGGCTTGATTGTATGCCATATCAGCTAAAGCAGCTTCATTGGGAGCTCCATTATTGTTGCCACCTCCACTCTGCTTATTATTATCTGGTACTCCGGCCATCCCTGGATGAAATTGGAGCATCGCTTGATCGAATGGGGAGGCTTGTTGAGCTTGCTGGAGGGCACTCAAATGTTGCATGTGTTTCACATTTTGTTGCAAAACCATCATATTGTGAGTGTGTTTCTCGGAAGTCATATGGATCCGTAGATTGCGAGCTACATTTGTTTCATAGTTGCAAACATCACAACGAAATGTTGGCTTTGGTTTTGGATTGCTTCCAGAAGAGGCTCCATTGCCACTTCCAGAGATAGGGTCACCCCTATTACCGCCAGATCCGGATCCTGGACTCATACCACTCAATGCTTTGTTACTAGCATTGGTTTGTTGAACTAAAGCTTCTGGGGGCGGTACGCCTCCGTTTTGCAATTCCTGCATGTTATTCAAATGCTTGTCAGACTGCATGTGAATGCTCAGATTGCCCTTGGTAGTAGTAGAATAGTTGCACACTTCGCATCGATATGGTTTGTAGCCACATGTGTAAGTCTCCCCTCTAGCTAGTCGAGGATGAGGCTGGGAAGTGATGCAGTAAATGCATGACGTTTCATTGTCTGGATGTTTCTCTTTCATATGGATTTCCAATGTCTCTTGATATTTGTAGTGCCAATTACATTTGGGACACTTGAGGGTTTTACACGAATTCCGCGTATGGAGTCCCCCGAGTCCACCCATTCTCGAGGAATTCAGAATCATTTCACATTTGGAACAATCTACTCCACTAGGTCTCCCATTAATATGTTCGGGGCAGACGCCTATGGTAGTCCCTGTGATGAAGTTCGGTGGTCCAGATCCATTATTGTTCCCTTGGTTGGCATTGTTGAGTGCAGCAGCTCCCAGCGTGAAATGAGACGAGATTGCATTGCTATTGTGGAGCAATGCGGTGGCTACCGAGTTGGGGGTAACCGACATGTTGGGACTGGCACTGGCCCCTGGACTAGCACTGCTACTGCGCCCACTACCTGCCGGGCTTTTTCGGGTGAGGTCGATACCCACACTGAGGAGATTGGGCGAACTACCCGAATGGGATTTGGAGGTAGACAAGTGTCCAGGTGAGGAAGAGGAAGGTGTGGGACACGAGCGGAGATCATTAGGGGTAGACAGCGGTCGCTGTGGTGACGATAACATATGGTCTGGAGAGCTGATCGTCGGCGCTGATGAATCTTTTCGAGGCGAAGACAAGTTGGTGGCAGTCACGGGTGAAATTCTCCCTTGTTCTTCCAAACTAACGGCGATTGCAGCAGCAGCTCGAGCTGCGAGCAAGGATTGCTGCAACTCAGAGGAGGAGGTTGCTGTTGACGACGCGGAAGATTGGTGCTGTGCAGCCACACGCGACGAGGGTGGTTGAGGTGGAAAGAATGGCGCTTTTCCGGTACCCGGTTGACTGGTGGGCTCCAGGAAGGATAGCAATGTCTCTTTGTTTTTGCCCACGGACTGGATTATGGCAGAAGCGTTCCTTTGGTTCAGAATCTCTTTCTCTTGCTCATTGAGTATCAAGTTGTGGTCACCCATGGCATGGCCCACAAAGGATTTGGTAAAGCCGAATGACAATTTGCATATAAAGCACATGAGAATAGGTTTAATAGGAACGGAGGAGCATTCAGACGCTGTGGCCAAATGAGAACGAGCAGTACTGGTCACCTTTGACTTGTCTTCCAGATTGTGAGCAGATTCCTCGTCATCATCATCCTCATTCAATGCGGCGGAGCCAGTATCACCACTTTTATTATCACGAACGGTGAAGACCCTGTAGCTATGCATAATTGGTATATCAGGAACTAATTTCTTATCATGGATGTTACCCCCGGTGCCCCCTGAGCCTCCGAAATGTGCTCCGGGTGGGAAACTCGCGGAGCCGTACAGTGCATTGTACAGTGCGGGATTCCGGGACACGTAGATAGCATTGGCAATCTGTGGGATGGCCGGGATCTGGGACAAACTCACTCCGCGACCATCCACAATGCAGCCTTCCAGATGGGGCATGTCCAAACTATTTTCATCCTCACTCATCTCACTGTCTTCGATGATGTATGCAGACCCATCCGGATTGTACACAATCTTGCCATCAAAACGCTCCACATCGCTACCCGACTGAGATTCACCGCCCGTGGAGTTACACCGTTTGTGCATTCTGTTGTCCAGTGGTTCTGACGACTGGTCAGGTTTGGAACCACTACCACCACTGTTTACTATGTTACACCTATCGTCACCGTTATTATTACTAGAAATACTATTATTATTACTACCACTAGTAGGAACATTGCGTACACTGGTGCTGGCTGGCTCCAGCCCCACTGAGTCAGTTACTGGTGAGGAGGAGCCTGATAAGTCTGTAGCACTTGAATTATTTTCTCCCCTGTGATTGTTATGGTGCTGCTGCTGCTGGAGTTGTAGAGCTGCCAGGATGCCGTCAGTCATTTTATTGGTGCTATTGTTGCCGCTGTTGCTGCTACTACTATTATTACTACTACTAGTACAATTTGGAATGAACTTGCCATCCTGGTGGTAGCTACTATTATGATGATTAGTTTTGATGGGCCTTAGGGCTGACGGAATCTCATGCTCTTCGCTTTCACCCGTGGACGGGGACAAGCTCTTGGTATTGCTGCTGCTCGTTAAAATGGATCCTCCGTCATTGGTCGCCATGGAGGATGGCTCTTGCGGCACCATAGTACTGAGGCTACTGGAATTATTCCCACTACGGAGGAGGGGAGCAATGTTACTCGTAGTAGTACTGCTGGCACTTTCCTTATTTAGGTTGTTGTTGGTAAAATTGGCAGCGGCGTCCCCCACTAGGTACTTCCAGTAAGGGCTGTTTTCCAAATGGTGACTATTGGATAATGCTTGCACATGTTGTTGCAGACTGGCAGGGAAAGAAGAACTTGACGTACCAGAATTGGAGGAGGGTGTTGACCGACCTCTGGTTTCCGAGTTACTTGTATTCGAGAATGCGGACTCTAGTGGGCCACTGGATGAGACAATCTTTTGAGATTCATCTCCTGCTTTAGCTACTGCAACAAATGCTTCCATGTCACACCTCTGAAGCGGCTTCTATTGTGCTTCCCAGACTACAGCCACAAAGATGGGTATAGTCTTCGTTTACTTAAGGACGATTCCAGACTTAGGATCGTGTGCAATGAGAGACTGGTAGCCATAGTTTGTAGTCGAGTTGAGTTTCCAACTGTTCAAACAAATTAGAAAAAAATCGTTATTAGTTTTTGGGTAGATGCAAAGGTTGGTTGGTTCTGTTTAATTTAATAATTTATGGGATTGGGAAAGGTCTCTTTTTGAATTAAAGGGTTTCACACAAGCGACCGTTTTTTATAGTGGATTGAATGAGGAGAAATTTCATTTTTGATTTATTGATAGTATTATTATGGTTGATAATTTTTTCATCCTTTAGTTTTGTGCAGCACGCGTCCTGGACTTGTATGAATGTGTATAAAGTCATCATGATGAGGATGTTAAGTTTTTTACGTTTGTGTGTATAGAAGGATGGGACGAACGAAAGAATCGTAAAAAAGTTCATACCCGCCTCCTAAAATCAGTAGTGACAGCTCTTTCTATTTCCCTGACCATGATATAATATTTATTTCAGCCGCGTGGTTAATACGAGTTATCATGTAACCCAAAAAGTCAGTTAGGTTTAGTTAGAACGATTAAAATGTTCGCATGTATGGGATGGGTACAATCCTTTTTTTATACAAAATCACCGCACTACGTCATCATTTATTATCATTTCACTTCCAGTTCCGTTCAGTGTGGAGTATATTTTTCATTTCAAAGTGATTGCTTGTGCATTGAATCCAATTTTAAATTACAAGTGTAGAGTGCCAGAGTGGAAAATATAAAGTAAAAAAAAGTCCGTGTCCCTTGATAGACTTGATACATTAAAAGGAACAAAACTGTGATCTAGATCAACCCTTCGATTTTATGGTTTATTTTGCATAAAAATCTCATTGCATTTCCTATCACAAAACTTAACTATATCCCATTTCATGATTTCCAAAGGGTCTCCTTTCCCCATTAAAAAGTTACGAATGAAAAGGTTTTTTTCTCTCTCTCTTTGGTTTCATTCAGCAGAAAAAGTTAAAAATTGTCACATGGGACCGCACATAAAATAAAATGGTCACTGCAGCCTGAAACGGAAACGAACCATAGTTAGTATAGGACTACTCTATTCATTCCTCCTATATTCCTTCTCTATACTGCTGTGCAAATAAAATGCACCATACAAACAATACACACTATAATACAACACAGCCTTTGGAAATGGATTAAACTAACATCACATCCACTTGGGCAAATAAAACCAGCATGGAGTAACTAAAACTTACACCAACTACATTTCTATTACAAAAGCAGTCTGTCCAAAAATTAATAGGAACACCTAAATATAAATGCATTACTTACTTATTTGCTCCCTTCTTTTCAATTCACACAAATAATGGTCAAGCTAAGGAACCATAAGGGGAGCTACTCCTATGAATCAATATAGGCAAATCTAATGGTTACTTATGGGTCCATTCATTTTTCAACACAATATCCACACGATCCTTACACCTGCTCTATACTACTACTAATACAATTTATTATATGCATGACTCAACCAACTCAACTCACCATCGATTAGTGAACGCAAGAAAATTGAAAACCAATCTATACCAATTCCATATGATTTGAACATGAATTAATCGCAGTGCTCACCCACCATACATATGCTAACTAAAACTAACTAACTAACTAACTATTGCAGCATACTAACTAACTAACTAACCAACTACAAAAGTGAAAGGAATTATCATGAAATTGTCTACGGCCCGAAGCTTTTACATGTGACTGGACAAACTTACTTGAGCTAATAGTAATGACAAGGGAACTAAGCACGGACATAGAGGATTTGAGACCATTCATGATATTTACAACGAGAATCCTATAGTAGTGAATAGTTGGTTTAGTTAGTTAGTTAACTAAACTAAATGGTTGCATGCTGATGAATTTTTTCTTCAACAACAACAACATGCATTGAGAACAATGTCATGTCGGTTATTAGTTACATGAAATGAAACCCGTGCATGTAATATTAATCATTGGGTAGTGGTATCTATAGTAGTAGTACAAAGGATATAGTAGCCTTCCTGACTAACTATCCCAAAGACTGCGTATTTCGTGCCGTTTGGAGCAAACAGTTGTAATTACTTACTACATGTAGAAACTAACTAGTCACTCACTCCATTTACATTATGTAAGGTTTCCCACAACAAAAACTGTGGGACACGAAAATTAAATATAGCTGTTGTTAGCATTCATATTGTTTCCAGGAAACAGTGCCACCGAATATGGCACGAGACATAAAAGACAATCATTTCGCTCCTATTGTTATTTATTAGTACAACTAGTACGACTATTATTGTTATTTCTGTCTATCTAAACTGGAATGAATGCGTGCTCATTATGGATATGGGTTGAGTTCTGTTGTTAGTTAGTTACTAACTATGAAGGGAATAGAGAAACATGGCATTTCTGTCGCTGTACATACATTTGTACTACTACTCACTGACTTTACTCTTCCCATGCATACAGCCAGTTACTTAGCTACAGCCACATGACAATTATAATTTTGTCAACCCTCACAATCCACTAATATTGATTAGTATTAGTCGTATGCACCACTATACGTTGTTACAACCCATTTTGGTGACAGCGGTTGACTGACTGTAAGTACTATCGAGGAGAATCCCTGTAAATTAATTTCATGAGCAATGGCCGACTGTCAAACTTGTGCAATTTCATAACCGATAAATAATGGCAATACTTTAGTAATTACGTCTGAATAATGAATAGGCCACTTGGACGTTAAAAAAATTACTCAAGGACTAAAAATAAGTGTTGTATAGATTTCTACTAGTCTTTGTCTCTGCTATGTGCATAAAAGTGGCAACCGTGACAAAATGACAAAAAGCCAAGAAAACAAGTCAAATTAACAGCTTCACCACTAAAACATATGGATAATGTGTGTGAAGGATATTTTACAAAAGAGACAAATGAGAAGATGTCTGTCTATTATTTTCCACGCAGTATATGCTCAGAGTACAAAAGTAAAACCGCAAAATATTTCCCAACTGTCCCTATTAAGTAACGAATTTTTTGCGCCCTGAATTGCGTACCAACAGGTAAGATCGCATTTGTCACCAGTATACGCAAAAAACGAGCAAAACTACATCCATGTATAAGCTAGCCAACTAACTAACTAACTAACTACATTTAATCGCTCTTTGCCCATTAGTTGTAACACCAAGTAGAACGCTCTATGTGCTTGCACAAAAATTAAATCCCATTGGCAATAATAATGATGGCCGTAATGGCAATAAAATACGTGCCTACATAGACGAAAATTATTGTCATTTCTAATAGGATTGCAACAACAACTGCTGTACATGAGTAATTATCATCCCAGAAAGAGTTTTTTTTCTCACCAATGAGACAACAAACCACTTTTATCTCTGCTGCCAAAACCAATCGCAGATGGGGCCACATATTTTCCTTTCCTCTCTCCCTATACAACGCTAATACCTAACCAACTACTAATAGGCGTGCAAACTCACAGCATAAAAATGTATTAGAATCCAACTAATAATGGACTACTATAATAAAACTGACAATCTTTTTCCTTCCTTTTTTACTACACACCAACTGTGACTTGGTCCCCATCATAGTATAGTAATGCTAATAATAATATTAATGCATTGAAACCATAACATTTACTTACTTACATCCAAACCGCATGGAAAAAAGAAAATGTGAACAAAGGACTACAGAAATATCCTCATTCCATCATTATTACTACTTTACTTACATATACATACACTACTAACTATAGTTGTACTACTATTTGTTCAATTTGCCCAAAAAAAAATAATGGAATGGCAGGTGGTATGTACTTTACTTATGGACGGGAACAAAACATAAGGAACAAAAGGGAAGATGAAAGACACAGTCTTTTGATCCACAAATAGTACACATAGTCAGTCAGTCAGTCAGTACTGCAATTCGTACTTGTTAGTTAGTTAGTTAGTCAGTACTACAAGCAGCATTTATCGAGTAGCTATCTATAGCAGTATATATGGTTTATAGTAGTTCCACATTTTTCTCACAACAATAGATTTTACATGAGTTGTTGCAAATGTGCACATAATGTGTAGTTAGTTAGTTAGTAGTACATACTCTCTGTCTATATGAAAATTGGTGTGACTTATTGTCTCCCCTTGAACCGCATACTGCCTCATCATACGATATGGCTAATGTGTAAATGAGTGTGGAGTACATCCATCTCTCTTTTGTCAACTACTTGAACATAATAATACATTCTGTGATGGCGAAAAGAAGATTGCTGCAGCTATAGGGATGAGAAGAATAATGTGGAAGAAATTAGTGCGGTTTTTATGGGGACATATTATTTCCCAACAAAGAGTACTAGTTGGTACAATGCCAGACACAGACAGGATATATATTTGAGAGCAAGTTAAATACTCGTGATAGATGAGAATGTAATTGAGAATGACGAAAAGTGATGAAAAATGGGTAAGAAAAAAGTAAAAGATCTGTGAACCATGCATTTGGTAATTACAGTGAGACTAATTTTCTCAACCAATCATGCATATACGGATTGAGCAACTAAAATCATCCATATAGTGTTACTAAACCGGGATAAGGAATTCAACTCTTTTTAATGGCTCTGAATTTCCATACGAAGATCACGTCAAACATAGGGAATTGGATGTGGCCTAAAAAATATACAATTAGATATGCATGCCTGAAAAGCCTCAAGAGATTCTCAAATGATAGTTGTACTGCTTTTGTCTACATCTTCATTCTCAATTAGTCCATGCTACAAATCCGTATGGTCAGAGCATTTTTTCACAACTTGCTTACTCAAGTGAGACATTGAGAACCCTTAAATGACCATGGTTGGGGCATTAAGTTAACATACAAGCACTTAGTTTGTTAGTTACCTAAAACAAAGCAAATTAAACTGTATCTCCTCATGAGTGTATTGAAAAGTGTAAGACAATTGAGGATATAGATGAGCTTCAATTCAATTTTTTTAATAGGCAACAAAAAAGTGACAAGATAACATGGGCAGGTAAGATATCTCCAATGTACACACACATGCATACTTTCTTACAGTAAATTACTTAGAAACCCATTTGATGAGCAATAAAAGCCTATAGAGTAAGCAACAATCATCATTAAATAATTAGAAAGGGGATTCTCATAGACGTTGCAGGGAAATTAGAGGTGGAAACGGTAAAGCACACTATACATGCATGCAGGAGGATAATTCAGATGAGCTAGATAGACAGTTTATTTAGTTAGGATAAGAATCCTACACACTGTGTAATGAAAGAAACGTAAGCAGTGGAGCTTAGAAGCCACCATTTTTGATCGTGATGTCATTGCCCACAAAAATTAATCACCGGATGCAGGAACAAAAACTGTGTTCATGAAAACGTATAGCCCTAATGAGTGCGTACCTTTTTTTACTATCAATTCTCCACTTAATTGCCTTTGCTTTACTCTCGTGTAGTTACAAGCATTTTAGACAAAAGTCATTTCACAGGATAAATAAGATATACTGGAGTCAACCATGCATGGAATGCAAGTAGGCAAACACTAGCTGACTAACTAACTAACTAACTAACTATAGTACAAAAATTACCTAAATCTTACTCTCATAACTACCAGTGTGACTAATGCTGCATGCACGAGAAATGAGCGTCTTAATCTGACCAAAAAGTACGAAAAATACGGGAATAATTACCGACCTAAAAAAATTACCAAAAAAGTACAATGCACACATTCACAATAGTCTCATTTGCAAAAGCTAAACAACACGCGCATGCACCTTCCCCAAAGTTATTCTTTTCTCCATTACATTGTATAGAACATGACCGAGAAAAGGGTTATTTAGACATCCATAGAGGCTTGAATAACGAATTTGATAGCTCATTTTTTACAACGCGGAATAATAAAGGCTGCAAATGGTGGCTCCTATTATCATCATCATCATTCTGCAAAAAAGGGTACGTTTTGAGGTACCCTTTAGTTAGTTAGAATGCTAATACAATTGTGGTGTACACTACACGCACGCATAATAATGTCGATGTGTAAAAGAGTTGTGTTTCTCATTGTCCCATCATATACCCTTTGGAAATGGACCCTATGAAGTTAGCTAGCAGCACTACAAACATTACGAGTGGCTTTTGAATTTCCCTTATAGTGCACACGTTAGGCCATACGCACAAAATTTACATGGGTGGATAGTACTCACTCACTTTGCATAATGCAAAAGACAGAACACACAGAAAGCTATATTGACTGTGAAGTGAAACCGCATAATACTTCACAAGTGGCATCAAAAATGCATGTAATCTTATGGTATTTGCCAGCACATTGGTTTAGTTAGTAATTATGAATAGCTGTGCCTTTTTTTGTCACAGTCTTATTTCCCTCCAACACACGTTATACAAACACAGTTTTTTTCTTCACAGAATGAATGAGGTGTGGAAAAAACACATGATGTCTAAATATAGAGTACACAGACCGACAAGCATATATAAAGAAGATTGTGAAAAAAAACTGAACTTTTCTCATTTGTCACTCACTCAGGCTTACCAAGCTTTTGTGCCACTATTAAAAACTGACTGGCTAGAATCCAACGGGACTTTAATTATCATGATTGTCATTAACAAAAGGTAAATTTTCCTCGTGAGCTCCTAATATAGGAGAGAGAGGGTAGTATAGTAAACCATGCATTTACCTAAAAAGACGTCGTTCACACACAAAGAATAAAAAATGATAATAATACTGGTTGGCTCGTCGTGAGCTAATATAAAACCACGGTGTGTGCTCCAATGCAAAGCAAATTAAACATTAGCCTACTAACTAACAGTACATTTAGCAGATGCCAACAGACGTTTTCTTTATGGCTGTGCCTTTAATTGCAATGAACAAGTCATTTACATACATGGCAAATTATCATGTCGTTGACACATTACCAGACCACATGGGATATTTTAGTACAAAGGTTCAAAAAAATTGCCAACTTTTCCTATAAGGCGAAAATAATGGCAAAACTACACAGTTCCTTTACAACTCGCCCCCACCAAAATCTTAACTAACTAACTAATCAACTTATATCATAAATAACATTGTCAAATGAATATCCTTAAGCCGACAAAAGTAGTCAACAGCACGAAATTGCCACAAAGCTAAACTTGGGTTCACATTTTTTGCTCATCCAACCAATAATAATTAATACTTGCTCAAATGATAATGACTGGGCTTAAAAAAATATGCTATGCATGTGACACTAACTGCAAGCCCTAACCTTCAGTTTCAATCCGTGTCAATTAGCAGCACACACAGTAGCTTAAATCATGACAGCACATTAGTTTGCTAGATAGATACTGCACTGGCATGCTTTTTTTTTCAAACCAACACTTAAGGAGGACAAGTTGGGAGCAAGTAATTATTAAAAGCAACTCATCAACTCTATAAAAAAACAGACAGAGAGAACGTTTTCTCTACACAATACAACCTACACTGTACAGTCAAGTCAGCCAAGGCATAATTAGTTTCAAAGGGGAAATGACAACTGTCTAATTAAAAACTCTATTACATAAATGACACCGACATACTTATCTTATCCTTTCATCATTTGTTCAACATGCCTTGGTCTGCTATATATTCCTTACGTCTTCACTACTGCTACCATGCATTTTTGAACACAGAAGCTTATTCTGTGAAGGAAAAAGCTAGCTAACTTGGGAGCTTGCATCACAAACAATCCTCAAATATAAATCACATACAACTCAAAATAACTAACTTACAGCACGTAACACGCTCCGTAACGTTTATTATCTGTGATTACGCTCTTAATTTTCTAACCATTTATCAAGCACATGGTGCAACAAATATACATACGTCTTTCAACACATAATAGTCTAATGACTGACGGAAGAAAAAAAACTTTATAGCCAATCTATAGTGTTCTACCACTTTTATCCACAGCCCAATGTCTAATTATAACAATGAATATCTATAGCCAGTTTGCTAACAGTTGAAAGTTGTCTGTTTTGCAAAAATGAAAAAATATCCTATTAGCCCCCGTAATAAAAGATGAGTGCAAGAAACCAGACACCAAAAAGCATCACATTACAGTGACCAATTCAAGTTCAATCATTCAATACTAACTCACAAACTAACAAACTGCGACTTGAAAATTGCTGACAACAAATTAATCGTATGCTAAACAGTAACAGTCCTTGTCAAATCAATAGTGTAGATCAAAGCTTTTTTTTTGCGTGGAAAATTGCACACCAACTGGACTGGATGATGACAGACAGTGATAAAAGTTGTTCCCTCTCCAATTCAAATGATGGCAACTTACGAGACACACAGTTCCAAATTGGAAATGTAAAGTTTTCCATAAAAAGATGAAAGACAGCTTCCATTATACTCGATTTCTATTCCCATTTCATAGGCAAAAAGGGTTCATCATTATAATATTGATATGAACTTGTATAACTAAAAAAATTCACCCTATGAGCTATACTATACCACAATACTGCTCCTTTTCCAACCCAAGATAAGTCGAGTCATGTACAAGATTCCCAGGAAGAACCCATCAAATATGCATGAAGGAAGACCGGGAAAAAACCCTCTTCTATACAGTTTACACTTTTCCCTTTGGTAATAGTAAAGTCTTCTATCATAGTTGCAGAAAAAAGACGCTCTCAGTCACTTCTAAAATCATCATATGCACAAAAGCAGTAAACCTACCTCACCAGGAAAAAGACGAGTGCACCCAAAAAACTACTGAATACATCAACTTCCTCACTTCATTTCAACCCGTCCTAATACATATACACACAAAAGATCACAAGATTTGAAACTAACTTTCCACCCAATCTAATATTAATAGACAAGGGGGGAAAATATTCTTCATAATTTTTCCCCTTCCTTTCCATTCGTCAGCTCTTCATTTGTATTTGAAACTAACTAACTAACTAACTAACCATGCTGAAAATTTCATGCTCACTACTACTGCCACTCAATTCAGTCAAAGGATCGAAAATCTGCGGCAGACCAGCCTGTACGCAATAATTCCTTTTTTACCCCAATACAAGAAAACAACAACGCCCGTGAGTCGTCTCTAATAGATTAGAAAGGGAGACTCCGCCTCCACTTTTTCGCCAATCCTTATGCTTGCTCATCTAATCCTCACAACTCGCTCACCACACTCTCTCACTCTAGTTAGATCCCCTGGAGCAAATTGCAACATTTAGTTGCTCACCACTACCTCTGCTCACTACTAACTAACTCACTCATACAATGTATTTAAGCCAAAGCTTCAATACCAAAATAATAATCATCATCCTCCTCATCATACTGTAGTATCGTTAGTTACTAAAACTCAACTCCAACTCTAACCAAGCATTCTGATCCATTGGTTAGTTAGATACTTAGGAGTAGCTACTAGCTACCTGCTCATGGCTTAACTAAAGTAGTAACTAACTAACTTACTAATCTGCCATCTTGTAAAGTTCAATCGGTATCTATCAATTGATCTGGTTCAGCTCGTCTATTTATTTAATGAGCAGATATACTGTGCGTGTAATTATGAGAGCAAGTTTGTGAGCCTCTAATCATATGCATACTGATGAGATCATCAAGAATGCTGTATTGGGAGAACAATGACAAAATTGAAGATCCACTCACTCACTACTGGGTTCACCTGTCACTCTTGTTCATAATACTGTATGAAATGGAATTGAATATTAACTATTAGTTAGTTAGTTAGCAAGGGATTTTTTTATTGTGACTCTGGCAGACATCATTAAAGGAGCGGATTGAGTGAACAACAGTGAGAAAAGGGATGTCAAAAACTGAGACCATGTAGTCAACTTATATACATGTATGGATCGAAAACAATTATAACACAAGAGTACACAACGAAACAGGGTGGAGTGGTTTTTTTTCTTCGAGATTGTCATTTAAGAAAAACATGTCCTCCTACATTCGTCATTTTCGTTGGCATTCCAAATGACATTTAGTAGTGGTTAGTTAGTTGGTTAGTAATCCCAAGTCAGTGGCAATAACTCATTCGTTTTGTACTCAGGGTATACCTTAATTACAATTTTAGAGCGTTTAATCATTAAGGGATTCGCCTTTTTGGGAGCACAGATGAATTATAATAAGCACATACTACTAGAGCATTATAGATACTGACAGACTGAATAATAATAACGTTATGATGGAAGCTAAGAACTTTTTCATGTAGATCATGTTTGCATGTGTTATGCATATTCATTTGTGAACTCTGATATTTTTTTTTGGAGCTGGCAGCTCATTAACCTTTCTATGTCTACAAGACATAATTCAATCCCAGGTTAGTTTACCGTGACAGACAGAATAAAATGAAGATGATAATGCTAAGATTTTAGTGTTATTGATACAGTAAAGAGTAAGCACGAATTAGTTGGCAATAATCATTCGTTTCACTATAAAATCAGTTATCATGTACACTTTAATACACGCTTGTCTGAACTAACAGCCTTTTCTTGTTGTTTTCGTCTACGACTCAAAATTAATCTCGGGTACAACTAGAAAACAGATAAGGTTACATTAGCGGTGAAAATATGCCATTAGTTTTACTTGTGTCGTAACTTGTAAATTTGAAATTGAGTTTAGTTAGTTGTTGGTTAGTAGTGACAGAGTGAGTATCGATACGCATTTTATTATTGTCTCCGGATCAAATGTCAAATTATATAGTAGAAATCGAAATGAAAGCATCACATAAATCATAAAATGGAGCAGGAACGGACCAACAACAATAGACAGGAATGATTTTTTTTCCACCATTGATTTTGGAATTACCATTGGTGTATAGAATTACAAAGTACAAAGTAGTCAATCTTGAGACTTGCTGGAGGAGATTATTAAAGTTAAAAAGTCATATCACTTTACTCACTCAACAAACTAACTAGGTATAAGTAACTTCACTAATAAATGATTTTAGTTTGCTAACTCCCTACGTGAGTCTCGTTGTTATCCTAACATGACTTATATAACCATTGGACTACGCTCAAAGAATTTATATTTCTCATTAAAAAGCAAAACTAGTTTACTCAACCCCTTGCTAGGCTCCTGGTCTCACATATGGACACGGATACGCTTGTTACAAAAATCTATTGATTTCTTATCGTTCCTATTTTACCATCTACTATGTACTTTACGTACAAGGCTACCCAATGACAATAATGTGGAGCAAAGTTAATTAGAAAAAAAAAGAGTTTAAACGTTATACATTTTCCCTACTGTTATCAATCCATCTCTCGAGTCCGTTTATCATCTACAGAATACTATATTCTTTTAATTAAAAAACTTGAGTTATACTGCTCCCTAATTTCTAGATTAAAAACCTCAAGATTTACACTGATGAGTATTTTAGCCTCAGGTAGTGTGTTCCCAAACTTTACATTTTATCAATTTCATTCCACTAAATACTATATAACAGGGGAACAAAAGAAGGCACAATTTCAATTACTTTTATTGCACACTTTGTTGTTTAGCCCTACGGGTTGAAGACGGGGAAAATTCATTGGAACACACCTTGTCATAAAATTTTATCTATGAATCAGGAAACATCAACATGATTTCAATAGCAACTACTTAAAGTCACCAATTTTCGTAAACAACAGTCCTTTCAACCATCAGCATGCACTATCCAAATAACGTTACAACATGTAATGTGTGATTTCCCCACTGCCTTAAGTATCAAATGGACCGTGGGTACGTTTACGTTACAAGAACTCAACACGAAAAAAGATCAAATGGATTTTCGACTGCCAAAGACACAAACTAAGATCCTATCTCCCAAAAAGAAATTTGGAGCACTTGACAGAGAAAACCATACACATCCTTTATATGGTCGCATCCGTTGAAAATGATCAGATCACTGCCATTCCCATTCCCATAACAATAAAATATCCGTTTGCCAAATCACTGATCGAGTGAGAATGTGCGGTTACCAAATAAAGAGAAAAATGTCCAGTATAAATAAGAAATTCTTGAACTAACCTTTTTTGCTATCCACCCTTTATAAAAATTTCCACAATAATTACAACAAATATCACTCAATATACACGATCAATTGATTCATCTCAAATCCATCAGAACCAACAATACAAAACGTCACAAACACACTATTTTTTTCTAAGGCTACGTTTTTTTTTCTCTGAAGCCCGTGTAGTGAAAACTGTGGGTAACTAACAAAACAATCAGAATGAACCCCTTTTTTTCATACCACAAAATAATGGAAAACACGTCAAATTCACTCTTGCACTCATTCACTGCACCAAAATAAGGGCTATTCTATACATGTGTGCACTTTAAATCCAAATTAAATTATTTTTTCTCGCTTTCAATATTCCGGTAACTTCACAACTCTGGGTATATGCAAGAACTGTCATTCCACACTATATGTCATTTCCTACTTTTACTACAATATAAAACTAACAATGCATATACTGATTCAAATGTTGATCGAGCGAGCGAGAGATGCAGACAGGAAGGGAGCTCGAGAAAGACTACTACTTGCATCTCCAACCAAAAACTTTAATCACTCGAGTTTTCATCCTGAGCTCACACTACAGCTCGCCCTTTGGTTTTTAGGTAGTACGTAGTAGTTAGTTTGTTAGTTAGTTAAGTTTGGAGGTAGTGTACGTAAATCCTTATGTACTTACTACGTATGCATGTGTATACGTATGGTGGCAAGCAAGGCAAGGCCCACTCTTAACTAACCAAGTAACTAACTAACTAACTACAGCCGCTTATAACAAAGCCTCTATGAATTAACATGAGTAACTACCTGAGATATGAGTTTTAGTAACTCTCCAAGTCATCCCGTATACTTAAGGTATGTGTAAGTGAAACCCAATAGTGTGCACTTTGAATTGTACTGCTAGCTACAATCGTACGTGCAATCTCCGAAGGTGAAAAAGTGGCCGATTTAAGGAAACGAATATTTCATAATTGTAATCAAGCATTTCCACTGAATGACAAAATAATTGGACATTATATAATATAGTGAGTTTAAAAAAACAATAGTGGCGACACTCCCGAAACACGACTTTTGCGTGTCAAATGACCATATAGAATGTTTTGAACCAAGTTTTCATCAGATGAGTGAAATTACTTTCCCATTGTGCACTCGGGGAAACAAAGTGGGGCAGTGTAAAACTTGAGTGGGTCTACCGAAAATGGCTCTCACATCAAAAAGGACATGCTTAATCTCGACTCGTTGTCAAATCATTCACTTTATACGAACAAACTAACCGACCATTTTTTTCCTCGTGCCCCTTTCCCTCATATTACATAAACTAACTAAACTACCCAATATCAATGCAATACAATCTACATAAAATTAATAAAGGCAAGAAAAAAATACAATACATACCATAATTCCGGAGAAAAAATCCACAATTATTCAAATCACTCCACAATATCCGTCCATATAGTATAAAATATTACAACAAATGTTCTACCACAATATAAATATTTCTGTATAACTTTTTTTGCACTTTTGAACCGGACAAAAACACACAAATATAGGAACGCGGCACCACCAGTAACTAGCTAACCAACTAACCTAGCACAGATACATGAATAGGAACTTTGAATTGAGCCTTGTACGTTGACACCACAGCATAAGTGAAATCCTAACTAACTATCTATAATTACTAGAATCTATTGTTCATTTCCACCCAACCAACTAAACTCGTGATGAGCTAGTCAATCCGAAGACAAATAAAAATTGCATTCGGGTACAAGTAATTATTACTGGGCAGAGCCAGAAACTATCCACTCAGCCTATGGTTGGTGGTTGCTCTGAGCAGATGCAGAAGGTAGTCGTTAATGAGTGGATAGTAATTAAACGGAGGGAGGAGGACCTCACTCACTCACTACTGACTGCGTCGAGTTGGTTCCTTTCACAATCCTACAGTAGTATAGTAGTACTCTTCAAGTTAGTTAGTTAGCAAGTAAGTACGTAACTTAGTTAGTTAGTGAGTTCTCGATTCACAGGAAACACAAGACGGAACAAAACACAAGAGAGGAGTAAATGGTAGGAACTGTGTGCTTTTCATGGAGCGCAGTACACCTAAATGCTCCCGCTGTACGGCCTGGAACGTACTACTTGTGGGCAGCAGCTGAGTGAAGGAACTCTGACTAAAAAAAGGAGCCAGCCAAAGTAGTGGTGGTGGTGGAGATCATGCTAGGGAGTATGTAAGTAAGCAATAGTGGTAGGTACGCTCACTTGAAAAAAGAAAGTCTCTTCTGTGTGTGTACTGACTGACTCCCGGGTAATGAGCATATGAGGGAAAGAAGACGAGGGCTGGTTCTTTGGATTTTAGATATATATATATATATAGTTAAGTTAGGAGTGGTGGTGGTAGTAGTAGTGTATGGTAAAAATGAGTATGGAGAGAGAAGCAAGCTTTTTAGTACTTATACTTCTTTTACTTACTTACTTACTTACTTATACAGATGAATACATGCATGCATCAGGGAGAAAAGTGAGGATTTCTCTTTTTTAGATGGGAGGACGATGAGCACCGCCTTTCCCTGTTCCCTTATACATTATATTTATTTTTCGGGTCTTGTGTACTCCTCTTACTTAGTTAGTTAGTCTGCATAGGAGTAGCAGTATAAGTAAGTTTCCAACTCTAACAAGTCATCAGGCAGGGACGGAGAAAGAGTTGTAGCTTAGTTTAGTTAGTTTCCTTATATGCGCTCCTTTGGTTCGTTCCTTGTAGTTCTCCACATATGAAGATGATGATGATGATGATCACCATCATCATACAGGGAGGAAGGACCGTGTTTTTAACTTGCTCTCTGTATGTATAGATGCACACACACACACACATTCGAGTATAAAAAATTCCTTCATTTTCACTATTGATTTATATAAAAGGAGAGACGTGAAGGAAGCACAAATAGCCACTCGGGCTCCGTACAAGAACAAACGACAGCGATAAAAGTTGCTCCGATTTGCGATCGCGACACAATCGGGTGGAGCGTACTAATAGACGGCACAAGTTCGTTTAGCATGCGCTATCAGCAAAAAGACAATTTCCCGTCTTTCCCCAGTAAAAGCTTAGTCACTACACAGTACGTAGATGTGTGTACTGAGTAGTGAACGTCTAACGATTCGCACTTGCATAAATTTCCACTCCCTTTCCCGTTTTTTTTACTTCCCTTGACTCGTTCACTCTAGGCTAGTTAGGAAGGCTCTTATCTCTGCTCACTCATTGTTACTTTTTACTTTGCTTGCTTGGGTGGAAAACCTTGTCCGTGTATGAAACTTTTTGTACTATACTACTCACTCTAACTACTACAATAGATCTTTGGAGGAAACATTTTTTCTTCTCTATTATCATTATTATTATGAGTTGTGCTGTGTATAGTATAGGTAACGTTAGAGGGATCCCACAAGAACATTCACTTTTTCCCGTGGTACACTAAATTGATGCTGTAACGCCACCTTGCCTTCATTACTGCATTTACTAAAAACCAATACACTTTCTCACTATGAAATAATGGTGGGTAATATTAACTATGCAAGGAGACCAGAGAAAACTTTCACTGTATATGTTTATATATACTATGAAAATGTAGTGGGCTTTTATTTCTATAAGAGTTTTCATGCTGTGTGAAACGTCAGTCAATCTTATCATGCATCTAATGCATTTGCTGATTTCCCAAAACACGCAAAAAAGTATGCTAGTTACCGGAATAATCCAGCATTCACCCAGATAAATTAAGCCACACGGGATGATAAATAGCGGTAGAGTCAAAAATCAGCTTTTCAATCTGATCAAAGACTACGAAAACAGCATTTAGTAGTTTATATTTATTTCCAACAGACAAACACTTTGTGCCATTGTTCGCATGCACTTGTCAGTTTTGTGCAGGAGCGGTGAAAGAGAAAAAAAATGTTAGAATGAACTGATAGCTACACACACTTTTTCGTATACCAACCTTCAAAAACTCACAATGCTGACAGCATTCTATATAAACTTGCACATACACACACATTTTATCAATGTGTGCTAGCTAGAGCTCCCACTTTTTTCCATCCCGTTCGTTCACCGCTCCAAAAAAAATCCAAGTACACACATGCTACGTACATAGTACGTCGTACAATGCAACGTGAACTGCACATTCACTCTTTTTTTATGGGATTGCATCAAGATTTATTTCTCTCAAGTTCAGCCAGAATCAAATGCTAGCCACTTGCTATAAACGGTCAGTCTTCCCATACAAATGGATGGGGTGGATTTCTCCACATATTACAATTGACAAGATGATTAAATCTGTTCAATTATGGGTACTAAAACTTAAATTAAATTACAGCATTCTTCTGTAATTAAAATTTACAGAACCGAGTATACTGACCAATAGAGCGACATCTCTCATCCAACTTTACGACAATTTTGTTCCTAAGGAATGTTGTTAAGCAGTAACTAACTAACTAACTAAACGAGAGTCCAAAAACTGTGCTCCATCCCTTTTTCACCTCTGATGAACCAAATGAAGGATCACACACCTGAGTGCTCAAGTAAAGGTTGTGTTTACCAGACAGTATGTTACCATATCTGTAGGTGAGGTAGGTCAAAAATACTTTTCTACCTGAACAAACTGGATGCGTTAGTTAGTTAGTTAGTTAGTGACTGACTGACTGACTTGAACAAAAGAACTATAGGACTTAAGGCATCCTGTAGAGCGCCCGGAGCTTTGAAAATTCTCAATGGAATAATCAAGGGAATGCAAAAGAGCCCTTCCCACTTTATTTGTCCATCATATAGGGAAATCTATATTTATCTAGACTCTAGTCCATCATTTCACATTATAGTACAAGTCAACAAGAAATGTGAGTGAGTGAGTGAGTGAGCAAGCATAAAAAGAGTTTTAGGAAATCTGTTGCGGGTGTAGTTATGGTATGCCGTATACTGTGCTAGAGAGGAGCCATTATCGTAAAACTGTGAGTTGGAGTCAGTTCGTCTCACAAGATCAGCTATACAGACAAGAGGAATATAAAAAGCACTAGACCTAGTATACTGCCTAGTTATTTAGCATGGACTCACTCGACTATTTCTTAGGATCACATTAGATTATCTGTGGAGAGAGCCCATTCCTTCGTTTTTTAGGGTCAGTAAAAATATTCCCATTCAAATAAATACATACAGATGCTTTTCTTATTCAACAAGGGTCATAATCATCAGAATGCCAGGGAGAACTCTTTTTAACCTTCTTGGTTGAGAGAATCAACAGATCCCTATGGTGGGTGGACAAAAGCTCACTTTCAGAATGGAAAAAATGAATACAATAAAAAAAGAGAATCTTTTTTTCAACTCCATATAGTCCTCCCGTTTAATAATAATCACATGTATGAAAAAATGTACCATTGTGTCCAAGTACAGCTGACATTTTCAGAGTGGAGACATCATTACGATTTAGACACAAGAGGGAATTCTTTCCTTACAAAAACACTCATCTCTAGTTAGGAGCGAAAAAATATTAAAAGCTTCGTTCCCCCCTCACTCTCTCACCTATCTCATCTTGAGCAGTTGTTGTTATTAGAATGAGTAAACAGCCATCCATCAAATTTTCTTATAAAGAGGCATATAGTTATCAAACAAGGACTGCCTGTCAGTCACCTTTGTCACAAATTTACCTCAAAAATTAATGCTACTAGGGGTCTTAATGGGATCGTTATTTTAGTTGCACAAAACTATACGTTAGAAAACTAACTAACTACAATAAAACCAGCAAATATTTCCTTTTAGTTTTCCCGATTCTATCATATACCTCCTAAATGTGTTTTTACCCCAGAACCAGGTGAATTCAAAAGTAACCAAACGTATTCTTGTTACATAAAATCCACAATTTGGTAACTGACTAACTATCTATCCATGTATCTGGACAAAATGACATTAAAAATGCACATGAGTAACCTGGAGGGTGAAAAAAAACAGAAAAACCATTGTAAAATGAAGAAAAATAAAGAACTGTTCCCTTATTTCCACCCCACAGATAAGAACTAGGCAAGAACAGTGGTAATCTTTAGGCAAACACAAAGATAAATAATAACTCCAACTCTAGTCAGTGGAAAGCACATACTGTGAGATGTTCAAGTGATCTATGTTTTGTTGTGCGTTAAGAAATAAATATAAATTTTTTCATCATAACCATAAGATCCCCATATAACGCATGACTATATTTCAGTAAGTTGGTTCGTTAGCTATAGTTTCTTTTTGCTCCCAGTGGACTCTCAACAAAACAAACGTGAATACATAAGAAAGAAAAGTTATATTCCATCAGGTCCATTGTAAGCACTAAAATTGTGTCCTTTGAACGCAGTGCCACTTTACGTATCTTATTGTTTGAGTAGAAGCGTAAATTGTTTCCCAAATTCCACACAGAAAGAGGGAATACAAAAGCCTTGGTTACATTTTATTGAGAGAGTTTTCCTTCTCCATTCACTTACCACTAACTAACTAACTAACTAACTAGTATAGACTATAGTTAGTTAGTTAACCAACATTTATTCTAAAGGTCTTCACTTTTTCCCCCTTTTGTCATTTTTGTGTTCAACCGAGACTTTATGTATATACTCTATAGTTTCCACACTGGTTCCGATAAGACTTTGGCCTTTTCCTTAATTGGCTGTGTGGGGACGCGCTGTAAAACCATATTCGGTCGGCTTGTCAACTCACTTAAATGATTCCAAGGGACATGGTGATTTTACTCCTGCATTTTATTATTCCACACACACAAACACAGGTATACATATTTCTCTCAAAAAAATTTATGCTACACTGCTTTTTGTCCTTTACTCACTCACAGCAGTAGTGTGATAGGAACGACTTGTCCAAAAAAACTTGGTTCTAACTAACCAACTAACTAACTTATTACCACTACTACCGCCACTAATAAAGGTGAAATAATAATAATAACAACAAGAATATCTGTACTAACTAGTACATATAGAATCCCTTGTGTACCACAACTACTACCCTACAGGCAGATACATTAAAGCTTACCTTTAACCAAGTATAAATCTTACAAACTAACAATGTATATAGTAGTCATGTCATGACCCTTGCTTGTGGCCTGGAATGAAGCTCCTTTTATAATTAGAATGGAAAAAGTTGCCTACAATTAAAACTCAGTGTTCTCGCCCCTTTCCCTGGGTAAGCTTATAGGTTAACTTACATTATGCATAGTAACAAGCTAACTAACCAACTAACTAACTAACTTGGATGACCATCTGAAGCGATCATGATGCCTATTTTATTACTTTATCTCTCCATTCTTGTACACCTCACGGATTCATCAAGTACGTACGTACGTAATGTTGGTTCATGATGCGTACAACAAGATCTGACATTAGAGGAAAAAAATAACAGCATTCCTTAGTTAGTTCACCACTTCACGAGAGACAAAAAGGAAAACATTATTATTACTAACTCACTCATAGAGTGTCGTCTCTGGAAATATTTATTTCCGTCGTATATCATCAGTCAGTAGTCAGAAAAATTATAATATAGTTATAGTGTGTGAGTAAGTATAACTAACTCTAACAAACTAACTTTGTCCCATGTTATGTTATATTTGCTCATTAGTTAGTTAGTTAGTTAGTAGTAGACATGGAATAGTTTCTACAATGTCCAGTTGCTTGAGCTAGAATTTCAGATGCAAATGAGTTCATTTAGTTAGTTAGTTAAAGCAGACAAGTTGTTCCCTCACAGTTTTACTATACTACTGACTGTGAATTTAATGGTTCAAGCTTTTACGCTATGACCACATGTGTGAATTAGAAATTATGAAGAAAAAAGCTTGTTTTTATCATCGTGTCACCTTAATGCATTCAGTGTGGAACATAAGATGTGAATATCGATGCGAGTAGTAATCATGAGTGGACCTCCATTTTGTTCATTTGAATAATATTTAGCCAGCAAGAGATAAATTTGCAAGCAATGAATATTATGTATGCTACTAGCAAATATTTTTGAAGAATAGAATGCTTTTTTCGCGATAGGATCTTTTAATGCAAATGACTTGTATACCTGTATTTCGATATTCTATCCATAAATCTTTAATATTTGCATGTAGAAGAACCCCATTGACTTTCAATAAATAATCTTCTCGAGTACAGAATCCATTTTATAGCTTGAGCAGACATGGAGCTTTAAATAATTGAAAATACATTGACTGACGCACTGAGAAGAATACGAGCGGAAATGGTTTCAATTAATAATAGAATTCTAAATTGCCTACCAGGGCATCATAATTACAAAATATGTTGTGCAACACGATTTTACTGTTTTACCAAGAAATACTAAAAACAGCATCTGGGCACTGATCTCCAGTTCAGGAGCATATGAGAGAGCAGTTAAAATACACTCTTTGTGATTTCCTTTGGAAGCAATCAAGGGCGGTTCACACAGTGCAATATAGACTCTGGTAGTGAAACTCCAAATATCCCGTTTTACTGCCCAACTAAAATAAAACCCAAAAAGCATTCGTGTAAATGAAAGAAACAGAAGCCCATGAATAAGTTCCTGTGTACCTGGCAAGAACAATAGAGCCAGCATATTTTACAGATGGAGGTACCTTCAACGAAAATTAACAAGTGGTCTGAACAAAACAAAATTCTCGCTCAAATTCTTTTGTTTATGAAAACTAACACCTGAGATCCGAAATGAGGAACCCTAGCTAACTAACTAACTAACTAATTTTACTTTTCCAACACTAGTTAAAAAATGGAAGAAATTGCATACCAAACCCAGAACCCGATGTTCAGATTCAATCAGGATTTAATAACTACTTTCCATTTCGAGCATTCCTCCTAAAAAAACTGCAATAATCGAATAGTCTAATAAACAAAAACATCAAAACCTTGTGTGCATGGATTTTTACCTTGGCTCATTCAAAGTAGATTCAAACAATGCATAGTGTGCTAACACAGCGATGGAGAAGACAATAAGTGAGAAAATAATAATGCGTAGTACCAAGACACCAGTATAATAACTAATTACCATTATTTAATGCCCAGAAAATTCATTTTATAGCTAGCTGGATAAAATTGCTACAGTCATTAACAACATTAACTCCAGGATATAATCAACAGGACTGACTATGGAATAAAACCTTCAATCTAAAGAACTCATAAACCTCCAAAAAATTATGCTGCACAACAGCCCATTAGACTTTGAATAATAATTGCCCCAAAGGGCTTTAATTATGCATTGGTCTTCCCAACTATGTATAGTACATTGATCAAGGAGCGTAATACAAATTTTTATTGTAATGAGTGAACCACGTCAGTGTGATTAAGCTGTTCTATTGCAACATAACTAAACTTACTGAAGCATTATCAGTCGTCTACAAAGAAAATTAAACTACACCCCATTAATAAATGTGAGCAGGTTCTCTCGCATTAACCTAATGACGCATTATTATGATCACCCGTCAAAAATCCTGTACAAAGTATTCATATTCACACTACTGTGTACAAACCAAAATGTAATGATAGTTAGTTGGTAATCAAAAAAACAATAATCATAATTAATGATCCATCTGTGGGTTCAAACTTTTCTTTAATTGTCAATTAGATAGACAAAATGGGATCACATAGTTAGCTAACTTTACTAACTACAACTAAGAATTGATTATATAGAAAAATCGATTGAAGTGATCAAATTGACAATATAGAGTATAATGTTCATTATGAAAATATTTTTAGGTTTAGAATACAATATTGACATCACACTGATATCATTTTAGATAATGGATACTAGTTAGCGAAATTTGATCTGCAAATCCAAATGAAGAAACAGAGAGACGCCTAACTTTTATTTATCCATCTATCGTTCATTACGTGACCCATAAAAATTGTACTCGAAGGACTAAGGCTCACCTAAATTAATTTGAAATTAATTTATCACCATCCAAAGTTGCTACATGCACACTAATAAACCACGATATGAGCACAATTGGTTCATAAATATTGTGCAGGTAACTGGCTAACCAGCTTGTATACAGTTTGAGCATGCAATCAGGACTCGTCATAATTTGGTCTTCAACCAAAGGGAACTAAACTTTATGAAAAGTGATGATGACGATAACAAGAAAGTCTTTGAGAAATCACACCCGTTAAAATAATGGGTACACAAAGAGTGATAATAATCATAAATTCTAATCACTAATCACAAAAACGGGATGTGAATGGCTCAAAACATTTTAAATGGTCTAGCTATGCATGAGATATTTATTTTATAACGTACATACACAATTATTAAGCTGCCAGTTTTATCAATAATAAAAAACTAATTGCTCACCTTTATTAAAGATTTCCCAATTTCTTGTAGTTAAAGTAAGTACAGGGACACCATAGTATAAACAACTAGCTAATAACTTATTTCACAAACTGAACAGGTAACTAACAATCAAACACCGTTGTTCCAATTTGCGAATATCCAATCACTGCTCCATTTGAAACCGACCAGAAACTTATACTTAAGTAACCAACTAACTGATAAAATTTTCTGCTGATTATTACTACAGCCAAGCCGTAATTAAAAGTGTGCTTAATCGTTCGTAATAAATAATTAACAATTCGAGATATCAGCAGACACTGTACACAATGGCTTCTTATATCGATGTATGTATTCGCCGCATACACTGACTATACGGTTGACCGATTATATGACCACAATAATTAATAAGTGATTGCAGTCTGTCTGTCCTAATTGTCACAAAAAACCACTTTATCACTGCATTAACTCCATGAAATAAATATATTAATTAACCGCAATCGTTTATTATATCAGAAACCATAAAGATATCGACACTGATTTTTGTTGTATGCTTTTTCACTTCAGTCCACCTACAAAGCTCATAATGAGTTCACCTTTGCAATTAATGCTAATTACTACTACTACTGGTCGGTCGGTGCACTAAAAAATTACAGCGTTAAGTAAGTTAAGTTACATCACAATAGTACATAGTTTATCCTTGATGCACATGTGTGCATGTGCACAATTTGTCTGCTTTGAGGACTTTGAGCGTCGCTTACAAAAACCATTTCGCACTCAACCGTATAACTAAACTAAAATGCCGGTAACGCACTTTTGCAACAATTTCGCGCACTTTCGTATCATCCTCTGTATTTCAAATTTAAATCACTCCAGCTGTTTCTTCCGTGACCGACAAATTAATTAATCAATCAAATCTGGCTGCCATATCACACAACTCACTGTTCTCACAGTCCCCGGTGTGAATTTGAAAAACTGGAGGAACACATGTGTACGTGTGAGAAACAAAAGGTGTTCACGTTGTGAGAGTCAAAGTGTAACTAAATAGTGAAGGGAGAAGACTAGATCCCAATAATCTTTTCCGTTCTAACTAACTAACTAACCAAGTTGTTGATAACTAGTTTTAGTTATGCAGGTAAGATACGTGTAAAGGTACACACATTCATATAGGGATGATAGTTGGTTGAACAGAAATTCTGTAGTAGTTAGTTAGTTAGTTACCAGCTATAACACTATGGTGGTCAGTTGTCAGTAATTAAAAGGAGGAATATTATTATAACAAGTAGTGGCTCATTGGCTGCCTAAGTAGTCATTTGGCTAGTTTGGTCAGTGCCCTAAAAATGCGAGCTTGTTAATAACTAGCTGCGAAAAATGGTGGTTAATCAACTAAGGTTTAGTTAGAGAATCGATTGGTTAGTTAGTTAGTTAGTATAAGACCAATGTATGCTAAAAATGTACTGCAATTAATTTTACACTATGTTCGGCATGTGAACAAAGCGCCAGTGTAATAATAATGAAGACAGCATTGAATTGTACTTGTTTGTTAGTCTTTCATATTTAGCATAATGGATTATGCAGGACCACAAAATGAAATCTAAAAGTAAGTATCTGTTCTGAACGAACAGCATACAAATGACGAGCAAAAAGAGATAGTTAGTTAGTTAGTTACTTGTAAATTAATACTAACGCTAACGCTCAGGTTATTTGTATTCTTTTAATCAATTGAAATCTTATACAGGAACACCACCTATTATCCATTGCATTTCTAAACTGAAAAGTTTGCTCAAGTTAATTACTTATGGTCTATATGATAATGTGTGCATGCAAATTTCTCAATTGTCTCTAACTATCACCATACGTATTCTGTTTTTGTGCGCCAATGTTATCGATCTAGCAATCAGGAGGAAAAGTCTTTTGTTCGTGATCTCATGATTTGCATTTGTTTTTGCATGATGAAAGTCTATAATTAGTAGGACGACCGCATTTTACAAACTGCTTGCGCACAAAACTAGTGCCGTGTTGATAAAATCTGAAAAATTTAGCTTTAACTAGCTACAACTTCTCGTCATCAAATCAAGAGCACCATTGTTATACACATCTCTTGAGCGCATGAAAAAAGTGTAGACCAATGATGCTTGTCTTGAAATTCATATAGTACATTGGTGGTGATGATAGTGATAGAATTTAAATAGCTCGGTCAGTGAGACTAGATTCTTGTTATATAGCTAAGTAAGTACTCTTGATCCAACAATTATTATTATAGTTAGTTAGCCATTCATTCCTGCTCTGTTGATCTGATCAATCATTCTTCATAACAATCCTCATTCATTGATACATTCTTCAAATTCCAGTGCGCCTGTCAGACCACGTAGCGAGTTTAAATGTTGGCTAGATTCACAAAGATCATCTTTGTTGGACTGACCAAAAATATTTAATTCTCTCATCTTCCATGCATGCAGTGTTTAAAAAAATCTTATAGGCCATAAAATTTTAAACCCTCACTGTGACCATAGAAGTATAGCTATTATTTATCATGGTCTCCCTAAAAATATTGTTATCATGAACATGATGGGAACATTTTTTTCTTCCTAGTCCATCTACCTTTGGAATGTCTGATAATGAAGAAAAATATACAACTTTTCTCATTTCATTATTATCATTTCCCGTCTCACTATTTTCCCAATTCAATCTTACACATAATTGTTCTATATGCACTGGTGCAGAAGGCTCAAGGAAAAGCTTTCTGAATCTGAATTAATTAACACCTTAGATAGGAAGAAGAGGAGAGAAAAAAAGGAACAAGTGCTCATATATGTCCACCTGCATTGCCCTTCCCTAGCTAACAACATGTTTACTGCTTTATTGCTTTGACGTTTTTAGTTGATCTCTCACCTGATCTATAGTGTGTGTATGTGTATGCACATAACATCATACACTATTTCATCTGCACATCTGCTCCTCTTTTGTCTACGCGAGCTCACTAACTAACTAACAAACTAAATGAAAAAGATTTTTACAACTAATGCTTCACTTTTTGTATGACTAAGTAATTAAACCCTCTGTAAGCTTGAACTGTTAATTTATACAGTTGATTATTTTTACATTCTATGCATAAGCATAGGTGAGGTGTTCAGCCTCCACCTTAGGGGTTATAGTTTGTTAGAAAAAAGGTGAACATTTATGAAAAGTTGAAACCAGCTAATTATATTCGTTTAAATTGAATGTGAAAAGTGAAGAAATGCCGCAGCCCTTATGGTATTATAATGTATTGACTGGTTATACTTCATCGTTTTAACTATGCGAGTTGGTATTAATAATAAATATACATACATACTTATGCATATGAGGGTAGTAACCCTTCAGAGAAAATATTTCTAAGGGTGCTAATTGAGGGTGGTCGCTCCAAATTATTTCAAGCCCAGGTGTAGTTAGTCACTACACTACATATGGATACGAATGTGTTGGTTCCTCCATCCATGAAATAGGTTTACACCACACGTAGTTCATGAGTATTTATAGCCCAAGTTGAAAGCTCTGGAAATTTTAATACACAGCAACTGTAACTCCGTAGGTGTTAGTTAGTTCGTATATGCCCAGTGCAGTGATTATGCATCGTGCATTTTGGAAACAACGGCTGACTTGGTTTTAACAAGAAAACAAGAAATTCAGGTGAGGCTACATAGTACAATATTATTCCTCGCAGGTATTGAACAGTATCAGGAGAGTTCAGTTGGTTGCTCAAATATGAAATAACACCTTATCATTAACATATTAAAGCGATGACTTTTGGAGCCCGTACTTGTTTTGAGGTGTATCTTACAAGGCATGCCAGGAATACGTAAAGTAAAGCAAAAAAAAGTTCTCTCACTTTGAACTGTCTCACTCCTGCTGTTCCTACTAATGCATTTCTTTAGCTAAAAGCTGGTAACCTGATTAATTTATTCTGGTGAGGAAATTCCGAGTTTTACGAGCTACATAAATTAATGCTCATTAAAAAAGTGATCTAGAAACTAAGCGAGTAATAGCAATCTGATATCCTCCGTTTCTATATCCATGTATAAGGAAACTTATTTGCAGACCGTCCATGTGGTCCAATAATATTATTTCCTTTTGTTAAATGCATGAGTTCCAATAAACTAATTCACTGTGCATCAGTTTTAAAGTAATAAATTTCTAGATTAATGCCAACACTCATATTCACCCAATCTAATTGGATCGCGTACAAATTTTTTCTCTCCATATTGCACTAGCAAAATTAACAAGCATATTTCTTTAGGCATGAAAAAATACTCACTTATCTTACTGTAAAATCATATCCATCTTTCATGCATTTTTGCTCGTATTATCTTCCTTAGATACAAAAAAAAACATTGAAAACTCGATAATAAGGGCAAACGAAGTGACTATTCATATTATTACCATCAGATACATATACTATACTCTACACACTAATCCTTACCCTGCCTATGAACTATCTCTATGCGGAGAATTTAACAAGATGTTTTTTTCAAAGTCTATGCATGGATCTTAAAACGAGGATAAAATCTTGTATGCAGATTCTGATCCACCCATCCATCCATCTATATAATGATGAGCTCGTGGTATGCTAAAAGCACACGGGACTGACTGTTCAGACAAATTTCGAAACTGCCAACGGCAAGTTTACTACTCACTCACTGACTGGCTATGCACCAAAGGATTATTATTATTGGCCAAATCAAATGGGTGCTTTATTGGTGTGTATGTGCACGTATGTAAACCCGTCCATATATGAAATTTCCAGTTGTGTACACATTTTCCCAATTTCATAATATCATCGGTCTAGCTAAACCGAGAAAAATTCCCTTAACTTAAGATTATTATTATGATCATCATTCCTTTGCCCCCAGGTTGTCAATTTCTCCAACACATAGTATGCATGGGAAATGATGAATCAAGCTGTATATCATAATGAGACGTATAGGGAGCTGTCGCTTTATCATGATCACGGTCCATCTTCTTGAATTAACACCTTTAATTGCGCTAATAATTGCAACCTTGAGTGAACTGAGCACGAATGGAGGCGTAATCATTATAACCAAAGTGAGTAAGTTCATGTAAGTATGTAATCGAGAAATGTGTGATGCGGGCATGCCCTTTGGTCACTCACACCAACTGACCTTCACTGCCATACTAACTAATAACATGGTGGGTTTGTTGATGAACCGAAACAGGAATGCTGTGTGAGCTTATCTTAATGAGTGGTTTTAATTTCCAGTGCCGGAGCATTAAGTACATGATACAAACAAACTAACTAACTATATACCATTAGATTCTGACCTGGCTCAGATCAAAACATAAAGGCGGCAGTGAAAAAATCTTATGTGTAGTGCAACGAGACTGTAAAGTACTGCTACTATGGTTTAGTTGTCATAAAAAACAGACTGACTCATTTTGGGATCCAAAAGGGACCAATATTAATGATACTGATTCATAGTATAGTAAGTTAGTTAGTTGGAAATGGTAAGTATTATGTTCCATATCATCATCAGCTTTATTTTTTCCCACAACCACACGAATCGATAATATTATAAGGAGAGATTCATCCCTTAATTATTAAAGAAGGGAGAAAAAACGGTACGGACTACTACAACTATAAAATGCTACATACGTGGACATAAAAAGAATATGGTTTTTGGGTATATACGTCTGGTATATAGGGATGAATGTCTATTGTGAGAGAAATATATTGCAGCGGGCTAGAGAGTGTGACTTACATGATAAACAAGAGATTTGGAATTGCTCTTTTGTCCTTTCTCGTTACTTAATGGCAAAAACAACATAGGATCTGTGAAGCTTTTTTGGCTACGTTACATGATCTTTGTACGCACTTGTATTTACACACTACTTGATCCCATCCGGTAAAGATCAAGTTGAGCCCCACCCTAAGTCAAGTTCAGTCAGTATGTTAAGATGGCTTTGTGCCCAGAATTAATTAATTTAGCGGTAAATGCATTGGATTTGTTAGTTGGTACGAAAGATAGAAGAAGGGAAAAATTTTGTGTCCTGTGAATTAAAAATTCAAGCATGAAATCCCAACAAGCAGACAAAATGAACTAGAGGCTACAAGATAATATAGCGTTGGAAAAAAATCAATAAATTATGATGATAAAGTTTGCTTATGAAAGAATACATGAGTGTAAACAGGTTATAGAATATTCATAGCGGATTTAGCTGTAGATGAAATTCTCATCCTGAAATTGCATCTAGAAGTAAACAAGTAAAAAAATGTGTACAAAATTTCAACATGTAAGATATTATAGGAGTGTATATATGAAACTGAAGCGTAAGTAAACTCATTTGATCTCCGCCGAATTCAAGTTATGACAGAACATGTACCAGAAAAAAATGCAAGGGTATAGAGAAAAGGAAATCAAAATGAGTGAGCATGTAACTAGACTGACTAGCTAATGCTATTGATAAAACCATTCACTCACTGTATATATGTGCCCCTGGTGTACATTTTTATCATCCTGTGCATGAAGTGAGTGAAAGTCTTTCCCTTGGTAAAAAAAGGAGACAAGCTCAATTTAAAAATAAGGAAGAAGACTGATTAGATCGATACACATCCATCCATACATAGTGAGTGAGTACACACATGTACATATTATATGGCTGTACCCATATCCTATACCATTTCATGTGTACAAATATACAGAGAGCGTAGAAAACATGATGAGATGAAAGCTCGAGAAAAAAAACATATAGTATGGTACGCTTAGAAGGTACACAACTCATTTTTATTTAGCATCATGGTCCTTTCTTTCCGTTATTACTACCACTGTGTTTGGAGCACACATCCCCTCCATTTTTTATTAACCCCTCTAACCATTTTTGCTTTTCACATGGTGCATACTATAGTATGGAGCCCAAGAGATGATGATTTCACTATAAACACATACAACATACACTGCATATAGAATGTGTGTACGCATTACACATTTCATAAGAAGCGCATGCCCTCATTTCATCAAAGAAAAAAGTGAAAAAATTCACATGGTAAGTAAGTAACTAAGCCTACACGACTTACGTAATATCTTTTATGCTTATAATGGTATGCACTTTCTCTCTTTGCAATAACAAGTAGTCTGGTTTCAAAAAAAAAGTGTCTTTCATCCGTTCCCTATATTCCCTTCATCAGTCAGCCGAAGTAACTACTATGTGTGTACTAACTATATATACAGCATTATTATACAGTCCTAGTCTTTACCTCTTTCTTTCCCTTTCTTTTTTCCCTTTATTATTATTTTAGTTAGACAGTTTCTTTCACTTCAGTTCTACAGCTATTGCGCATTTACATTTTACAGTTTCAAGGGGGGGTTGCACAGTGGTAAGTAGTTTCCCTATTGCATCTTCAATGACTTTGATCTTTTCAGTTACGTTGGCTTGCTCCCGTCATATTATGTATGTACTATTTGGGAATGCCGAAAATAGACTAATAATAATACAAACTGACAATTCTTTTTTGGCCGTTATTTTATTATAAACGATTTTAAGTCACTTTTATTTTGGTAGCTGTAAATACAAATGTACAAAGACAAATTGTGACCAAAATATACGTTTTTATCAATTTGTCTACAGTCTACGAAAGTCACTGTATTCATTCATGATATATTTTTATCGGGTCAATTTGGCCCCTGTTCATAATATAACCAGATTGCAATTCGACTATTACGTTACA